>Ga0334890_1003586_pt1 | contig 15442 bp, 12 predicted proteins | sample GraSluR1_MG_3_FD_207220 | JGI IMG/M metagenome (GOLD analysis project Ga0334890, IMG submission 207220) | Sludge microbial communities from methane-producing bioreactor in Wageningen University, Netherlands - Granular Sludge_31_08-R1 | ecosystem: Engineered > Bioreactor > Anaerobic >... | reverse complement strand
GGGTCCTGGCTATGGGGGTGGGCGGCGGCGGCTGCAACGCGCTGTCGCGGATGGCCCGCGAATGGCGGGAAGGACCGACCCTTGTCGCGGTGGATACCGATTCGCAGGTGCTTGCCGGCGCCGCCGCGGAAAACCGGATTTCTCTCGGCAGAAATCTGACGCGTGGATTGAGTACCGGTGGCGATTGCGCTGCGGGCAAACTCGCCGCCGAAGAGGATACCGATGCGCTTCGTGAATTGATTTCGCAGCACGACATCCTTTTTATGGTGACCGCGCTCGGCGGCGGCACCGGCGGCGGCGCGGCGCCGGTCGTGGCGAGGATCGCCCGAGAGGAAGGCGCGCTCACGATTGCGTTTGCGACTTTGCCATTCGACTTCGAGGGTGAGCGCAAGCAGCGGCAGGCTGATGAATCGCTGCGCGCGCTGCGGCTCGTGGCCGATGTAGTGGTTGTCCTGCCGAACAGTTCGTTGCCGGAGGTGGTCGGCGAGGACACGAGCCTGTTGGATGCGTTTGCCAAGGCGGATGCCATGATCGGGCTTTCGATCCGTTCCATCTGGCGGCTGCTGTCGCAGGCAGGGATCATCAACCTGGATTTTGCCGACCTGCGGCAACTCGTGGAAAGCAGTCACGGCGCATGCCGCTTCGGATACGGTGAGGGAACCGGACCGAACAAGGTGACCGAGGCGATGGCTTCGGTGTTGAAGAGTCCAACGCTGGACAAGGGACGCGCTTTGAGTGAGTCGCCGGCGTTGCTGGTGAACCTGGTCGGCGGCGCGGACATGGCGCTGCTTGATGTCCGGCGCGTGATGTCCCTGGTGAAGGATCATTCCGCCGCGGATGCCCGCTTGCTCATGGGCGCGACGGTGGAGGAGGGATGGCGTGACCGGCTTGCGGTGATCGTTCTGGCCGCCGAAAGCTGGCACGAGCCTGCCATGATGCCGGAGCCCGCGGAACCAGCTCCCGCCAAGGCGACGCGGAACGGCTTGCCGCCCAAAGTGGAGCCCGTTGTTGCGCCACAGCCTGAAACCCGTGTCGTGCAGGCAACGCTCACGTTCGAGCCCGTGGACAAGGGCAGCCGTTTCAGGAACGTCGAGCCCACCATCCTCGACGGCGAGGACCTGGATTTGCCCACATTCATCCGCCGCGGCATCAAGCTTTCGTTTGATCGGTAGGCTTGTTGTGTTCTGACTGTGATATGCAGCGCTTTGGGGATTTCGAATCATGACGACTGCCGGCAAGGCCTTGTTCGTCGCCTTCTCCGTTTGGGCGATTTCTCCATCTCAGGATGTCCTTGCTCAGACCTGCGTGTGGAGTAGGGCCGAGGTTTGGGCTGGGGTGGACGAATATTCTTTGGACGGGGGTTCGATCTCATGGCCGTGCTTTTTCTATGCGTACTATACATATAATGATTGGACAGTCGTAAGCGGTAAAACGGTTACGATCAGATGTATAGCTGAGTGTGAAAGCGGTTATACAAATATCAAGGTGAGTGCAGGGATTCTATTCCGCGACAACTCTTTCCCGTATCAATATGCTCGAGCATCAGGCGGTTTCACCAATCCCATTGGAGTTGCAGGACCCTTGGGGACGGGTAGTGTGGTTTATACAGTTAAATATGATGAAATGTTTTTCGGGTTCTCTCCAGGTGTATCGTGTGCCAACTCCCTGTCCGTTAAGCATAATGGCGATCCCGTTGAGTTCCTTTCCTTGAATGTGGACTGGCCTCAGCCTGGGGTCTATGAAAGCGAGCCGATACCGCTTGTGTTCGGGCAGGTATTCACACAAGAAGCATTTCTCACCTCGCAACTCGGAATTTATGAGCAGCTTGAAATTCCCGGAGACGTTGCGTCTGCATGCAGGGCGAGCATCGAGATCGGCATGAAAGTGTTGGATTCCTTCTGGAATGAGATCACGGACGAATCCGTGATCACCATAACATCACTGGGCGGATCTCCGTATCCGCAGGGACCCAGGCTTTTTTTCAACCAGAGCGCGAGCGACGACCCGAAACTCTCCTGGCACTCTCTGCTGGATCAGGATTACCAGTTGCAGAAACTGGCCGATCACAGCGGAATTTTATGGAGCAATTTGGGGGCAGTGGTCAGTGGGGTCGGATCAACCAACAGACTTGATATCGAAACATCGGAGCATCCGATCGGGTTGTATAGGATAGCTGTTTCAGACGGCGAATAAGCGATGTGACGATGCGTGTGGCACCGAAAGAATCGCTTTTACTGTCTGTTGAGGATGTGAGGTCATTACGTCGGCCGAAAAGAACAGTGTCTTCAGTCTCGTGATAAGCGGGTTCCTCGTTGCGCTCGGGGCGCTTCCGATGACTTGGTGGTTCTGGCTATGGACGTTTGCATGGCGCGTGAGGCTTTACCTCGGCCGCTGGCCGTATTACGGACATCCCGATCCGAAAAACCTGCCCGACCGTTTTCAGCCTCAAACGGAAATCCTCGAATACCTTATTCCATGGGGCGCATTCCTGTTGCTGGTTTTCGTCGTGACTCGACTGGTCGGGCGAGTGCCGAACTACAAGGTCAGAATGCTTGTGGCATCCCTGCTTTCTGTCGCGGGGTGGGCTATCGCATTCGGCCTTCTGTTCCTTGACCCGGGCGACTTTTTTGAATGGATAATTGATTAAAAAAAAACGATTCTCCTGTCCCGAAGGGCGGACAAATGATTGGAATGAATCGGCGGTATGATATCAGGAACGCGGAGTTTCGGGCCGGAGCGTGCGATCCGAACGCCCGATTTTCGATCCTGATTCCCACATGGAATAATTTGGATCTCGTAAAGCTCTGCGTTGCCAGCATCCGGCGGAATTCCACGTTTCCGCACCAGGTTGTGTTGCACATCAATGAGGGGTCGGATGGAACCCTCGAATGGGCCCGGGAAGAAAATCTGGCCTACACCTATAGTCCGGGTAATATCGGCATATGCTACGCGGTGAATTTTGCCCGGACGCTGGCCCGGACCGATTACATCGTTTTCATGAACGATGATATGTATGTATGCCCCGGTTGGGATGCGGCGTTATGGGAAGAGATAAGCAGGCTGGGCCACAACAATTTCTTTTTGTCGGCCACGATGTTCGAGCCTTATCCGACGCGCAGCACGCCCGTCATTGCGCCGCGGAATTATGGTGTGAGCGTTGAGACCTTTGAAGAGGAGCGTCTGCTCCGCGAGTATGACAAACCTGAAAAACCCGATTGGTCGGGTGCGACGCGGCCGCCGAACATCGTCCATAAATCCCTGTGGGACATGGTGGGTGGATACAGTGTGGATTTCTCTCCGGGTTCTTATTCCGATCCTGACTTCTCGATGAAGCTTTGGAAGGCGGGTGTCCGTCATTTCCGCGGCATCGGGCGCAGCCGCGTTTATCATTTCACTTCAAAGAGTATCAAGCGAACCAAAATGAATGTCGGGCGGAAACATTTTCTGCGGAAGTGGGGCATTACTTCCTCTACGCTGGAGAAGCATTTGCTGCATCTCGGAGAGCCCTTCAAGGGCGATCTGCCAGACCATCCCGAAGGGCCTCTTTACGGGATGTTGTTCCTCAAAAACAGAATTCAGGCTTTTTGGGAACGAACGCGATTCAGAATTTCGGGTGTATGAGCCGTTCCGTCTATCCGCATGGCCTTGGGCTTGATGATTGAAATGATCATGACTAAGCTGTCTTTCGTTAAGTGAAAACACATAACAAGGGGTGAGTGTTATGATCAGGATTGTTCTTGTTGCCTGCCTGTTGATGTCGCTTGGTGTTACCGGCGTGTTTGCGGACGATGATAATTGCCTGAAAAACGGCGATTTCGAGAAGGGCAAGTCGGGATGGGTCATGGAGCCCGGCGTACGGGTCGTGGAGCAGGAAGAGCCCGGAAGGGGAATGAATAACGTGGTGGAAGTCCAGCTGCACAAAACGCGCAACAGGGAATTGACCACTCGGATTCAACCGAAAAGCAAGACCAAGGCTCTGATCATCAGCATGCGCGTGAAGGCGGGTGATGACTTCGAAAGCGCCACGCCGTCGGCCGATCAGATGACCCTGCGCATGGAACGTTCCGACAGGAGCGCGACGTTTACCTCCCGCAAGATCGAGAAGAAAGAGGGATGGCAGGACGTCACGTGGACTTTCGCGGAGATCAGGGGATCAACCGCTCTGAAATTCCTGGTCATTTTCCACCCGGGACAGGGCAGTGTGTTTCTCGACGATGTGGTCGTTAAAATGGAGTAACCCGCCGGATTTTTATCCCGAATTCGGCGTGTGCAGACCATTGGCTTTGCCGGCACATCCATATACCCCGGCCGCTTAATACGCTATTCTCCTCAGAGGCAATGGGGTTTCCCTCATGGCAGGAGAATGTGAGCGTTTATTTGCCAGGCATCGGGTCATTGCGGCCGGTCGCGAAAGTCGTGGCCTCGGCGGTTTTAACATGTTGCCTGGTGCTTTCAGGCGCCCGGGGAGAGATCGTCATCTCCGAGTTCATGGCAGCGAATCGTGACACGCTGCTGGACGAGGATGGCGACGCATCGGATTGGATTGAACTGCATAACAGCGGGACCCAGACGGCAAGCTTGGCCGGCTGGTATTTGACCGACAAGAGCAATGATCTCACCCAGTGGGCGCTTCCCGCCACCAATCTTGCAGCGGGCGGTTTCATGATTGTCTTCGCCTCCGGGAAAAACCGGACCGAGCCGGGTTTCGAACTTCACGCAAACTTCAGCCTGAAAGCGTCGGGCGAATATCTCGCGCTGACGATGCCGGACGGCGTAACCGTGGGCACCGAGTATTCGCCCTCTTTTCCGCCCCAGTTCGAGAATGTGTCGTATGGTTTCTCGTTCCTTTCCGGAACCGCTATTTTAGTCGCGGCGGGCGCGCCCTGCCGGGCGCATGTTCCAATGGACGATACCCTTGGTTCGAATTGGATATTCCGGACGGGATTTGATGACTCGTCGTGGATTCTGGGAACGACCGGCGTGGGGTTCGACACGACACCCGATTATCTCCCTCTGATCGGCACCGATGTTTTCAGCGAGATGTATAATATTCACCCGGCCGTCTATATCCGTATCCCCTTTGTCGTGGACAATGCCGCCGGCTTTTCCGGGCTGACGCTGAAGATGAAATATGACGACGGTTTCTTCGCGTATCTCAACGGCGAGGAGATTGCACGGCAATACGCGCCGGAAAGCCCCGCATGGAATGCCGCGGCCACGAATTTTCATCCCGATGAAGAGGCTCTTGTCTATGAGCATTTTTCCGTTCCGGATGGCGAAGAACTTCTAACGGTTGGTACCAACATTCTCGCGATCATCGGCATGAACAATGTCGTGTCGAGTTCCGACCTGTTGTTCCTGCCCGAATTGGGAGGGGCGCGCGGCGTTCCGGTGCTTACCGATGAGATGCGATACTTCTCGGTTCCGACGCCCGGCGTGGAAAATGGCGCCGGCACGGCGGATCTCGGCCCCCTCCTCAGTGGAATCACGCATCTGCCCGCGGAGCCCGGAGAGAATGATGATCTGTTGATTCTCGCGGAGGTGTCCGCCGCCGGCCGTCCTGTAGCCGCGGTTCAACTGCATTATCGCGTCATGTATTCCAACGAGGTGATGGCGGCCATGCTCGATGATGGAATCCAGGATGACGGCCTTGCGAGTAACGGCATCTATGGAGCGGTCATTCCCGCAGCAGCCTACACGCCGGGGCAGATGGTCCGTTTCCGTGTCACGGCAACCGACGATCAATCCAATGTGTCGCGTTGGCCGGTCGCCAACGATCCAACCGAATATGAAGGGACCGTGGTCGCCGATCCGACGCTGACCAATGCGCTGCCTGTATTGCATTGGTTCGTGCCGATTCCCGGGTGGCATATCGAGCCGTGGGGCAATAATCGCAACGAGTCGCCGGCCTGCCTGTTCTACCGCGGAAAATTCTACGACAACATTCGTGTGCGGATCAGGGGGCAGACCGCGGCCGGATGGGACAAGCCGCCGTACAAGTTCGAGTTCAACAAAGGGCGCTATTTCGACTTCCGCGATGGCTTCGATCCTGTTGAGGAGATCAACCTGAACTCGACGCTGGGCGATAAGGCTTTTGTACGGCCGGTCCTGTCGTTCGAATCCTATCGCGACGGCGGCTCGTTCTGGTGCGAGACGTTTCCCGTCCGCGTTCAACAGAATGCGGAGTTCCATAGCGTGGCTTTGTTTATCGAGCAACCGAGCGCGCGCGCACTTGAGCATCGCCAACTCGATTCGCGCGGGGCTTTATACAAGGTTAACGGGGGTAACCCCGTCGTCAGCGCCAGTGATTGGGTTGTGAAGGTGTTACGCAAGAACGAGCCGAATGATGATCTTCAGGCTCTTGTGGATGGAGTGAGCGAAACCAATTCGAGTGCCGCGCGAACACTTTTTGTGTTCGATCATGTGGACGTGGCCTCGGTCCTCAACTACCTCGCGATTACAATGATCATGCACGACCGCGATTGCTTCTGGAAAAATTTTTATCTCTACCGCGATACGGAGGGCTCGGGCGAATGGTCTTTTCTTCCCTGGGACAAGGACCTGACCTTCGGAAGAAACTGGACGCAGGATGTGGGGGTGCTGAACGACAACATGACTTTCGATGATCCGCCCGACCAGGGCCAGTTCAACCGGCTGGTCGGGGCCGTGCTTGGAAATGCGCGCCTGATGGAAATGTATGGCAGACGGTGCCGCACCTTGATGGATCAGTTTTTGCAGGCGCCCGGAACGCCGGCGGAGAATCTGTATTTCGAAAAGAGGATCGCCGATCTCGCGGCTGAGATGGACGCGGATGTCTCGCTGGACCGGGCGAAGTGGCCTTATGATTATGGGGTGGAGCAAAGCCTGGCCGAAGGGATACAGGCTCTCACGAATCAGTACCTGGAGCCCCGCCGCGATCATTTATATGTCACCAATCATGTCAGCCGGGGAGGCATCATCCCGGATGCGCAGACCGGCACGCCGATCCTTCTGTTCGGGGCCATTGAATTCAGCCCGGCTTCAGGCAACCAGGACGAAGAATATATCGAATTGATCAATACCAATGCGGTGGCCGTGGATGTCTCGGGATGGGCTCTCTCCAATGCGGTGCGATACGTATTCAAGCCCGGCACGGTGATTGAGGCCGGTGGCGCTCTTTATGTTTCGCCCAACGCGGCGGCGTTTCGCGCGCGCGCATCGAGCCCGAAAGGCGGCGAGGGCCGTTACGTGGTCGGCCCTTACAGTGGACATCTTTCCGCGTGGGGAGAAACGCTGGAGCTTTACGATGCCGTGGGAGCGCTGGCGGCCGTGACGAACTACGACGGCAATCCGAGCGACTTGCAGCGTCACCTTCGCATTACGGAAATCATGTATGATCCGCGAGACCCGCCGGAAGGCAATCCCTACGAGGACGGCTTCTTCGAGTTCGTCGAGTTTATTAATATTTCCTCCAACGTGCTCGATCTGTTCGGCGCGCGTTTTTCAGCCGGATTTACTTTTGCCTTCACGAACGGCATCACCACGCTCGATCCGGGATCGCTTCTGGTTCTTGTGCGCAATCGCGAAGCGTTTGCGTCCCGTTACGACACGAATGGGATGTTGGTCGTCGGCGAGTATGACGGACGCCTGAGCAACAGCGGTGAAAGGCTGAAGCTGGAAGATCCGCAAAACGAAACGATTCTTGAATTCCGTTACAGCGACCAATGGCATCCCGAAACGGATGGAGGAGGCTATTCCCTGACCGTGCGCGATGCGCGGATGGATCATCAAATGTGGGGCGACTCCAACTACTGGCGCGCGAGCGTTGTTTATGACGGGACGCCGGGGTGGGACGACTCGGGCCTGGTGGATGAGGATGGAGACGGGTTGCCCGACTCGTTGGAGATCCGATGTTTCGGTGGAACCGATGTTTTCAGGGGAGGTCCCGGCGATGATTTTGACGACGATGGTCAGAGCAATCTGGATGAGTATATCGCTGGAACAAATCCTGCCGATCCGGACAGCCGCTTCGCGCTGGAGATTCGCGGTGAAGATGATCGGGTGATTGTGGATATTGATGGCTTGAGCGCGGCGGGAAACAACTATGTTCGCATGAAAAGATACTACTTTCTCGAATCGGCCCCGGTAATCGAAGAAGCCCCGTGGATGCCCGTCGCCGGCTATACGAATCGGCTCGGAATGGATGCGGTAATTTCATGGACGAATCAGCCGGGTGTTGTTCATGAATATTTCCGTGCAGGCGTATGGATGGAAGAGGACTTTGGCCGGTAAATAGACGATGCGTGGATGCGACGCGATCGCTTGACTTGCCGGATTGCTCTTCCGATTATGGTGAACATGAAAACCTTCCTTCAAACTGTTCTTGCTGTCGTTCTTGTTTCCGCCTTCGCCGTCGTTGATTCTTCCGCCTGCACGGTCTTCAAGGTCACGGCGAAAGACGGAGCCATCGTCTCTCCACGTACCATGGAGTTCGGGCACGATGTGAATTCTCGCGTGTTGGCTGTGCCGCGCGGGAAAGCCTATGTCAGTCCGGCCCCGAACGGAGGCAATGGGGTTGCGTGGGAGGGCCGGTACGGGTTCGTGGGCATGTCCGGCCTGGGCGACGACAACGCGATCTTCGATGGATTGAACGAGGCGGGCCTTGCGTTCAGCGCGCTCTGGTATGACGCCGATATGACGTGGCCGTCCGTGCCGGCGGGCGAGGAGGGCAAGGCGCTCGCGCACGCGATGATCGGTTCGTGGATATTGAGCAATTTCAGCACGGTGGACGAGGTTCGCGAAGGTCTGAAGGGCGTTCGTCTTTACGGCATTCTGATCGAGGCGATGAAGCAGGTCCCACCCATGCATTTTGCCGTTTACGATGCAGCGGGTGGATCCATTGTCATTGAATGCGACAACGGCGAACTGCATGTTTACGACAACAAGCCCGGCGTGATGACCAACGCGCCCGAGCTGCCGTGGCACTTGACCAACCTGCGCAACTACCTCCGCATGTCGCCGCAGATGGCCGAGGCCGCGAATTTCGGAGGGATTGAATTAAGGGCAATGGGACACGGCAGCGGCATGATCGGGCTGCCCGGCGATATCACGCCCGCAAGCCGGTTCATCAAGATGTCGGTACTGCTTCGCTATGCCGATCAGCCGGCGGACAGCTCGGGCGCGCTCAGCATGGCGCGGCATATCATGAACAATGTGGATATCCCGAAGGGCATTGCGGTGGATCTCGACAAGGACGGCAACGTGGCGGCCAGCGAGTGGACGCAATGGACGACGTATCGCGATCTGACGGGCCGCGTGTTCTACTTCCACACGTATGAGAATCCGACGTTGCGAAAAATTGATCTCAAGCAGCTCGATTTTCAGGCGCAGCGGGAGTTTCCCCTGAATGCGGAAGAGGTCGTGATTGATCTGTTGAAGTGAGTCAAAACGACGGCAGTATCCCGTCAGGCAACGCCACTCCCTACGCCATGCCGCGAAGGAAGTAGTTGGTTTTCTTCTCCATGGCGATGGTCGTCGAGGGGCCGTGGCCGGGGTAAACGCGCGTACTGTCCGGCAGTGTCGCAAGTTTTCGAAGGGAAAGTGACAACGTCTTCGCGCTGCCGCCGGGCAGATCGGTTCGCCCGACCGAACCCTGGAAAAGCGTGTCGCCGGCGAACAGCACGCCATCCTCCTCAAAATGAAAACAGATTCCGCCCGGAGAGTGGCCGGGCGTCGTGATCACGCGGCATTCCATGCCGCCGTATTCCAGTTCTTCGCCATCGGCCACAAGCCGGAGCTCCTCATGCGGCCTGCCGGGCGCGGGATAGTACGGCGGAAGCTGGTTGCGTTCGCTGAACATCCATCGGGCATCGTCGGCATGCGCCGCGATCGGCGCCGGATATTTCTTGTGCAGCGGCGCCAGCGCGCAAAGGTGATCGGTATGTCCGTGCGTGACCAGGTAGGCGCAAATGCGAAGGCCTTGCCGGGTGATGACCGCTTCAATCCGGTCCGCGTCATCGCCGGGATCCACGACGATAGCCCTGGCGTCTGGCATCCGCACGATATAACAATTCACTTCGTATGGACCGACGGGAATGGTTTCGATTTCCATGATGCTGCAATCTCCGCGAAGATCGTCCGGCCGTCAAGTCCGGGTTACGGATGTGTCGCGTCCACCGGCGCATCATTCAGGACCTGCAACTGGAGACGACCGTCGGCGCCGGGAGCGATTATGGACAGGGTTGCGTTTTGAAGGTAAAAGCGTTTCGGCGCATTTTCTGCCAGGGCACGGATGAGGCGTGTGCCTGTGTGGTAATGGGTCACGATCAGGATTGCCTTGTCCGTTTTGCCGAATCGTTCGAGGATCATGTTCACGGCCAGGCCGACCTGGTGTTCGCCTGTTTCGGGGGTGATGGCGTCGAAGAACCGCATCGAGCCCGGATCCCTGAAAGAAAAAAGCGCGAGATGTTCGTCCTCGATTTCGATGACCGGGCCGCGCGGCAGATCGCTGATCGTCATTTCCGTTTTGCGGTCCCAGCAGCATTCGTCCAGCTCGGGCCAGATCTCCGCGATGAGTCCGCGTTCCTTTAAATAGCGCAGGATTGTGTGCCGGGTGCGCCAGGCGGGACTGACGAGAATGGCGTCGAAAGAATGGGGCGCCAGCTTTGCGGAAATGCTTTCGACCTGTTCGAGACCGAGCGGGGAAAACGAACGCTGGTGCTCATCGGTATATTCGCGCGTGACATTCGCCAGGGTCTGGGCGTGGCGGAGGATGTAGATGTCCAGGGCGCCGGCGTCCGGCAGGAAAATGACCACAAACAAGAAAAAGAGGAAATGAAGTTTAGATATGACTTTCATGACTTCCGAGTATACAGAACCATGCCGCACATTCTCAACGCGTATGAAGAAGGGTTGAACCCTGAAAGGGTCAGGCAATTCAGCAAGGGGTGAAACCCCTTGAAAAGCAACTCCCCAAAAAAATGGAGCCTGAAGGGGTCCCTCAATCTGTTTGCGCAACCCTTCAGGGTTGATGAATATTGAAACTATCCTTAATCCCGGCGCGTTGCGCCGGGCTGAGTTGCGGCAGCCTTTCAGGCTGCAAGAGAATGCGGATACAAGATAGGGGTTCCCTTTGGGAAAGGCGGCCGGTAATCTGCAAAGGATTCAAGAAGGAAGACATGAAATGAAATGGTTGTTGACGAGAGGTCGCAAGTACGGGTCGGCGCAGCGTTATGAGGCTTGGCTGGCGCGGCTCGACATTCAGAGCACGGTGATTCAGCCGGGCGGGCACCTGCCGGGCACGCTTATCAATTATTCCGCGCTGCTGCTCACCGGCGGCGGGGATGTGAACCCGATGTTGTATGGAGCGAAACGCGCGCCGGAAACGGCCGATATTGACGATCGGCGGGATCAGACCGAGCTGAATTTGATCGGGATGTTCATTTCGGCGGGCAAACCTGTTTTTGCGGTTTGCCGCGGCATTCAGATCCTGAATGTCGCGCTGCGCGGGCGACTGATCCAGCATGTGCCCGGTTTGCCGGCTGTCGGCGATGAAGAGCACAGGAAAATCGGCGACACCGATTCCATGCATGGCCTCGACCTGGTGAAGGACACGCGGTTTGCCGCGGCGCTGGAAAGCATTCGTGATGTGAACAGTGCCCATCACCAGTCACTGGACCCGGATTTCGTCGGGAACAACCTGCGCGTGGCAGCGCGGAGTCCTTCGGGCGTCGTCGAGGCGGTCGAAAGCGTGGAGACATCGCCGGTCCTGCTGGGCGTGCAATGGCATCCTGAGCGCATGCCCTTCGAACACCCGGCCTCGTCCGGCCTGCTGCGCTACATGCAGGAGTTGGCGTCTCGGATCGGGGGGTGACAGGAAACATCAATGTTTGCAGTGCAAATTCGGTATGCGCGGCGGTTGAGATTAAAATATCAATATTGACAATAATGATATCAACTATATATTAATATTAGCAATAATGATATGAACACCATGCTTCTAGGCGATCTGGTGCAGGATCAGAGGGATGCTTTTCTGGCCCGCTCGCCGGGGGTGTCCCGCGAAGTGGATATAGCCGCGCATCTCAAGCATGGACGCGTAGTCGTTATTTCCGGGATTCGGCGCTGTGGAAAATCCACGTTGCTGCGGCAGATCGCGGAGCGTTTCAGGAAAAGGGATTTCCATTATCTCAACCTTGATGATGAGCGGTTATTCGAATTTGAGATATCCGATTTTGATCGGTTGATGCAGGTTTTTCACAAAAGGGCGGAATCCCGTGTTCTGCTTTTCGATGAAATTCAGAACGTGCCCGGATGGGAACGATTTGTACGCCGCATCCACGATGAAGGATACAAGGTCATATTGACGGGGTCCAATGCGCGCTTGCTCAGTTCCGAACTGGGGACCCATTTGACCGGCCGTTACAGTCGGATCAATCTGTATCCTTTTTCGTTGCGCGAAACATTGTTCTTCCATCGAATGAATCCCCGGGCTCTGAAGGCGAAATCAAGGCCGCGGGCTATGAGGGTTTTCGATGAATATCTTGAGCACGGAGGATTTCCTGAATATTTGAAGTTCAAGAACCGGGAGCTGCTGCAGAGGACCTACGAGGATATTCTGTTCCGGGATATCATCGCGCGGTTTAAAATACGGGAAGGCAAAGCGCTCCAGCATCTCGCGCATTATCTCTGCACAAACTTCACCGGCGAGATCAGCTATCACAGCCTTAAGAACATACTTCACATCAAAAGCGCCGTGTCCGTGCGGAATCACATCGCTTTTCTTGAGCAGGCCTACCTTCTTTTTGAAGTGTTCAAATATGACTTCAGCTTGAAAAAGCAGCACGTGAGCAACAAGAAGGTTTATGTGGTAGACACGGGGCTTCGAAATGCCGTGTCGTTTCAATTCTCAAGAGATGCAGGAAAGGCGCTCGAAAATTGTGTCTTCGTTGAACTCCTGCGCCGAGGCGAAAATGTCTATTTCTTCCGGGACCGCGGAGAATGTGACTTCGTGACGGTAAGCGGTCGCAAGGCGGTCTCAGCCATTCAGGTCTGCTTTGAGCTTCACGAGGGCAACCGCAAGAGAGAAATCGGCGGATTGCAGGAGGCGCTTGAAACGCTGCGTATTTCGAACGGGCTCCTCCTGACCTACGATCAGTATGAGGAGATTGCCTTGGAGTCGGGTGCTGCTATTCGCGTTATGCCCGTTTGGCGATGGCTCCTCGGAGCATCATGAAACCGATCGCCACGCGAATTCCGGGCCCTTGCTTGACACGGGCCCTTTGTTAACGCCTTAATGCTGCTGCCATGAACGAATCAAAAGGCAAAACCAAGATCGCGCTGGTGCAGATGACGGTCGGGACTGATCCGGCTGAAAACATGGCTCGCGCGGCGAAGAAAGTGGAGGAGGCCGCGCGCGCCGGGGCGCAGGTGGTCTGCCTGCCGGAGCTTTACCGCTCGCGCTATTTCTGCCAGACGGAAGACGCGGGATTTTTCGATCTGGCCGAGACGATTCCGGGCCCGTCCACGGAACACTTCCGCGAAATCGCATCCAAACTGGGCGTGGTTATCCTGCTGCCTCTTTTTGAGCGGCGCGCACCAGGTCTCTATCACAACACGGTGGTCGTGCTGGATGCGGATGGAAAGACCGCAGGCATCTACCGTAAAATGCATATTCCCGACGATCCCGGTTATTACGAAAAATATTATTTCACACCCGGCGATCTCGGCTTTTGTTCATTCAACACGAAGGCGGGACCAATCGGTGTGTTGATCTGCTGGGATCAGTGGTATCCGGAGGCCGCGCGCCTTACCGCACTGAAGGGCGCGCACGTTATTTTCTATCCGACCGCGATCGGCTGGCTGCCGGGCGAGAAGGAAGGCAACGGTCCGGCACAGCGCGAGGCCTGGATGACGGTTCAGCGCGGACATGCCGTGGCGAACGGGGTATATGTGGCCGCGGTGAATCGCGTGGGGCACGAAGATCAGCGCGGCGCGGAGGGAATTGATTTCTGGGGTTCGTCGTTTGTCGCCGATCCGCAGGGCATGATCGTGGCGCAGGCAGCGATGGACAGGGAAGAAATGCTCTATGCCGATGTGGATCCTGCCCGCATCGAGGAAGTCAGGCGGAACTGGCCGTTCCTGCGCGACCGCCGTGTGGATGCGTATGACGGTATTACGAGCCGGATGTTGGATAAATCCGAAGCACGAATATCGAAATCCTAAACAAATCCTAAGAACCAAAATGAAAAATACTCGCGGAAAACGGGCGGTTTCTGATTTTAGATTTCGAATTTCGAAATTGTTTTGGATTTCGGATTTAGAAATTCGGATTTGGGCAAGAGTCTCTTGAAATTGAACATTTGGAGCGAGCCGTGAATTTACCGCGCGAAAACCGGTCTGCGGTTCCAGCCGCGCTCGGATATCACATGCCCGCGGAGTGGGAGCGTCATGAAGCGACGTGGCTGGGGTGGCCGCATCATCCGACGGACTGGCCGGGGAAGCTGGAGGCGGCGCAGTGGGCCTACGGGGAAATGATTCGAAAGCTCGCGGTGGAGGAGAAGGTTCGGATCGCGGTTCAGGATGCGGCCATGCAGAAACGCGCCCTGCGTTTTATTCGCAGCACGGACGCGAATTTGGCCAACGTAGAATTTTTCAAGATTCCGACCAATCGCGGGTGGATGCGTGACAGCGGGCCGATTTTCGTTGTGCGCAAGCGCAAGCCGGCCGCGCGCGCCATCGTGCATTTTCATTTCAATGCATGGGCCAAATATCATGATTGGCGATTTGATCGGCGCGTGCCGGAACACGTTGCGGCGAAGCTGGGGGTCAAATTGTTTGATGCGCAGCTTGGCGGGCGGCGCGTGGTGCTGGAGGGTGGGGCGATTGATGTGAACGGGCGCGGCACGCTGATCACCACGGAAGAATGTCTGCTGGACCAGCGGAAGCAGGTCCGTAATCCGGGCATGCCACGAAAAGACGTGGAGAATGTATTAGCCGAATACCTGGGCGCGCGCAACGTCATCTGGCTGGGGTGGGGAATCGCCGGAGACGACACGCACGGGCACGTGGACGATCTGTGCCGCTTCGTCAATCCGCGTACACTGGTGCTGTGCGGCGAAAAGAATCGAAGCGACCTCAATTATCGAGTGCTGGCGGAGAATCGCGAACGACTCCAAAGCGCACGACTTGAAGATGGCTCCAAGCCGGAGGTCGTCATGCTGCCCATGCCTTCGCCGGTGGTGTTCAAAGGGACGCGGCTTCCGGCGAGTTATGCCAACTTCTATATCTCGAACGCCGCAGTGCTGGTCCCGACTTTCAATGATCCTGCGGATCGCGTGGCGCTCGGTATCCTGGGCGAGTTGTTCAAAGACAGGCCGGTGGTCGGCATTCACGCGGTGGATCTTGTGCTCGGTCTTGGAACGATCCATTGCCTGACCCAGCAACAGCCGGGGTAGCGGCCCAG
>Ga0334890_1003577_pt1 | contig 15472 bp, 19 predicted proteins | sample GraSluR1_MG_3_FD_207220 | JGI IMG/M metagenome (GOLD analysis project Ga0334890, IMG submission 207220) | Sludge microbial communities from methane-producing bioreactor in Wageningen University, Netherlands - Granular Sludge_31_08-R1 | ecosystem: Engineered > Bioreactor > Anaerobic >... | reverse complement strand
TTCTGGTCGGGACGAGAGGATTCGAACCTCCGACCACCTGCACCCCATGCAGGTACGCTAACCAGGCTGCGCTACGTCCCGTTTCGACCTTGGTATTCTACATTGAAACGCGCTTGCGGTCAATGATCCAATTGAAAGTGGAAATTTTCCATGTTGAGAACAGAGGTCGCGAATCACCCTTTTTTCCACCCCGGCAGTTACACAAAAATCGCCGCTTCAAAAAGTGCCCTCCGAACATTTCAAGGAGGAGACGCCATGAAAAGAGCAGCGGTCATTGACATTCGGAGACAAGCCCCGCAGACATGGCAGGACGGAATGACGCGCTTTCTCTCGTGGAGAAAGTCGCAAGGAGCAGCCGAGCGCACACTGTCAGGATACAAAGAAAACATCGTTCTCTTCTTCAAGAGATTTCCTACAGCATGGAGCCCCGCCTGTAGAGATTGCCTTATGAAGCATCTTTCACAGGAGGGAATTTCACCCTCGACGTACAACGTCCGGCTGAAGGTGTTGCGCCCGTTCTTCGAGTTCTGCGTCAATGAAGGCGTCTTCTCTTCCAGCCCCGCCGAGGGCTTGAAGTATCGTCGAGAGTCGCCGCGTATTGTTGATCACGCGATGGAGGATATAAAGAAGATACTCGACGCCATAGGAGCGGAGACGTTCGCCACCCTCAGAGATTCGGCGCTTCTGCTTCTTCAGTTGGATACCGGAGTGCGACCCTCCGAGGCGTTGCAGCTTCGTCCTTCCGATGTCGATCTCCACACGAGGAGGGCTTTCATTCGCCCGGCTACGTCGAAGACCAGGCAAGGAAGGACGATCTTCTTCTCGGAATCCACATGGAGCATGTTGAAGCGCCTTGTCGAAGTACGCCCCGAGGAGTGGAGCAACGATCTTCCGCTCTTTTGCACCGGATACGGAGAGCCATGGAATACACACTCATGGACTGTCCAGCTTCGCCGGTACGCTGAAAAGGCAGGGTTGAAGCGCTTCTCTGCGTACGATCTCCGACACCAACACGCCATTGAAGCGCTCCGAAACGGCATGAACGTCTTCGAGTTGCAGAAGGGAATGGGACATAGCACGCTCTCGATGACGGAGAAATATCTTGCTCTTTCGTTGGACGATCTGCGGATAGCACATGAAAAGGCGTCGCCTGTAAAAGCGCTCTTCCCCGAGAAGAAGAAACGAGTCGGGAAAATATAGCCCCGCGTAGAAGCCCCTGTATCGGCGTTTTATCGGTCGAGAGGATGGATTGCACCTGTGAGCGAAAAAGAGCGCTCCTAGAGGCGTTCCGTGCGGTCACAGGAGACGAGAAGGAGGTCGTAAACATGAAGCAGCTTATGGGAGCGTCGGTTGTCGGAGAGAGTGGTCGGGAAGTTCTCTATTGGTCGGGAGGATTCGGTTTCCTCCTGTGCGAAGAAGTCGAGCCCGGCTTCTGGAAGGTGGAGAAGATACCCCGAGAGGAGGCGATAGAATGGAGCCGGAAGAGGTTGTCGGCAGCGGAGTTCAAAGAGACGTTCGCTGTAGCTTGAAGGGAGGATGGTACCCATGACGCACGAAGAGATACGGGCGTATGCGATGCAATACTTGAGGAACCATCATCGAAAGGTTTCCAAGTTCCTTGGCGAAGAACGCCTGTTGCGGGAAGCGGGAGCCATAGCAGAATTGGCTCGAATGGAGATGGACGCGATCAAGGCAATCGCCCCCGGCATGACGGACAATGAAGCATGGGCAGAGGCGAGAAGTCTGTTTCTGGTGCGCCCGGACTGGGCTTATGATGAGATGAACAGGGAGGACGATACAGATGAAGATTGACTACACATTTTACCCGAGCGCAACGGTTGGAGAGAGCAACGGAAAGACGATGGTTGTCAATCCGTATGGAGGGCTTTTTCTGAAATGGTACGATCATGAGTTTCACTTGGGACGGATGGAAGAACTTCGGAGAGCGGACGCGCTCGCGTGGTGCAAGGAGAATCTGCCGGTTGAAACCGGATACGAGACGCTGTTCAAGATACTTGAGAAGGAGGTCTAGCCATGTGTCAGATACGCCTTGCCGAAACGAGCGTTGATTCCATCGTCCACCTTGTGGGAGCGCTCCACCGAAGCGCCCTTGCCGAAGATACCACGGTACTGATGCCGGATAATTCGAGGATAGAACTGCTTCGCAACGGAAGTCTGCGCTTCGAGAGGAAGCCGGGAGAGCGGAAAGCCGTGTGCACCGAAGTTCTGGAAAGACTGCACACAATGGGAGTTTTCGATTGAATGCCATAGGATGAGCACCGGGAGCGCCGGGAACATCGGCGCTCTTTTTTTTCCAAAAAAAAAATCAAAAATTTTTTCCGCTGCAAAATTTTCTACCAACAGAAATATGTATCGTTCCCCCACAGCGGCGACCCCCCCTACCCCCTCCGCGCCCCCTGTGTGGGAATGAACAAAACAGAGGCTTTCGCCCCTGCTCGCGCTGTGCTATAATACTCATGTTCCAAAAAGGAAGAGGCGTCGATCTCTGGGAGGGGAAGCGCCTCTTCCTTTCTTTATTCCTTCGTTCGTGTTCCGCTCTTCGCGATCTCGTCCAGAGCGCTTTCAGGTATTCTCCAAAGCCTTCCTATCTTCACCCCGCGAATCCGTCCGTCGCGCAACCACTTCCCCAGAGTGAGCCGCGATATCTGCAACAACTCCGCCGCCTCGTCCTGCGAGTACAGTCTTTCCGCTACCATACTCCCGCCTCCTTCATGCCGCATGTTCAAGAATGTACTTCACCGTGCTCGCGTGCCAAGCCCGCCCCTGTTTCGTCGGGACACCCGCCTCGTTAAGCCGTCGCGCAATCTCCCGGAGGGAAGCGCCTTCGGCGTGCCATGTCCTCATTTGCTCTATCGCATCCTGCTCGTCCTGATTCCCGAACAGGTCGTCGCCGTCTCTGTCCCATCCGAAGGGAGTAGGGGAGTACGCCAGTCCGTTCGACCGCTTGTGCAGGAGAGCCGCCTTCGTTCGTTCGCTGGTCAAATCGCGCTCGAATTGCGCGAATCCCGCAAAAAGCGTCAGCACCATTCGCCCCATCGCCGAGCCGGTGTTGAGAGATTGCCCGCCGTGGTCGGCGAGATGAAGAGCAACTCCGAGACGGTCCCATTCCGCAGTCACGGAAAGAGCATCGACCGCGCTTCGGAAAAGGCGATCCAACTTCAGGGAAATGATGTTGCGCACCTTTCCCGAGGAGACCATCGCCGCAACCTTGGAACCACCCGGACGCTCCGCGAGAGGAACAGTACCTGATACCCCCTCCTCACGGACGATTGCCACAACATCCAGCCCGGCGCTCGCGGCGTATGCCGTTAGCCGCTGCTCCTGTGCGTCGAGGCTGCACCCGTTCTCCACCTGATCGGCGGTCGAAACTCGGAGATAGATCACTGCGGACTTTTCGCTGCTCGTGCTCGTCTTCCGTACCATGCTCCGCACCCCCTTCTGTAGGATGAGGGAATCGTATCATTATCCCTAGCTATCTGTCAATAGCCATTATGAGATAAAGAGACCTCAGAGTATTTTCCATAGGTCGAATGTACAAATCCGAGCGGATTAGTACATTCAATCTTGGATTTTGAGTCTACAGGAAGTATGCTTTTCGTCGCATGATAAGGAAAACTTTTCGTATTTGATGAGAATCGTTCGGAAAGACTTATCCTCGAGGGAAGGGGGATAAAAAGAATCTCCCGATGGAGCAATCAGAGGGGGCAGACAGCCCCCAACGAGGCTCTCATCGGGAGATTTGCACATACTGTACCAGTACGAGCCGAACGTGTCAATCTAAAATAAAAGCCCCGCAATCTAGCCGAGCCAGCTTCTTCTTCACTGGGGGTGTAGAAAGGGGGCTTTTACCTGATACATCTACTCGCCACCGTCGGGGTCCAATTCCCCATTGACGGGAGCGGGCGGATGCTTCTGATGCGTCCAGTATAGGAGGAGATTACGGTGCTGTCAATGGCTGTATCATCCCATGCACCCGCTCGATGCCTTCCCACACGCGAAGGAACCATCGCCGACACGCCCGCAGCCCCGTTCTTCCGATGCCTCGACGGAGAAGAGCGTCCCCATGCAGACCGTCGAGAATCCCGAGATAGTAGGAGACGCGCTTCCGGTCGGTCTGCGCCTCGCAGACCTTCACAAGACTAACGAACGGCGCGTAGTGCCATTCCAACGCTTCCAGCAGCTCCACGCGGCGCTCCGCAACGGGAGTGAAAGACCCTCCCTGCACCCGCTCGTGGAGCGAAGGAGCACTGATCCAGTCGCATTCACTGAGAGATACAAGCAGCTCCCGGATGCGCGTCAATTCCGCTCCGTGCTCCACGGCAAGAAGTTCTTCGATGAAGCGTGCGTCCAACGGCATACACCCCCCCGAGATAGAAAAAGCCGCCCCCTCGGGAGCGGCTCGAAGTCTTATTCCTCCTCCTCGATCTCCGCGAGAAGAGCGCGGCGTTGATTCGGCTCGAAGAGATAGCCAACAGTCACCGTCACATCCTGATCGATCTGGAGCCTCTCCATGAAATCACCCTCCGAGCGCCCGAGCAGTTCAGCGGCTTTGAGACGGTGCTGCATCTCCTGAGAATCGTCGAGCATCGTCTGCGTCCAAAATTCTTGGCGCTGTTCTCTCGAAGCGATAAGGGGGTTCAGCCGCTCCTGCTCGCGTTCTCTTAATGCCTGTTTAATGTCTACCTGAGTCAACAGGCGCTGTCCGATTGCGCGGCATGTCCGCTCGCTGTATCCCGCTTGCCGAGCGGCTACGGCTGCATTCCCGGTGTATGCCTGTACGAAAGCGCGCTGTCTTAAAGTAAGCTCTCCCATGATTACCCTCCTTTGAAAGCCTCGTCCAGCGCGGCGAGCAATCGCGGAGAAATCCCCGGAAACGCCATCGGCGGTTTCGGGAGCGCCCGCCGCGTCGATTGCCTCTTTCCATGGCGCTCTGCGGGAACTTCCGCGACATTCTCCAGAGCGCCTCCTTCCCGAGAGTGGAGCCGGTATCGCGTCGAACGTCCGACCCCCTCCCGGACGATGCGCCCCTCGCCGAGCCATTCCAGAATGAGGTTCTTCGCAGAGCGGTCGGAGGTCTCCAACGCCTCCTCAACATCCTTGCGGCGAAACCGCGTCGCCCCGTCCAGATGGAACAACATCCGATCCCACGGAGTGCGCTTGTGTTTTTTCATGAACTCTCTCCCCTCACAGAGAAGGAGCGGGAGCAGTCAGCCCCCCGCTCCGTACACTCCTTTAAGGTTCCAACCAGCTGTTGAGCTGCGGCAGAGCGATCTTCGCCAGCTCCCCCGAGAGCTGAGTCACGTCGGAGCGAAGACCCGCGAGACAATCTATCCGGTCGATAGCATCCACAGTGAGACCGGCGTCACTGCCGGCGCGCTTCCTCAGCTCGAAAATCAGCCCGTCGCAGACCAGATGAGGAACAAGGTCGAGAGCGCCTGCTAAATCCTTCGGCAGCGAAAAGACCGGCATCTCTCCCGGCGTCTTGAAGGTTTTGGAGCGGCTACAGAAGACATATCCCGCATAGCTCATCCTGAGAATTGCGCGGATTGCGAAGGACGCTATCTCCATCTGTTCGCGATATCCCTCCTCCCCGAGCTTGTAGCCGATCATCGCTTGATTGCGGCTCGCGTGTTCCAGCGCGGCGATGTCTCCCAGCCCCGCACGCCACTTCCGAACGAGGTCCAGATTATCCGGACTTTCCACGGAGGCGTCATACTCCCGACCGAAGAACTCAGCCAGCACCAAACCCGGCGAGCGTTCGACGATCTCGATGAATCCCTCCGGGGCGCGAACGGTCACGCCATCATCCTTCACGTGCTCGAAACGGTTTCCTTTGAATCCGTACCCGGCGCGGGAGAAGTCCTGCAAGATGTCGGCGGCTTCGTCCACTTCGAGCATGTCCAGAACTTCCGGCTCGCGGATCATGCCTTCACACTACCCGAAACCGGACACTTCCAAGGAGCGGAGCGCTTCGGCTTCATCCATGCGGGAGAGGCGGTCTTCGGCTTCAACGCACACTCCAGCTCGTCCAGACCCAGATTAAGCGCGGCGTGGTAGTACCCGGCAATCTGTCGGCTGATGCTGTAAATCGTCGCGGGCTCCTTCTCGCGAATCCCAAGTTCGTGAAGATACACCAGCAGGTGGGCGAGAGTTTTCCCCGGCTCCCGGTCGAGGGCGGCGACAACTGTCTGATGCGTTTCCACGAGAGACGGGCAGCCGATCAGACGGAATCCGTCTTCCTCCAAGGCATACCCGCCGCGAGCGAACGCAACGATGATTTCAGCAGCCTCTTCCGCAGTTGCTTCCCCGGCTTCGTCCATCAATTCCTGTCCGATGGAGAAGACTTTCCGCGATGCTTCGGCGCGAGCCGTGGTCAGACGTTCCACGTCTTCGACCGTACCAGCCCCGGAGACGATTCGGCGCATGGTCTTCGCCCCAAGCTCCACCGGGAGGGATTCGTTTACGGCGTCGTTGAACAGCGCTTCACCGATCTCCTCCGGATGCGCTTCGACCACAGCGGCGAGTTCTTCCACGGAAGGAAGTTCCCCGCAGTCGTCATTGAAGAGACGTCCGTCCTTCAGATAGATGCTTCCGGTCGTCAGATTGATCAGCGCGAGTGCAATTTTGTTTTCAGCGTTCATTATGTCGATCTCCTTTTCGATTAGAAATTCTTATTCATCCACAGAAGGAACGAGCGCACAGCGTCCTTTGTCCGGTTCCGTTGGATGCTCCACCCAAGCGGCGCAACTCCCCCGCGAACACTTCCGGTCGCAAGTGCAGCAGTCGTATGGGACAGGTAGCTCTTTTAGCCAAATGAAACGCTTCATTAGAATCATCCTTTCACAAGGTCTCATTTTTCTGTCTTGTATCCAGAGCGTGAAGATGTGAAGGAAAAAATCTTTTTTTGACTTAACGCCTCTTCTACGCGTGCAATTTCGTTATCCTGATTTTGAAGATTTTTCTTCACATCTTCACAGATTGAATACAATCTAGTCTTCTTCTGTGGCTGCGAGCGCGATGCCTTGAATCATCCTACCCAACCGACCGTGGTATTTTGGGTATCCGAGTGCTTCAAGCTCCTTCCCGAGCGCCTTGCTTGAGAGCGTCTTTTCGGCGTTCTTCTTCGACCAGTCGATATATTCCTCGTGTAGCTTCGCCAGCGGAACGGCGTGCCCAGGTATTCGGCGTGTCCGGTCATCGCAGAACTGTTTGACAACGTTCTCGCTATCCCGGTATTCGGCGGTTGCTCCCGTCACCCTCTCGGGTTCGTCGAGCCCCTTGATTCTCCACTGTGAGAGCCCGGTCAGACACCAGTTGAGGATACCCGGCAGTTCGGCGCGGAGCTTGTCCTTCAGATCAGGGTCGCGGCGCGGATCACCCTTCGGAAAGGTCGCGTCGAACGGAATCAGGCGCACGCGACGCCAGAAGCCATGGGAGTTGTCTTTCACCTTCGGTTTCCCGTTCGCGCTGTACAGCAGCTTGAAAACAGGCTTCATCTGAAAGAACTCCCGACGGAGGAAGCGGACCGACATGGTATCCTCTCCGGTCAACGTCTTCACGAGCGCGGAGTCTATCGTCTTGCTCGTCTCCACTTCCCCGCAGAAGGCGAGACGCTTTCCCCTCATTCCAGCCCATTCGTGAGGAATGGTATCGCCGCTCTTTACCATGATTGCCGACTGCGATATTGAACTCGCATAGGAGCCCATGAGCGCGGCGAGCGTTTCCGTCAGGGTTCCCTTTCCGTTCTCCCCGCCCCCGGAGAGGAAGGCGAAACATTGCTCATGCGTGCACCCCGTCAGCATGTATCCGCAGAAGCGTTGAAGGAACGCGATCATCTCCTCGTCTTCACACATGATGGAGGATATGAATCTCTCCCAGTTGGGAGCGGTCGCGTCCGGTTCGTAGTCCGTCCCGGCGAGCATCGTTATCAGGTCGTTGGGAGTATGCGGAAGGAGTTCGCCCGTCAGGAGGTCGAGCGTTCCGTTCCGGACGTTCAACAGCCATTTGTCGGCGTCGAGGTCGTCTGTCGATATCGGTATCCCCGGTTCGGACTTCACAAGAGACGCCATAGCCCGGAGCGCGGACGCGGCTTCCGATTCAATCGACCACTCCGCGAGTTTTCGACGGAGACCCTCTTTCTCTGTAGCAGCGGCTTGTTCCAGCATGGATATCGGAACGTCCTTCGCGAGACCGACGACCACATTGTCATCCACCCTGTCCCAGTGCTTCCCGTTGAAGGAGTACCATCCGATATCGGAGCACCATCGGATTCGGTCGCCATGAATATGGCACAGGCGTTGAGCGTTGCCGGCGTCGGTGAAATGAATCTCTCCGAGAGCCGACGCTTCGAGTTCGGCGTCGGAGGGTTCAAGCAGGAGACATTCGGCGCTGCTCATAGCGACACCTTGACCGCCATCTTCCGTAAATAGTCGGCGCGGCGTCCTTTGGCTCGTTCGCTTCGTCCGCTGCTCAGGAAGAGGCGTAACATCCTCTCCACGTCGCCCCCGGTCCAGTAGCTTAAGTCGCCCATCAAAGCGTAGTCGGATTCACTATCGGACTTGTGGAGAAGAGCACCGTCCCAGAGTTGGCGTATCGTCGGACCGCGTCGGCTCGCGAACATTCGTTCGATGAGTTCTTGATCATCCTGCGGAATGTCTTTCAGCGGCATCTGCGGAAGGAGCGGCATGGGAGGACGCAAGGATTGTTCGATCCTTGCAGCACCGATTGTTCCGTCGCGGAGTCGTCGCCGTCCTTCATATACGTCGCCGGTGCAGCTCAAAAAATGACGGTCGAAATAGAGTTCGATTTCGCCCTTCTTCCTGTTCGGCAGCGGAGCCCCATGGTACAGAAAAAAACTCCGGATGCCCCGCCCCGAGGGAGAGTATTCACAGTAGGAGCCCAGGTGATTCAACAGAGTCTTGTACATCTGTCGTCCGATCTGCGGCTCCGGAAGCGTCCCGTCCTCTCTGACAACCCCGTCGAGGTCGAGCCCTCCGAGCCCCGAGCCCGTCGCCATATTGAAGCCCCGGCAGACCGACGTATTCCGGAGGAAGACGCTCGCGGCATGGTCGAACGTGCTCCATGTCGAGGCGTCGCTACAGGAAGCGTACCCTCCGAAGGTGCTGAGCGGGATCTTCCTGTCGTTCCCGATCTTCCAGAGCGTCCACTGTGGTCGCTCCCTCAGTTCCTCCGGAACATTGGCGCGGATTCGCTCTACCAGCTCCCGAGGTTCGATGTCTTTAATTTGTCTCATACGACCACCTCTTTTCATGTTCCGTCAGCCCGAACAATCCGAGCTGCGCGGATTGCGGCTTCTTCGTTGGTTCTTCCGTCCGTGGACGATTGATGTACCACTCCGGCGCGTGCTCGATGCCTTCGACCAACTCGAAAAAGCAGAGATTGAAGCATCGGCGTCGTACCCCTGCGATTGTCCGAACGTCCCGAGGGAGGTCGGCGATGTCCGCACGCCATACCAAACGGCGACTGTCTTCATTGATGAAAATCTCCTTCGCCCCGAGGGAGAGCGCTTCCTGTATCATGCACTCGTCAACGGCGTGACCTCGATCTGCGAGCACGTGAAGTCTGTCTTTGCTTCGTTCGTGCTTGACCAGCGCGTCGCCGTACAATTCAAGGACGATTCGTCCGTGATTGCCGTACCAGTGTTTTCGTGCGGTCATTGCAGCACCACCGCCCCGACGATCACCAGGAAGAGCCCCCAAAATCCACCGGCACAAGCCCATAAAACAATCTCCTGATTGAAAAAACGTGCTATACTTTCCATGGGTTGATATTCCCTTCCCCCGGTTCGAGCCGGGAAGTTTTGCGCCGTGCCTGTTCCAGCAGGAGCGGCGTTTTTTTATTCCGCGATCTTCGGCATGCCATTCTCATCGAACAGCGCGTCAACGGGAGTTTCGAGCGCGTCGGCGATCTTCTCCCGCTGCGGCTGCGTCGCCCGGTAAAATCCATTCGCGATCTGATAACACAGAGTTCGGTTCCCGCCGATCTTCTTGTGGAAGGCGTGAATAGTAATGCCCTTCTCGGCGAGGCGCTTCTTGATGACGGTTTTCATCGGTCCACCCCCTTCCAAGAAATTTCGTTTCAGTTGTCAAGCTTCCTCCCTCACTAGTTGCGCTTCATCCGCTTCGGTCGGTGCGGCGTGAGGAATGTTTCATTCGATGCTTGTATTATGGCGTGCAAGGATGTATAATCACAGTACAGAATAATGACATTTAAGGAGTCTCGAAAAATGGGGAGAAGGTACATCCGAGCGAAGGATGAGATGGATAGCAGGGGGAAGGTTTTGCTTGAATGGCGTCGCCCTACGTCTGTGGAGACCGCAAAGGTCGAGGCAAGCGAAGCCGGAGCGTTCAGTCTCCTGATTCCTCGCGGAGATAGGGAGCCGTTCGAGATACGCCGCGAAGACACCCCGGAGCTGCTCTACCGTCTCTGCACAGCGGCAAGCGTTCGAGATGTTGAAGATTTGTTTTTGCGCTACGGACCGCTGAAAGAATCGGACTTTTTTTCGCAATACGATGCGGACACTGTGGAGGACTGGATTCTTCTCGCCGCGGACGTGTCGGAAGTGTTCGAGTTGGTAGGAATGATTCGGAGCGCGAACATAAGGATGATCGAACAGCGGCGAAGGGAACGAGACAGGCGCGTCGACGAAGGTTTGTTTTCCCAAGTTCTCGGAATCAACATCGCCCCGGACGCGAAGACGATTCTTCAAGCCGGTGAAACGGAGGATGCGCCTTCGACGATGGAAGGCAGAAGACTGCTCGTCGGCAAGGTCGAGAGAGGGCTTGCGAGTGCGCGGTTCAAGCGTGTTCCGCTCCTGCTCCCGGACGGAGGCGCGGTCGTGGAGGAGCGCCCCGCCGACCTCTACTCTTTGATTTGGAAGATCGTGGAATCAACCGCCCTCGACATGGAGGGAGGGAGCGGACAGCGGCTGCGCCTTTGCCGGTACTGCGGTCTTTGGGACACCGAAGACGAGCCTGATCTCATGCGCGAAGACAAACGCACCGGGGAGTGGTACCATCACAACTGCAAACGCAACAAATATGAAGAGAATCGGAAGAAGGAGCGCGACGAACGCGAGGGGAGGGAGCCGAAGCCCCGTCCGGGAGCGCGGAAGGACGGTCCACAGTGGTACGTCAAAATTAAAAAAGACGCCCCGAGAGGAGCGTCCTGATTACAATCAGTCTACACAAGAAGCACGCGGAAAGAGGCATATCGGAGGAGTAGAGAAGTGAACATTTCGGAGCACCTTGAAAACGGCGATTGTTGTACAAGGGGAAGGCAGGGTATCAAAAAAGCCCCTCGGGTTTTTCCGAAGGGCTTACATTCACTCATTGCAAGGGTTCGCGCACTCGGTCAAAAAAACATGGATTGCACCTGCACCCCATGCAGGTACGCTAACCAGGCTGCGCTACGTCCCGTTTCGACCTTGGTATTCTACATTGAAACGCGCTTGCGGTCAATGATCCAATTGAAAGTGGAAATTTTCCATGTTGCGGACATGGCAACGTATTAAAGAAAATACACCCCGTGATATTAGGAAAGATATGTCGGATTTTTTCGTTCATTCTAAAAGGCGGGGTGAAAAAAAGGGAGGGAGTTTCCTCCCCCCTCCCAGCGGTTTTAGGCTTCAGCCTTTACAGGCTGTTTTCCCATCTCAGCAAGCTGTTTGTAGATTTCGTAACGCTCCCGGGCATCCTTTGCCGCCTTTTCGAAGAGTTCGTCCGCGACATCGGGGAACTCCTTCTTCAAGGATGAGTAACGAACTTCGCTCATAAGAAATTCCTTAAATTCCGCCTTCGGCTCCTTTGAGTCGAGGATGAAGGGATTCTTCCCGTCCTCTGCAAGTTCGGGGTTATAGCGATAGAGATGCCAGTATCCGGCTTCAACCGCTTTCTTCGTCTGTTCCTGCGTCTTGCCCATTCCGGCGCCGATGCCGTGCGCAATGCAGGGGGCGTAGGCGATGACCAAGGACGGTCCGTTGTAGGCTTCGGCCTCTTTCAGGGCTTTCATCAACTGGTTCTTATCGGCGCCCATTCCGACCTGGGCTACGTAGACGTAGCCGTAGGTCATCGCGATCCGGCCAAGATCCTTTTTCTTCACCCGTTTGCCGGAAGCCGCGAACTTGGCGATAGCAGCCGTCTGAGTGGCTTTCGATGACTGACCGCCCGTGTTGGAATAGACCTCGGTGTCAAGGACAAAGACATTGATGTCCTCGCCGGATGCAAGCACATGGTCAAGTCCGCCGAAACCTATGTCGTAGGCCCAGCCGTCTCCACCGAAAATCCAGACGGACTTTTTCACGAGATAATCCTTACGGCAGGCGATCTCGCAGAGAAGCTTGTTGCCTTCCGCGCCGATATCGCGGTCAAGAACGGCAAGGACTTTCTCCGCAGCAACTTTGGATTTATCTCCGTCATCCATCGACTCAAGCCACTCTTTGAAGACAGCTTTCATATCCTCGGGGATGTCGAGCGCCAAGAGATCATTCATTGCATCGACAATATACTGCATGGTCGCGTTCACGGAGAGCTTCATTCCGTAGCCGTATTCAGCGTTGTCCTCGAAGAGGGAGTTGGCCCATGCGGGTCCCTGTCCCTTCGCGTTTTTCGTGTAGGGCATGCTGGGCGCCGATCCGCCCCAGATCGAAGAGCAGCCCGTTGCGTTCGCCACAAGCATCCTGTCGCCGAAAAGCTGGGTAACGAGTTTGATATACGGAGTTTCGCCGCAGCCCGCACACGCGCCGGAGAACTCGAGGAGCGGCTGAGAGAACTGGCTTCCTTTGACAGTAAACCTGTTCGTTTCCTCCGACTTGTCGGATACATTCTCGACAGCGTAGATCCAGTTCGGTATCTCATGTTCCTGGGAGGCGGTAGGTTTCATCTCGAGCGCGCCCACCGGGCAGATATCGGCGCAGTTGCCGCAGCCCATGCAGTCGAGTGTGTCAACCTGCATTTTGTACTTGCAGCCGGGGAACTCTTTGCCCTTCATTTCGACAGCGCCGAATCCTTCCGGAGCGGCGGCGAGTTCCTGCTCGTTCAGAATAAACGGGCGGATCGCAGCGTGCGGGCAGACCATCGAGCACTGGTTGCACTGGATGCACTTGTCGCTTTTCCACTCGGGAACGTTCACCGCAACGCCGCGTTTCTCGAAAGCGGCGGTTCCTGAGGGGAATTGGCCGTCTTCGCGCCCAATGAATGCGCTGACAGGAAGAGAATCGCCCTGCTGCGCATTGATAGGCATGCAGACATCCTTGATAAAACCGGGAATCTCGGACGGCAGTCCGGACAGAAGGACCGGTTCGGTGGTTGCATTCGCCCACTCGGCGGGCACGTCGATCTTTTTGATCGCATTGATACCGGCATCAACCGCCTTGTAGTTCATTTCAAGGATGGATTCGCCCTTCTTGCCGTAGGTGTGGTCGATAGCGTCCTTCATGTACTTCACGGCGTCGTCGAGGGGGATAACGTTGGTCAGTTTGAAGAATGCGGACTGCATGATCATGTTGATCCTGTTGCCAAGTCCGATCTCTTCGGCAATATCCGTTCCGTCGAGAATATAGAAATTGATTTCATTGGCCGCAAGGGCGCGTCTCATCTTGGAGGGAAGGTGCTTCTCAAGCTCTTCTACCGTGCCCCATTGAGTATTCAGAAGGAACGTGCCACCCTTCTTCAGGCCGGCAAGGACATCGTAGAGATTGACGTATTCCTGCTTGTGACAGGCGATGAAGTCGGCGGTGTCGATCAGATAGGTCGACTTGATCGGCTTCTTGCCGAAACGAAGGTGCGAAACCGTGATCCCGCCGGATTTTTTGGAGTCGTACGCAAAATAGCCCTGCGCGTAAAGGTCCGTCTCGTCTCCGATGATTTTAATGGAGTTCTTATTGGCACCGACCGTTCCATCGGAACCCAAGCCCCAGAACTTGCAGCGGATGGTGCCTTCGGGAGCGGCGGCGATGCTCTCGCTTACAGGAAGCGACGTGCCGGTAACGTCGTCGACGATGCTGATGGTGAAGCGATCCCTGGGCTGATAAAGCTTCAGATTGTCGAAGACGGATTTGATATGCGTCGGAGTGGTGTCCTTGGAACCGAGTCCATAGCGACCGCCAACAACGATCGGTTTTTCCGCTTTGTCCTTGAAAATCGCGCAAATATCCTCGAAGAGGGGTTCGCCGAGAGCGCCGGGCTCTTTGCATCTGTCAAGCACGGCAATACGCTTCACGGAAGCGGGAAGTACATCGAAGAAGTACTTTTCGGAGAAGGGACGATACAGATGCACTTCGACAACGCCGGTCTTTTCGCCGCGTGCGTTGAGGTAGTCGACAGTCTCCTCGATCGCCTGGCAGACGGAACCCATTGCGATGATGACGTTTTCGGCGTTCGGATCGCCGTAGTAGTTGAAGGGGTGATACTCTCTGCCGGTAAGCTTCTTGATCTCCTGCATGTACGACTCGACGATATCCGGGATAACGGTATAGAATCTGTTGACCGCTTCCTTTGCCTGGAAGAAGATATCTGGGTTCTGCGCGGTTCCCTTCTGGTAGGGGTGCTCCGGATTCATTGCGCGCGCCTTGAATTTGGCAAGAGCGTCATAGTCGACAAGTTTGGCCAAATCCTCATATTCGAGCACGTCGATCTTCTGAATTTCATGAGAGGTTCTGAAGCCGTCGAAGAAATTGACGAAAGGAATACTTCCCTTGATAGCGGAAAGGTGAGATACGGCCGTCAAATCCATTACTTCCTGAACGCTGCCCGATGCGAGGAATGCGAAACCCGTTCCGCGGCACGCCATAACGTCGCTATGGTCGCCGAAGATGGAGAGGGCATGCGCCGCAACTGCGCGGGCCGTCACGTCGAAGACGCCGGGAAGAAGTTCGCCGGCGATCTTGTACATATTCGGCATCATAAGAAGCAAACCCTGGGAGGCTGTGAAGGTGGTCGAAAGCGATCCGGCCGAAAGAGAACCGTGAACGGCGCCGGCTGCTCCCGCTTCGGACTGCAACTCGGTGACCCGGACAGTCTTGCCGAAAATATTCTTTCTGCCGTGAGCAGCCCATTCATCGACAACTTCGGGCATATTCGAGGACGGCGTAATCGGATATATTGCAGCAACCTCTGTGAACGCATACGAAACATGCGCCGCTGCAGTGTTGCCGTCCATCGTTTTCCAATTTCTCTTCATTGATGTACCCCCTCTTGAATTACAGGATGAGCAGCGTCGCCGCAACCCGCTCCTGTTTTATTATTCTCCATTCACAGACACTATCGGATCCGGAACGATCCTCTCATCAAAGGTCTCCTGAAATGTACGCACAAAATCTCCGGAGGCCAGATACAAATTCGACTTCCGGTTGACACTCTTCTATTTTACAACAAGATCGGGATTTTGCATTCTGTATAATCCGCACTTCAGAAAAAAAACGACGACCAAAAAG
>Ga0334890_1003571_pt1 | contig 15494 bp, 16 predicted proteins | sample GraSluR1_MG_3_FD_207220 | JGI IMG/M metagenome (GOLD analysis project Ga0334890, IMG submission 207220) | Sludge microbial communities from methane-producing bioreactor in Wageningen University, Netherlands - Granular Sludge_31_08-R1 | ecosystem: Engineered > Bioreactor > Anaerobic >... | reverse complement strand
CTATCGCGGAGTGGCTGATAGGAAAACGGATGCGAGAGACGGGAGAGACCGTGCCTAACCAGCTAAAGAAGCCGACCCAAAAACCAACGTTCAAGTGGATAGCTTTTCTGTTCATGGGGGTAGCTGAAGTTACAGTGTGGATTAATGGTGAAACGCATCTGAAGATAGCGAATCTGAATGATAATCTTATTAAGATTATTCGATTGTTAGGGCGGGATTGTGAAAAATACTACGGATTGGAGGGTTGATGCGGAAAGCCGGCCCAAACCTACCAACGCCCCATAATTCCGCGTCAGCAACGACTACGGCTCTTCGATCATGACTGACCTACCGATGACCAATGAAGTAATCTATAGAGGATTTCGAAAAACCTAATTAATGGAAAAGTATATATACTATAAATACTATAATAAGAGTCATGAGGACGCTCATAGATTTCTCTATCATGCAGGAATATAATGAAAACGTGTTAACCCGTGGTGATAAGCTATCAGCTATATCCAAACTGGTGAACTGGAATGGGTTTTTATCAATAGCTGATGGTTTGTACAAAAACAATACCAAACGAGGCGGCAGACCTAATATTGACGTTATTATCATGATTAAGCTCCTCATACTTCAGCAGATGTACGGTCTTTCGGACCCGCAACTAGAGCTTCAGGTTGCAGACAGAATTTCATTTAGAGTCTTCCTTGGGACGACCGAGACCATCCCCGATTATACTACAGTCTGGCTCTTTCGCAAGAGACTCGAAGAATCGGGTAAATACGAAGCGATATGGGATGAGTTCACAAACCAGATTCGAGCTAAGGGGTACGATGTAGTGAAAGGCGTGATCCAGGACGCATCTATCATAACTTCTGATCCAGGTCATGCGAAGAAGGATGTTCCCCGTGGAGGAGAAGCCAAGACAAGGCGGAGCAAGGATGGCACTTGGGCAACAAAGGGTAAGAAGTCCAACTTCGGATACAAGGCTCATGTCAAAGTCGATCCCGAGAACCAGTTCATATGGGCTGTCGCGACGACCACCGCATCGGTTCATGACAGCAAGGTCGATCTGGCTAAAGAGGGTGAAGTCCGATATGGTGACAAAGGCTACTCAGGAGCCAAGACCAAAGGGTATGATGCATCCATGAAGAGGGCAGCAAGAGGACATCCTCTCGGAATCTCGGATATCTTAAGAAACAAAAGAATCAGCAAGAAGCGGTCACCTGTCGAACGATGTTTTAGCGTTATAAAGATAGTGTTCAGGGCGGGTCATGTAAGGGTTACAACTGTAGAAAAAGCGGCGGTAAAAGTGATGTTCAGTGCCATCGGTTATAATTTATATAATCTGTATGGCCTCGTAAAAAAAGAGATGGGATAGCGGTAGCTATCGAGGAAATCGAGAAATGGATAATGTAGGAGGGTGAAAACAGCACAAAATCGGTCATTATAGGGAAAACAAGCCGGTTAATAGATCGTTCTAATCGAAAACGTTAAGGTAAAACCTCTCAGAGAACGCTAATCTGCGGATAATCGAAGTCCTCTATATTGGAGCAAATCCCTTCCATCCTTCTTGGAAAAGTATGCAACCATGAAATATCAATAGCTACAAGCATTGCACGCTTTATCGAAGTCGGTAATAAGTCTGCAACTATGCTAAATTGCATTGCACCTGTTTATCCTTCGGCTCACCTAGCCCCACCGCCACCGCCTCCAAAACCACCGCCGCCTCCGAATCCACCACCATCACTAAATCCGCCACTGCTTGTAACCATCGGTGGGGATGTCGCTGTGTAATAGTCTCCAAAGTACCAGTTGATCTCGCTTGCAATAAGGACCTCAGGAATGATTACATTCATTTTTTCCATCGCTTCGGCAACCTTCTCACCGACTCCAAGAGCCGTACCATAGATTAGCCATTCCTTCCACATTTCCAAATCTTCCGGTGCGTATTTCTGGATATTGGCAAAGTCAGAGAGGTGATTTTTAAATGCATCCCATTCAAGTTTCTCCTTATAGTATTCTCCTTTCCACCTGCCAAAAAGCGCTGATGGTGCGATGACCACGGGGATCATTTGAAGAAATAGAATCAATCCCTTCGATAGGATTGGGGACATAATAAAATTAAATATTGATATGATTATTATTAGAAATACTAGCATCGGTATAATGCCAATTAAATCTGTAATTCTCAAGGATCGAAGCAATGTTTTTGGTGAAGTAAGAATCCAACGATGGCTCAAAGCCGTTTTATTGACGAAATCTTTTGAGGCGACCTCATCTTCGAAGTTCATAAGACTCTTGATATCTTTATGTATTTTAGTCAATTCCTTAGTTTGACCTTTCTCAGCATCCCTCCTCAATCTCTGGATACGCATTTCAAACAATATTGTGTTGAAGACTCTGTCTCTTGAGTGGCGGTTTAAGAAATCCAGCACTCTATTCTCATACTTATCACATTCATCCTTATAGTTCTTCAATAAATTTATTTTCAGTCCCGAATCCTCGGTACCTTGACTTTTTATAGATTCAATTTTTATCTTATCCCTAAGATGAAGATCCAGGAGGGTAGCATAAAAGCCGTTTTCATCGGATTCAAAGGCATCTCCATTGAAAATTAGGTTAACAACCCAAGGCTTTCTTTTTTCTGGAACATAGCTCAATGTATCGGGCACCACGAAGAATTTTTCCTTGCCGTATCTTTGATATATTATGTAGAGAATGACGGGCAAGAGGAGAATTAAGGCACTCAATAGCCGATCCAAGATTATGAGAAGATTGCGAAAATCTGCTACATTTGCGGATACGGTTTTTTCCTCGATATTCGCCACATATCTGGGAAAACCGTCCATGATGTTAAGGACCTCAAGCGAAAGGAGCATCTCCACCTCTAAGAGTTCATCCTTGTTGCTGGTTCCAGTAAGAAGCCAAATGCCACTTTCATGTTTCAATTCCATAGTAGAATGGGGGAAGATCTGATGTACAAATCCTTCGGGATCGTGAATGGCTATTTTTACTGTTTTATAGGGAAGGTGCTCATCCGCGAGCTTCAGATTAAGATGACAGTATTGTTCGTCGTATTCGAGTGGTGGACGAATCTTGAAAAGATAATTTATCTCATAGGTCCCCGCCCAGAATCTTTCTGCCTTATAGCAACCAGCTTCGTTCTGTAACGCAAGAGATCTGATCTCAGCGGCTGCAGATCCACCTCCATTTAGTATTTTAACATTATTTTTCCAATCTTTGATGTAAGGGACGGTCCCAGAGGGAGGATTAATCGCTAAAAGTTCCACATGAGACCTGTTTATGTATTCTTGTGTGAGTGGTACCTTCCAGTTTCGGTAGAGCATCCTGTATTCTCCTGAATTCCTAATTCTGTAAAGGAAGCTCTCCTTAAGAGTACCGTTTAAATAAAAATCTGCTCTATATTCTTCCACGTAGACGTCTCCACTAACTGAGAAGGATGGTTTGACGGCTACTTCTTCATTGGTGGCTCCAAATCCACCAGTTAAGAATAATCCGATAACACCGATCAGGAAGACCGATGATATCAGGACCAGTATTTGCTTTTCTTCTCTCAATCCCAACCCACCTCAGGTCTGCTTGGACCTTCTTCTTTGGTTGTCAGGTAACCAAGCCGCCTAAGTTCATCCTCTTCGAAGTTAAGGTATTCCATTTTTCTTAACCCCACCATCGAGGCTACGTACTTTGATGGAATCGAATCTAGCATGGTGTTAAAATTCTGGACTATGTTATTGTAGGTGTACCTGTGGCGTGAAATCTCATCTTCCACACCTTCGATAGCGTTCATGGTCATTATCACAGTATCGGAAGTCTTCAGTTGAGGATAGTCCTCTGCGACCGCGACCAAGTTCCCGAATATCCCCTTGCTTTCACCCTCGATCCTCGTTAGATCACTAAGATCCGCAATTCCAACGCGTGCTCTCATGCGTGATATGTTCTCCAGGACACCCCGCTCAAATTGGGCGAAGCTCTTCACAGAACTGACGAGTTGCTCGATCATGTCAAGCCGCTTTTTCAGAGCTACTCTAATCTGAGAGAGGGTGGACTCGGCTCCATTCTTAAGTTTATGAAGCTGGTTGTAGATTGAGATGAAATAGACTACCGGTAATAAAAGGAGGAGCAAGGCTATCATGATGATGGGTGATCCATGAACTGAGAGGTCCATGACTCTGTATAAGGAATAAATAGATTTTAAAGTTTTTGCTTATCGAGAGACTTTACAGGATGGCTTGATATATCTGGTTACGCAGCTTATAGTTCTCACTCGATGGTGATTTAGATTTCTTAGGTAGGGACTTTATAGGAGGCTTGAACCTCTGGGTTGTAGAGTTGTAGGCTTGGTGCATACTCTGAATAGGTGTACAACGTCTCTCGCTATTGGTATTGCAGGATTGCATAGTTTTAATTGACACGATCCTGCGCAATCTAATCAGTCCGAATTAGATCCAACACATTTATTACTATATATGACTACATTTATCTTAATCGGTGATATTCATGGAACAGGAACTGATGAGAATCGGGGTGTCTCTTCCGGAATCGCTCTTGACCAGGTTCGACGGGATCATAGAAAAGAGGGGCTACTCCTCCCGGTCTGAAGGGATCAGGGACGCCATCAGAAACTACATAATCCACTACGAATGGATGAGCGACGTCAAGGGTGACCGGCTCGGTATTATCACGATGGTCTACTCCCATAACCAGCGAGGGCTTTCAGACGCTTTGACGAACATCCAGCATGAGTTCACAGATATCATCCAGTCTACCCTCCACGTCCACTTGGACCACGATAACTGCCTTGAGATCGTTACCATCAGGGGCGAGGGTCAGGATGTCAAGAAGGCTGCAGAGAAGATGATGGCTCTGAAAGGTGTCAAGCACGTTAAGCTAACCACCACATCTCTCGGAGCCGAACTCTGACGATCCCTGTGCCAGACAACTTGGAGAAAGAGTCTTCGGTAGATCTGCACCACCGCTGTACCCTGCAAAAACAAAATGACCTGGATGTCGCGATCCATAACGATAGGTGAATCGGGATAGCCAGCCAAGAAGTGAAACCTTCCTTGCATATGGCATAGTTGGAGGCTTGTTGCAGAGATTTGTAGGTGTGAATAGGGCAACAATCTTTTTCTTCGCCGTTAGGTACTGTTATGATCTCGGCTTTGATGCTCATCGTAGGGTTCAGCGGGTGGTTCCTCACCGTTTGGTGGCACCCTGCGAACCCCTGGTGAAGCCTGCATCGACACACCCACTGAGTTTTAACTAAGGGATTAGCAGGTGGACAATTTTATCCCGCCATAATCGGACAGTTTTAGACCGGCGTTGACAGAATTTAGGATTTATCCATGTATGCTGATTAAGATCAGGAAAAGAGGGCGTCGTTATTTCAGAAAATTTGGTACGCTACCTGTTTGCATAAGAATAAATTAATAGGATAAAATCTAATATGGCTATTATTCGTGATATATGGCGAGGTACCGGTCATGATCAACCCATTCAAGAAGAAAGAGGAGATCACACCTAAGGAGAAAGAAAGGAAACAGAAACAGGATGAAAGACGAAAACGAGCACAAGCGAGAGGAGAGAAACCCATAAAATAGAGGCGGTGAACAAAATGTCAGAGGAGATTGAAGGATTTGAGATCCGATATAATTGGATGAAATTCATGTACGCCTATATAATTATAGGTGCAGGAAGCCTAGGAGTAGGATTTCTATTGGCTCCAAACATCACGCTGAATCTCCTAGGATTACCTCCACAAGAGCCGATATGGGCGGGAGTGGGATACAGCGTTCTCGTTGCTTTAGGATTATTATCGATACTTGGTCTGCGTGCTCCACTAAGATTCTCACCTGTTCTGCTTCTTTCATTCACTTATAAAGTGATTTGGTTCCTAGCGATCTTCATACCACTCCTAATAATGGGACAACTTCCGTCGTATGCTTGGTTACAGGGATTAGTATTTGCGACATATATTGCCGGGCACCTTGTTGCCATACCTTTCCGTTATCTTCTTGCTAAAGGACAATAATGATGCTTTGTGCTCAAAAGCTTGGACCCATTTATGGAATAGTGGTCGGATTGTAGAACAATGGTTATCTGCGTATAAGAGTAAGGTAGTACAGGAGGCGCAAGAGTTGAAGATCGCTGTGGATATCGACGGTGTGTTGGCTGATCAAGTCGGTGCCGCCCTGAAAGTAATTGAAAACGAATATGGCCATAAGTATTGTAAAAATGACATCAATCGTGCGCACTGGACATTTGAAGGAAGGGAATTATGGTCTGAGATTGGGAGGCTGTTAGCCGATCCAGAATATACTTTAGGTCTACCGCTGATAGAAGGCTCGCAAAGAGGAATAAAACAGCTAACTGGTCATGAAGTTTTCGTGGTGACTGCCAGGCGGCAAAATGCAGAAGGGGCTACCAAGCAATGGCTGAATGTTCACTTCCCATGCCTGAAAGATTATTATCGAGCGAGGACCGGGACCAAGCACAAGATACCCTCAGATATATTGGTTGACGACCTCGATTTGAATATCGTAGAATTTGTCAAGAGTCATCCTGAGCGGCGCGGGATTTTATTTATGCATCCATGGAGCATAAACGGCACAGATATCGCGGATTACTCCGCTCAGGTCTACTATTGCCCTGAGTGGGAAAGTGTTATTGGGGCTATAAAGGATATCGATCGTGCCGGTTAGGGGGTATATGCTAAATCCCAATGGGTTATAGCAGTCGTCATTTCTATTAATCAGTGACCCCACATTCCGCACCTTGAGTTCTGAAATTGATATTTTTACTGCTATCGATTTGTAATATTAAATTTAATTAGTTTAATTTAATATGATATTTTAATTCATTTATGTTGACATTATGTTGATTACTGCTTACAACATGACGTGATGAGATGCCCCTCAATAGGGAATCGGCGATTAGCAGATATAATTTTAATTTAGATTAATAAAGAATTTTTAATTATATTAATTGAATCGCTAGCTAGCAAAATACTCGATTTAGGAAGTAAAGATGCGGAATGTGGGAATGACCTAAGCAACAGTGAAAAAAACGGTGCTATCAAGGCGAATCAACCGCAAACTACAAGTATCTATAACGATTATATATGGGCTTTGCCGCATTTCGCGCTGTAAGAACGAGGACGAGCATACCGGCAAAGCTCTTCAGGCGAGACCTGGGAGGTTCTCTCCACGGGGCAGCAACCAGAACGCGATGGAGTGGCTGAAGACCAACAGGGTCAAAGATATGCACGCCGTAATGGGTGTAGTATATACCAAACAACTCAGCCAAATCCGAGAGTCCTCGCCAAGGGCGAGATGCGGCACAAAGTTTTGGCAGAGCAAGCAAAAGACCCGGCAAATGAAGGACGGTTTCGGGTTCTCGTAAAAGGGACGCTGTGTACAAGGACAGCGCTGTGCTTGTCATCTGACCAAGCTTTGAGTCGGGCTCGGGGCGGAACAGGTCATCACTAATGTGTTTGATCCCTGCGGATGTGGAAGGGCGCCGTGGTAGGTGCTGATCCGCCTGCGACTCGATTCTGCTATTTTCCGAATTCTCCAAGCGTGAACTGATCCTGTAGATTTATCTCCTTGGACTTGTGCTCGATCAAGAGTAGGTCCATCATCTGAAATGCGTTCCTCACAGCCTTGGCTCTGGCGTGGTTGTTGAAGAACATCCTGACCTTAGCGGTCTTCAATTCGGCATCCTTGATCCTCGGGACCCATCGATCGAGTTGATCCTTCTTATAGAGGTAGTCGTACCGATCGAGCCTATGGTCGTCCTCTTTCTCTCTGCCGTACCAGATATCGTAGTTTCTGCCGTGAAAGCGGATATAGGCATGATCCGCAGTCATCATCCCTGGGTAGTAGTATCCGGGACCATCGATCAGCACGTTTGCGACATTCCTCTCCCTCAGAATCTCAGATGCCTCTGGATCGATCTCCTTTTGGCTTTCATCCATCCAGCTTCTGTGTCTGAACTCGACCGCAAGATCGTACCCTCCCGAGACAAGAGCGTCCAACACTTCGGCAAGTCTGCTTAGAGCTTGTCCTTCATTCTTGAAATAGGGGGATAGCTGGAAGAGCACGCCGCCGAGAAGGTCCGCCTCGGCAAGAGGGGATAGGCAGGTCTTATCGAAGGAGGATGTCCAGAAGAGAGCCTTCTCCTCGTCGCCTTCCACCAGGGATTGATGGGTGACGAGACCCGGCATCTTCACCGAGTACTCGAAACCTCCCTCTCGACCCTTTACCTTCTTGATCCAGGATTGGACCTGCCGCTCTCCTGGAGGATGGTAGTAGGTGCTGTTGATCTCCACCGTGTCGAAGAACTGGGCGTAGTAGGCGAGCCAATCGCCTTTCTTCTTTGCCAGCTCCATGGGATAGAATCGACCCACCCAGTCGTCGTAAGACCAGCCGCTGCATCCTACCAGAATGGTCATCGCGGATCTCCTGAACGTCTCTTGAAACCCGAGGGCGCTCCGATCCCTGAAAATATCATCTCACCAATTCTATCGAGTACTCACAGTACGGATCTCCGGTGCACATTCTGCTGAAGTACCTCATGGTGAACTCTGGGTTCAGACCTTGGACGCCGTTCTCGCAGAAAGCCAAGCAATGAAGATGCGTTCCTGCAGTTGGAACTGCCAACTCCCTATGGGCGTTAAGCATGGGACACCCTGTCATCCTTCCCGTTACTCTCGATTCTGATGATTCTGTTGTCTCTACATTAAACCCCGGACCCAAAAGGATCGCAGAGACTACTCCAAGAGCCTCATCGATCTCCACAGCGTTGCCCGATGGCAATCCCAGAGCGGTCGCTATATCCCTGACAGCCCTCCCACCATCAGCCCAAATGCGCTGCTCAATCTCATCTATTTTTTCGTCATCGTCGAAAGCTTCTCTCAAGAGCGCATCTTGCGCTACAGAGCCTAAATTGGCTGATCGAGTCGCGATCTGCCATCTCACTTCTGGCGGTATGTCTTTAATGCTGACCATAGCAAACCCCATATTAATACACGCCTCAGAATATTTAAATATTTTGAGTCAGGATCGAGATCGTCAGGATCTCGGGGAGGAAAGGAGGAAAGAGGCTCCCAAGGCGATGGAACGCATGAAAAATCTAAAATACCTCGCCTCGTCCTAAAGCGTGGTTTGCGTATATTGGCGAGGTTTCCCATAGCCGAATTAGCGCTTCCACTTGATTGTGTTTCCCTTTATCTTTAATATACCATTCTTTTCCAGCGACTTTGCAATCTCCAGGGAGGCATCTGTTCCATCTATCACGAGGACATCCTCGTCATACTTGGTTCTAGTGGCACACTTTTTGGTGAAGTTCTCCATCTCCATCTTGCCTGAAGATGAATCCACGAGATTCAATATAATGTCCGCAATATATTGGATCGTGAGCAACTCCTCATAGTACAAATCCTTAAACTCCTCGTCGAGATCTTCGAATAAGGTGGCAGAAAACTCGTCAATATAAATATCCGCCATAGGCTTGAAGGTATAAACCGTTGTCGTCCTGACCGTCCAGCCATCATCAATCTCCCCAGGGTTGACTAAAATCTGGGCTATGGGATCGTCGAGCCGATTTCCCACTTCTTCTCCAAACTTGATTTCATTTCGGTCCAAGAGTCTCGCGGCAAATGATTTCCCATTGGATATCTTCGTAAGATCCGTCATCAGATTGGAAACATCACTCCACGCTTGTATCCTCTTTTCTTCAGTCAGATCCGAATCATCGGGTTGATTACCCTCAACCATATCTTTAACTCGCTCTCTCTTTTCATCAACTTCTGGGTCAAACTCAACCTCAAACATTCTTTCAAAAGTTTCTAGGGTGGCTCCTTTGGCAAGAATGGCTTTAAGAGAAGCCAGATATCGCTCATGATCCGCAAATTCCTCGTCATCTATCTTCCCCTTTAGGTCACTTAGACGACCCTCCAAATAATTATATTCTTGGGACCAACCTTCGATATAGGTTCTGATATCTACCTTCATTCCAGCGTCTCTTAGGTACTTTGCGACTTCTTTAGCCTCATCCTCGTAGAAATCCCCTAACTTAAGCATAGTACCAGGAACTATTCTCCACCTTTAAGAATATGACTCTGCATATTTATCTCCTCATAGATTCTTATGAGATCACTGAAGATCAAGCGTCTTACCATCCAGTAAACAAAAGCGCTTATAAAAGGCATTGTACCGATTCGGCAGGCAGAGGATGGAGGTTGATCGGGATGGAATGGTCAAAACGGGAGAAAGAAGTCGCACGTCAAGCGTTCAAAGCAGCTTATTTCCATGAGTGCACGGCAGCTCTAGAAGTTGTCCGAAATATGGCGGCTGAAATAGACGAGCCAACTGGCTTATGGCAGCTTTCGGATTACTTGACCAATAAACGCAGGTAGATAGACGAAAAGTACAACTATCGCTACTCAGTCCTTCCCATCGTCTTTGCTCGTTTGATCGAGGAAGGATGGATGGAATATGAAGACCTCGCGGACATATCTGACAAAAAGTTGGACCAGATCCGCCAATTAACGGGCGATAAGTCGAGATGAATACATCGAAAAAGTTGCGATGAAAATGGAAAAGGTTTGGATGCGCCTGAAAACTCTGTTCAGGCGGTCATCTTGGACTTGGCGATATACTTGATCAGATCTGGCGATAGTCTGGTGCTCAACCGGACCTGTGATTGAACGCCGTCGATGCTGTCGCCGCCAGAGATTAGTTCGCCTATCTTCTCAATATCGCTCTCTTCGACCACGTAGTACTCGTCAATGTCCTTCCTGTGTCCCCAGACGTCTCCTTCGAGCAGGTCAACTCCCTGCATCTGGAGGAATAGCCTGATCGCCCTGGACATGGTCTTATTATAAGAAGGAGGTACCTGGACCGCCCTCAGCCTCGGGCACGATTTGATGAGGTCCAACATATCGACGTTGGATGGTCTGAATGCTACATGCACGATCCGCTCATTCGGGTTCAATTCTGCTATCTCATTTCTTGAACTGACAACTCGTATTCTCATGGAATTTCACCTTAATATTCACCGAGACGTAATCTGAGTATTAATAGACATTTGCAGTAGATACTAATGTACATATCGATATCTAATGACCTATTTTCGAGATATTTAAAACTAAATTTGCCTAGGAAGATCAAGACCCTGTAGCAGGATCTTGTTGGAATGTAGGCATAGGGCAAATAGCCAAAATTAGATATCTCCACCGAGATTGTAGTGTAGCATCGTGCCGATAGGGCAGACTCATCCACAAATCAGGCGATAATAGAAGGGAGCGTCAGGAGAGGGTAATGAAGGGGGCAGTATTTTGCTCCTCTCCTGACCTTAGATCATATCATAGTGAAGGGATAGCATTTGAGGGCGGCTCACGTTTTCCATCCTACACATTATCTAAGGACTACATTATAGAAAAGCCAGCACCTTGTGGCGCGAAAGTGATCCGACTGGTTCCTCTAGCCGAATCTTCCTTCAATGAACTTGAAGACGAAAGCAGCCTCCTCCCAGGCCTTGCCAATCAGCTTCCCGTAATAGTCGGGATCGAACTCAGAAGCGTCCCACCCTGTATCGACGTCCCACACTCCCGCATCGCGCACAACAAACCCCACAGTCATCCCTGGCGAGACCTTCACACCCCTCTTCCGATAGGCATCGATCGCTGAAGCCTGGACGCACCTCTTCTCGTAGCTGAGTTTGCTTATCCGCCGATGGATGATCATCTCGGAGGGATCTGCCCCTTGTAGTCCCCGGTGATACCTATCCAAGATCTCCTGCGCCTGGGGCTTGATTCGACGTAACTCATCAATGCTCCGGGCTTCGCCCATCTTCGCGAATACCTCCAGTTGCATCCTTCTGATGTACTCCGGGGTATCCCGCTTTCGCGCCGCAACACCCCGAATCTTCAGTTTGCCGCTCGACATCCGACCGAAGTAGCGGTTGTACGCCCCGAAGCCGTCAGCCAGAGGCAGAAATACGATCCAGTCGTAGGGGTCAAGCTCGGTTCCTATACCAGTCTCAGCTTCCACCCTCTCTTTAAACTTGGTAGCATCGCCACCTTTGACCCAGAGACAGTCGACGATCCCATGTAGTACCTCCAGGTCCATGTTCTCGGCGATATCTTTGGCTTGGAGCAACAGGTCTCTTGAGATGGAGGTTATGGACTCGTGCACCTCGATCCGACCGAACTTGGCGTTCTTGTAGCCGGTATAGCCGAAGCAGGTGACCAGCATCCACTTCAGGATAGAATCAAATCCCTTGTACTTCGGGTCGACCTTCTTCAGCTTCTTGGTCTTGAGTCTCAGATCTAGGAGCGGCTCGATGACGGAACTTAGGAAACCCCTTCTCTTGGAACCATCCAGCGTTTCGGGGGATAGGTTGTAATTGACTATGATCGAGGGGTAAAAAGAGGTGAAATCAAGCTCAAATACATTCTCGTGGACTCCTGGTTTGGGCTGGAATATCATTCCACCCTTGTCCGCCTCCTTCAGTTCGTAGATCTTTCTCTGACCCTCAGCATCCCACTTTCTAAACGGGACGGCGATGCCCCTCCTCAAAGCCTCATAGACTTCGTAGTTGGATATCAAGGTGCCTGGGGTGAATCGCGAAGTCAGGTTCGGGGATATACCTGTCAGCCTAGACGCCAGGATGACGCCTTCGATCCCGCTTTCCCGATATGTGAAGCTGTTCTCTGTATCGATGAGAATCCGACCCTCCGGGATCACCGCACCATGCTTATGCTCCACCTTCCCGTAGCTCCAGTAGGACTTGGATGCCATGGTCCTGAACCAGCCTGTCCTGCTGAGGGATGGGTCGAGTCCGTACTTCTCAGCTTTCGCGACGATCCTGGGAACCCATTGGTCACCGTCAGGGAAGAGGATGATGTCAGGATCAATGACCCTCACAAGGTCGAAGAGGTCAGCCATAACCTGCCGCTCAGATCCCTTAAGTCTCCTCTCACGACCGCCGTTTTGGACCAATATCTCGGTCATCGTCCTTGTGAGTTGTGGGTTCGCGTTGACCTCGATCTTCAGAGAAGTGAGAGGTATTTCGAAATCCGTATCAAAACGGGACTCGCCCTCGTCGCCGCAGGGGAATAAGCCTTTATCTGCAAGATATCGCTGATCAATCCTAAGGTCGACGTTGTAGAGTTGGGCTTGCATCCGCGTCTGCTTCTCGATCTTCAGGGCAACGTCCCTTCCAGAACAGATTTCGTAACCGTCGCGAGAGCCGTAGACGGTATCGAAGCTGCACTCCTCCACCTTGAACCTGCATTCCAGCCCTTCGATCATCTCCCAGTGAGCGTGGGGATCTTCGAGGTACAGGTAGAAAGAAGGCTGATACCTGAAGGTGAGAGGTTTGGATGAGCCCCTTTTTCGGTCCCATAATTCCACAGAGCCTCGATGATACGAGTCAAATATCCACATCTTCTATCTTCTTGCCCTTCTCCCGGTCGATCTCTTTCAGCAGTTCGATCAGGACGGAGAAAACCGCCGCTTCGAGAGGATCGTCGATGGCGTAGAACGACTCGCTAGAGTGCATCTTTACCATCTCGGCAATCCTCTGACCGTAGACCTGGTCCTCTTTATTCAGCGCCTGAGACGCCTTCAGCCACCTTTGGGATACCTCGTGCGACCCCATCCGGACGCTCTTGAAAGTTCGACCCATTAGAACGCCCCCAGGGTTCTCTGCCCTCTCGGACCAAGCGCAGCCTTCTTTGTAGATCGCTTGTGGACGTATTTGTGCACCTCATTGAAGACGAAAACCCTGTCCGCGAACTTGGATATCTCATCGAGATGGCGATCGGTCCAGGGCGAGTACACGAGCACGGATGAGCCATTCGACACCTCCTTTAAGGCTTGACCAACATACTCAGCCATCTCGGCGGCATCTTCGAAGAGGCTCGTGTCATGCTCCAATATGATCAGAGTCTGGTACGCTTCCTTGAGGGCGGTCATAAGCTGGTGGGCTGTGAATGCTCTTCGCACGTCCAACTCAGTGAACCGGCGATCAAGCTTGTCGAGGATGCGCGAATAATTCCCGGATATGTAGAGCGCCTGGAGGCGCTGAAGTTCCTTCAGGTTGTAGTTTAGCGAATCTACCAGCATCTCAGTCGGACCGATGAGGACGCTAAATGAGTTGGGGGTAAGAGTTAGAGGGGATTGCAATTCGAGTTCCATAACCAGCTATTATCGCTCCAACGGAGGTAAGGCTACAGGATGGGTGGAGCGAAAGTATTAGGCTTCGCGCACACAAAAAAATGGAAAATTGAGAAGATCGCACTTATGCCCGGAAGCGTGTAGGGCGCCATGCAATCTTCGAATCCTGTAACTTACTAATAGATTGGCTTTTATAAATATGCGATCCATGCAAGGCGAAAGTATTTCGAGCACAATGATCTGTGAAGCAGGTTGTATTACTAACAGAACTCGGAAGGGTGGCCACAAGAACGACCTTGTACATACGAACAACAGCAGTGGGGCATGTTAGCAGATCAACCGAAAACTAAAATATCTATGATGATCGTATATGAGATTCCACACTCTTGGCGACCTCTCTGAGGGAAGGATAGATTAAATGAAGATCAAGATCGAGATCGAAGAGGAGGGCATGAGGTCCACGCATGAATTTGAGGGGGCTATCCACCGAGAGAAGATCATCGATTTTTTAGATGCTGCTGGCGTCTTTATTGAAGCCTCAGACGATCTCCAGGAGGATTCTATACCGAAATCGATGAACAGCCATACTTTGCGGGACAAGCTGGAGATTTTCGTGAGGGAGGAGTTCCCAGACTCGTGGTTCTCATCGAACGATATTAAAGACCAATATGAGATCATAGTTGACGACATTAAACTCAGCACTGTATCCACATACCTTTCAAGGATGTATCAAGATGGCGTCCTCGAACGTCGTGGCAACAGAAACCAGAGACAGTACCGGCTAGTGACCGAAGAGGTTACCTCTCAAATTAAGTATCCGTCCACCGCATTCAAAGCATCCTCCTGGAAGGTAGAGAGCCGCAGGTAGGGCAGCAGATCTGTCATTGATTTACAGGTCAAGAGCCGGTTCAATTTGAATGGGGGATTGATAATAGCGATAGAATTAAGACTCTCTTCACGCTGAAGATTTCAATCCCAAAATCGGGTAGTTATGAACAATTGCACAATTTACAGCGTTATAGAATTCCTGATGTTGATTGAGCAGAGCTAAACTGGTACGATTATTTATACCCGGATTACATACATCGTTTTACCATTTGGAGGTCCGAAGAGATGATGAAGATTCGAGTTGTGAGTTCAAAAGACGAGATTTCTGATCTGAGTCCGAACGAAACGATGGTCCATATCACATTCCGACCCTCTGGCATCGATCTTATGCAGTTGATGAAGACTTGCCCCAGGTTGAGAATGATCCAGTTGCCACCCTCTTACCATAAGAAGCTCTCTAAGTCGACCAGATCC
>Ga0334890_1003566_pt1 | contig 15538 bp, 15 predicted proteins | sample GraSluR1_MG_3_FD_207220 | JGI IMG/M metagenome (GOLD analysis project Ga0334890, IMG submission 207220) | Sludge microbial communities from methane-producing bioreactor in Wageningen University, Netherlands - Granular Sludge_31_08-R1 | ecosystem: Engineered > Bioreactor > Anaerobic >... | reverse complement strand
TCGTCATCAGCAGTATCCTTGCTCGAGTTAAGCTTCTCGCAGGTGCTACTCCCTTCCGAAGGTATTGTTGTAATTTAGCTTCGTCTCCATCCTTCAAAGTCACGATGTAGGTCTTATTTCTTGGCACGTAACTACTCAGCTATACGACTCTTTGATAGGGCAGACTGAGGGTATGAAAGGGATTCCTGCAAACGCATCTTGAATCGCATCAAGAACACGGCATCCATTCTTCCGTGCTGTGGATATATATCCACGAATCGCACAGAATCGTTCCGCCCCCTCCACAGTTCGGAATGCTCCTGATACCTTCTGTTTCACTTTCATCATGCGTACGTCCCGTTCAGCCTGATTGTTGTCAAAAGGTACCCTAACGTCGTACATAAAGACCAACAGGCACTCTCTGTAATCCCTTAACCGATCGAGCAGATTTTTGGGCGGAGATTGTTTGACCTTGCCCCGCTTGCCCGGTTCTTTTGGAGGTGGTGGGTTCAGCTCGATCCCTTTCACAACGATTCTGTCATACTGCTCTTCGAACATTGTGATCTGGCCAGGGGAGAGTTGATCTTCGCGCAGACAAGCTTGATCCGCTTCATTTTTGACGTTAAGCAGGTACTCCATCATCTCTTTAGCCCATTCCTGTTCGTATTGCTCATGAACGAACATGAGATCTCTCAATATATGGGCATTACAGAGTCCATGTGCTATGTTTTCATATAAGAAGTAGGATCTCCAATGATCATGCACTGCGACTCCGTCAAATTGAGGCAAAATACCGATTGAATCCATTGCGTCCTTGCCTCGCTTCGGATGCACACAATAGTATGTTAGAAGTGAATTACAGGCAACATGAAGCCAATACAGCTTGTTTTCCACTCTCAAACCAGTTTCATCAAAGTTAACCACATCAGAGTTTATCAATTGCTCTTTAATTGCCTCATTGGCAGGTTTTACATTCTCTGCACAGGTTTCATTTGCCTGAAGAACGATCGCTTCAGAGGGGCGATGACCAACAAGATCCTCAAAAAAGTCACAGGTACGTTCCAACGGGATGAACTGATAGTTGTTCAGGTATGCCATTAGAGATCTGATACGGTTGCCATATTGCACTGGAGATGTCACACCAGGCGGAAGCGAAGCGATATTTCGTGTGTTGCAATGGGGACACAGCTTGATCTCTGCCTTATGTTCGATCACTTCCAGTTCTATTGGCGGAATGTCAAAAATTTGGCACCTCTGATAGTCATTGACTTCAGCATCTTCAAGAGAAGCACCACAATGGGTGCAACGATTCAATTTGTGCACTTCAGTGTGATCTGGATTTTCCACTGGTTCCAGGGTGTGACCCTTATGCCCTTCCTGTCCTCCATTCTTATTGCGACCTCGTTTTCTCAAACTTTTAGTACGTGGCTTCTTGAACCCATCGCTAGAAGGTGGCTTACTGCTGTTTTTACTGTTTTTATTTAGCTGATCTTTTAGGGCTTGTAATTCTGCTTGTATTTTTTGAACGTCTTGAAAGGTGCGGTCAAATAATTGAATGGTGGTATCTTCACCTTGATGATGAGCATCACGAATTTCATCGTGGGTAGGTAATTTCATAGAATTCTCCACTCGTTGTATTATTTGCAACCACTGCGATGGAATAATATATCATCAACCATAATAATCTTTGTGGTCGGGGGCTGAGTAGTTACCTTGGCACAATCTTAATCTTGACAAGTCTTATATGATTTATAATTTATGTTTTGGAGCAATAGTTTCCTCGCATAAACAATGAGAAAATACATACACAGAATCAAAATTTGATACCGATCTCCAGTCTTTTCCACATATGGGACAAATATATATTGAATAACCTGTCATATAAAAACTACTTTTTTAACTATAATATAAAATATATATCAAAAAAATAAGTTAAATCCCTGATCTTACGCTTGCATTCTCAATCAGGGTTATCCACTTGTTATCACCTTGAATCTCAATTCCACAGGCTTCAGCCGGGGTTCTACCATCTAAGCCTTCGTGGGGTCTTATGTAGTTATGAAATATCTGCATTCCTTGAAGGATAGGTGTCTCTTTGATCTTTAGACCTCTCATGGTCTTTTCCCTATCTCTGATCTCGCCATTGATCCGTTCCATCTTGTTATTGTTGGCTGGTCCCTTGAACTTTATGGCATTGCAATGCTGAGATTTGGGGTTTTTTGCCGTGTAGAATACCTTGTTAAACGCATCATGATAAGACGGCAACCCGTCAGTTATTAGGGTTTCAGGGCTTTTACCCGCTATATCTTTGGCGTTCTGGAATAGGTTCTTTGCATCATGTCGATCTTTAGTATCCGCTACCTCTTGAGCTATCCAGTATCTCGTCTCGTCATCCATCAGAGCAAAGAGATATTTCATATCGCCCCTTATCTTCACGTAAACTTCATCAGCCCGCCACGTTGAACTTACATCAGGCTTGATGTTATCGACGTAAGCCTTCATGATTCCCGTATACTTCGATATCCAGTTTGATACGGTTTGATGTGATACTTTTGTACCCATTAGTTTTAATGTCCTTTGCGTGTTTCTTAGAGAAGCCCCACTAAAATAAAGCTGCATAGCCATAGTTATTGCATGAGGATCGTGTCTCATCCCTTTAAACCCTAAATCTTTGCTGAATACCTTCTTGCAAGCCCTACATGCAAACCTTTGGACCTCGCCACGCTTATTATGCCTTATACCAGCCTTTGAGATATCTTCTGATCCGCAATACGGGCAACCCGTTATCGTTATACGTCCGAGTACTCTCTTCGCCTCTACCTGTTGCCTTATACCTAAGCTGATTTGGATAGCCCAAATATGCTTGCACCTAACACCTCTAAACCTGTGATCGGGGCAACTACACTTCCACCCGATTCTGGTATTATCGACATCATAATATCGGTCAACAGATTGCGATCTTACCCGATAGTGATCGTCACAAAGTCGGTATAACTGACCTTCGGTATGAGCTATCAATCGCCCTCTCTCTTCTCTTGGGTTCATATCTTGCATACTATGGTATATACCATTGTAGGTACTTAAACCTTACGCTTACCTCGGTATATACCAAAGTATTATATACTCTGAGGGCCTACTTACTGCTATGGTAAATCAGGCTAACGTTAAGCTTTACGCTTATAAATCAAGGCATAGCATCAACCTTCCCAGTGACTTTGTGAGAGATAGCGCTTTTCCTTTTGAGGTTGGGGAGGAGTTGGTGGCGAGGATAGATGGGAAGAGGGTGATTATTGAAAAACAATGTCTTTGAGAATATATTTTATTATTTATAAATTGTTTATTATTGTGTCGGCCATTTTAAGTGCGTTTTCGGCGTCTTTTTGATCAAATGATAGATTTCGTTTATAATCTACGTTTTTTCTGATATCAAATAGTGTTCCTAACAAATTCCCCAAATAAAATTTTTTATACTTTAATTTCTTTATAAGCTTAGAGTGTGAAATCTCATCATCATCTGGCAAGTTAAAATATATTTTTGTGGCATGAAATGCACTATAGTATGCACGGTTAATTGATGTCCTATAACATATCTCGTCCGATGTGATATTTTTTTGGCATAACGTCTCTGCTAAATCATAGAATGCTCTGCTTTGAACAACCATATTAATCACTTGAATTAAACTCAAGGTTGATGAGATCGAAGAGTTGTTCTGCTTTATTTGTAGGCCATATATCTTTTGAAGATATCATTAATCTTTTAAAAAACTTCTCTATTTCGTTGCTAACAGTTTCCCATAATACTAATACAGTATCAAACTCTACATTATATAATTCTACAAGTATATGTACTTGTTTCCATCCTATAATTTCATCGATTGTTTTATAGTTGATATATATTCGATAAGGATACTTTGTGGCTAATATGTTATCTATCATATCAAATATATTATTCATTATATAATCAAAGTACTTGTCTTGTTTAAGAAATTCTTCAATTTCATCACTCATATATATTCTTGATTTAACCAGAGAGGATATCTCGAAAATAGGTTGCGGTATAACGTATTCTGCTAGATTTAAGCGAGACCCCGTCGTATTTTTGATGCTTAAATTTAAACATGAAGCCGGAGTTAAAGGTTCAAAGTTACTTAAAACTTTATTGTCTACTTGGACTTGAAATGGATTATATGTCTCACACATCTTTACTCCTCGTTTACCTCGCCTAATTCCACCCTAAACAACCACAAAACATAAGAAACACACTTTATTACATCCAACATACTGTTGCCCAATTTATCTTCGGTGAGATTATCATAATATATTTCCTTTGCAAATTGAATACCCCTCGGATAACCAGCCGTTTCGTAAGTAGGATCAAACGCATAATTTGCAGGTAAATTAGTGATACTTTTAATTAAATTAAGCATAAATCCTTCACGATCTTTTGTCCTCATTGTTTCAAATATTTTTAGATGTGGTTCTCCTATTTTAACTTCGGCTATCACTGATATTGTAGTCTCCCATGTTTTTGGCTGAAAAACCGTAAAACCGATACCGATATCAGACATTCCATTAAGTTGAAAATATATATTTTCTTGTATCTGAGTAATTTCGGCACCAGATACCCCACGATGGCCCATCCAACTCTCAACAAAACGCTTTGCTTCGGCGGGGTTACTAATTGTCATAAATTAACCTCGACCTTCTTCGACGTAATGATGTAAGGTTCGTACACGTCTATGTGTATAAAGGTTTCGAAACGAGGGGATATATATATAAATCAATACACATTTAAACATATATCTAATTTTATACATTATTTTTGGTACACGACCCGGATATATCATGCCCATATAGCAACCGCACGTAAAAACGATGTCATCTAAAAAAATCGTTTTTGCCCACATTCTCAGTGTTACTCACCTTTCACGCCCAAATCTCTCAAATCTCACCTACCGATAACTTGACAGAACCCTGAGGGCGGCAGATATGACTGCGGTGATGAAGCTGGCCAAGATCCATTAGCAAGGCCTCTCTTAGGGGAGCCCCCCAGAGAGCCCCGAAATAGAGGCAATTATTGCTTATACCGGCAGTTACTTCATCACCTTCAGTCGTGAAGGGGTTCGCACGTGCCGGGGTGACCGAACGGCTAGGTGCGCGGCTGCAGACCGCGACAATCGGGTTCGACTCCCGACCCCGGCCTTATGATCGTCTCCAACACCATGACCGGCGAAAAGGAGGCCTTGAGGCCACTTCATGGGGGCCGGATCAACATCTTCGTCTGCGGCCCTACGGTCTATGACGACGCCCACATCGGGCACGCCCGGACCTATATAGCCTTCGACGTCGTCGCCCGGTATCTCAAGGCGAGGGGCTACAGCGTATTTTACCTTCAGAACATAACCGACGTCGATGATAAGATTATAGAGAGGGCAAAGAAGCTCGGGGTCGATCCGGCCGCCTTGGCCCGGAGGTTCGAGAGGAGATACCTCGAAGATATGAAGGCCCTCGGGGTCGAGAACGTCAATCTCTACGCCCGGGCGACGGAGCACATCCCCGAGATCATCAGCCAGATCGAGCGGCTGATGGCGAAGGGCTTCGCCTATGAGACGGAGAGCGGGGTCTACTTCGACGAGTCCAAGTTCGAGGAGTTTGGAAAGCTATCCCATAAGAGCATGGAAGATCCGGATAGGCACAGGATCGAGCCTGATCCGACCAAGAGAAATCGCGGCGACTTCACCCTCTGGAAGAAACGAAGCGGCGAGGAAGGTATCAGCTGGCAATCCCCCTGGGGTGAGGGCCGGCCCGGCTGGCACATAGAGGATACGGCGATAACAGAGGCGTACTTCGGACCCCAGTACGACATCCACGGAGGGGCTCTGGATCTGATATTTCCCCACCATGAGGCTGAGATCGCCCAGATGGAGTCCGTATCGGGGAAGGCGCCCATGGTCAGATGCTGGATGCATACCGGATTTTTGAATGTAAAGGGCGAGAAGATGTCCAAGTCCCTGGGAAACTTCATCACCATCCGAGAGCTTCTCAAGACTTGGGAGCCGGACGTCTTCCGGCTGGCCGTCCTCTCGGCCCATTACCGCACCCCCATCGACTTCTCCGAAGGCGTCCTCGATCAGTCCCGCCGGAGCCTGGAGAGGATCCGCCAGCTGGTCTCGACTATAGATCAGAGGCTCAAGGGGGAGGCTGACGATCTCCCTGCCCCGAAGGAAGATGAGGGGCTGGAAAGGGCAAGAACTGAATTCTTTGAGGCGATGGACGACGACTTCAACACCCCCAACGCCCTCCGGGTGGTCTTCGGGCTGGTAAGGGACCTCAACCGCCGAATGGACGAGGGAGACTTATCCATCGAAGGGATCCGGGCTGCCGGGGAGATGCTGGCGGAGTTCGGGGAGGTCCTGGGGTTGGACCTCTACGCGGAGGGATCTCGGGAGGAGGACGATAAACTGAGGGATGGGCTTCTCGCCCTCCTCCAGGAGGTCCGCCAGAGGCTGCGAGAGAAGAGGGAGTGGGAGCTTGCCGACGAGATAAGAGAAAGGCTCCTCGATCTCGACATCGTCCTGGAAGACAAAAACCAGGGCACGAACAGAGACCGAGATCGCGGGTGAGCTACCTTCGGAGAGCCGTTGGAGGGTAACCCTTAAATCCCAAAATAACGATTGTGAATCGGTGAAATAGAATGAGGGATCGTCTTTGTTGATGATGGAGAGATCGAACGGTCTTTTGAGAAGAAGGTTGAGCGGCTGCCACCGTCGGCAAAGCTCGTATTGAAGGTCCTGGAGTCCGGGTCCCTTCTAACCCAGAAGGATATCGTGAACAGGACATATCTTCCGGCAAGGACGGCCAGATATGCCCTCCGCCGCCTGCAGGATGAGAAGCTTCTTGTGAAGCAGTTCTACTTGCCGGATGCCCGCCAGCGGCTTTACAGACTGAAAACCAATACCTTCCTGACCAAAACAACCGGTTAAACTATATATTGAGGCTCTTCGCTATTCAGTGTGGGTAACTTCATGATAGCGATAAGCGGACTCGATCATGCAAATGCCTGCCATGAATTCCGTTCCTGAGTCAGCACGTAGCGATACATATCATGATCCTCCCTATTCCCGGCAGTCATGAAGTTATTGGGACCAAGCTACAGGATTGGCGATCCCTTAAATCCACCCACACAAAACAGCGAGGAGCCTATATTGATCTTTCTTCGCAGATGGCTCACCCCTGAGGATAATTGGGATGTCTATCTCGTCCTGGCATCCCTTGCCGCCCAATGGATGAAATCTACCCAACGCCCTCTACGGCCTTCCGGACCAACAGCTGAAGTAACACCGCTATGTCCTCTGTGCTGAAGATACGGGCGAGACTTCGGTCGAAGAGGATGGTGGCCTGGGACGGTATCTCCTCATCTCCTCCCCAGAATACGATTTTGATAATCCCTTCGGGGAAGGGGGAGATCTCCACGCCAACGTCGCCACATTTTACTGTTCTGCCGCCGAACCGCTGGAGCAGGTTTCGGATCAGTCCCTCGGGGTTTCGGTCAAAGCCTCCAACCAGAGGTTTGATGACGGTCTCCTCGAAGGCGGGCAGAAAGGATATACCTCCTTCGATCTCTCGAAACGAGATCCATTCTTCCTTCTCGATGGGTCTTTGCTTGCGTATGCCGATGAGGTAGTGGAGGACGAGTATGGATACATCATCCCGGTGGGGTTCTCCAAGGGTTGACGATATCGTTCTCTCTTTCGGGTTGACCAGATAGACGTCGGTCAGAAAGGAAACGGCAAACTCGAAGGTCGAGGGCGTCTCTTCCAGCTCTTTCCATCCCCTTTCGAGGGCGATTTCGTATCCCATAATCAACTCCGTTCTATCCCGTTTCGAGGTCGTCCCCACCCTCATGGGGCCTTCGTTCCCCCGACCGGACCTGAGCCGGATTTTCGCCGACCTCAAGCCACCTCTCCCCCGCGGGACGCACCTCCTTCTTCCAGATCGGAGCCCTCCTCTTCAGCTCCTCGAGGATGTACCTGCATCCATCGAAGGCATTTTTCCTGTGGGCTGCAGAACAGGCCACGATGACGATCTCATCCCCTATACGGAGGCGGCCGGAGCGGTGGATAACGACTGCCTCCAGGAGCCCGAACCTCGCCAGCGCCTCCTCCCTGATGGCCAGAAGCTCCTCCTCGGCCGCCTCTCTATATGTCTCGAGATGGAGTTCATCTATGCCGTCGTCCCTGACGGTCCCTATGAAGGCGACGACCGCCCCCGCATCATCTCTCTTGACGGCCTCGATCGCCTCATCCATCGAGAACTCCCCCTCGGCGATCAAGACCGGCTTGCTATGGGGAGATGGGTTATGACCCTTCATCAACCCCCCTCTCGGACGATCGCTGCCTCGTCCCAAGGGACGGAGGCCTGACCCTCCAAGGACCTGATCCGCTTTCCGCTCTTCATGATCACCACCGCGCCTCAACTTCAGCTCTTCGCTTATTCGAGACTGCGGCCTGAACAACAAGATCTCACCGACCGACTATATGCTGATGGAGGTGGTGAGAGTACACAACAAACCCGATGAAGGCCTCGACGTACCGCCTCCCAGAAGCGACGTCGTCCGGGTCGTAGTCCTTCGCGGAAGAGACAAGATGAAACCTCCTGGAGAGCTCCTCATCGACCGCAGCTCTCATGAACTCCAATAACTCCTCCGGGTCTCCCGACTCTATCGCCCTCTCCGCCCTGGGGACTACGGGACCCTCGTCGAGGCCAGCAGGTTTTATCCCGGTGTACGGGGCCCCCTCTCCGGCCCTGTGTAATCTGACCGCCGTCTCGAGGATCCAATCGTCTGCGACCTCTTTCGCCTCCTTTCCCAGCCTTCTGGCCTTCAGGCCCCTCTCGAAGACATCCTTCATCTCATCCTCGGAATCGGGGGGGATCCATATTAAAATAAAATTGACATTTCCGGCTTCCAAGGCCATGGATACAGCCTCTGCGATGGGCCCGTCCCTGGTATCACAATGTGGTGGCATTATAGAAATCCTCCTGACCTCCATATAGGAGAGGTCTCCATAATAACATTTGGGACCTCCATGGGATCGGCGTCGCCGACCAGAAGGATTCTCGCTATCTATTCTATCCATGACCTCGGACGTTTCATCCGACGGGCCGGATCATGCGGACCGAAATTCCCCTCATCCTCCCGCCACCGGTGGGAGGATCGCCACCTCGTCCCCCTCTTCCAGGACCGTTGCCAGCCCCTCCAGGGAGTCTATCCGCTCTCTGTTCCTCATGATGATGACGTACTCTCTCACCCGGCCGTCCTCTTCGAAGATGGCGGGACCGAGCCCCTGGTGGGACGAAACGAGAATCTCCAGGAGATCTCCCACCTTCGAAGCCTCTTCGAGGTCCAGATCCGTCTCCTTTCCCAGGATCTCCCTGAAGCTGGCAAAGGCCCTGACATGTATCAACATTTTTCCTCCAATATATCCGCTATGCCGCATGCTACCGACAGGCCCCAAACAGCCTGCTGATCCCGTCGCTGGTGACCATCCCCTGGACCCTTCCCTCTCCGTCCAGGACGGGGAGGGCGGATATGTCGTGATCCTTCATCCTTCTGGCGGCCGTCTCGATGGAGTCCCCCTCGAGGATCGTCAGGACGTTCTGGGTCATGATCTCCCGCAGCCTGGTATACTTCATGGCCACCGCCTTGGATATATCCCAGGCGGTGACGATCCCAGCGAGCCTTCCGTTCTCATCGGTCACCGGCAGGTGGGTCACCTCCCGCTCCACCATGACCCTGGCAGCGTCCTCGACGCTGCCGCCAAGGCCTATCGTCACCACATCCCTCGTCATGATCTCACCGGCAGTGCCACGGGAGAGGAAGTTTCTCAGGATGTAGTTCATCTGACCCGACTCCAGGAGGAAGGCGTCGTGACCGTAGTTGGACGCGATCTCGCAGTCCCTCACATCCACATCGTTGGAGGCCAGGGCCTCGACGATCTCCCGGGACTGATAGGGGGGATACAGCCAGTCGGAGGTGATGGAGATGACCAGGACCTTGGCCTTCACCCCCCGAAAGGCCTCGGCGAGGGTCCCCTCCCCGGCGAGGTCGAAGTAGTCGATCGCCTTGGTGATGTAGAGGTAGGAGTTGGCGTCAAACCGCTTGATGAAGTTCTCGCCGTGGTAGCGCAGGTAGCTCTCCACCTGGAATTCCAGGTCCATATGGAAGCTGTACTCGCTCTTGTCCTGGAGGCGCCGGCCGAACTTCTCTTCCATCGCCCCGTCGCTGAGGTAAGTTATATGGCCGACCATCCTGGCGAGGGCGAGCCCCCGCCCCGGCGGCGGACCGCCGTAGTAGCCGCCGCCGTTCCAGTCGGGATCGGATATTATCGCCCTGCGCCCCACCTCGTTGAAGGCGATCTGTTGGGGGGAGGAGTAGGCGCTCGTCGCTATCGGTACCGCCATCCGGACCATCTCGGGGTAGGATACGCACCACTGGAGGACCTGCATCCCCCCGAAGGAGCCTCCCACCACGGCGAAGAGCCTCCTTATCCCCAGGTGGTCTATCAGCCTCTTCTGGACCGCCACCATGTCCCTTATGGTGATGATCGGCATATCCAGGCCGTAGGGCTTTCCGGTCTTCGGATTGGTGGAGGAGGGGCCGGTAGTCCCCTTGCACCCCGCGAGGACGTTGGAGCAGATGACGAAGTACCTGCTCGTATCAAGCCCCTTCCCAGGGCCTATGACGTCGTCCCACCAGCCGGGCTTCTCCTCTCCGTCTCTATAACCTGCGGCGTGGGCGTCCCCGGAGAGGGCGTGGCAGACGAGGACGGCGTTCTCCTTATCCCGGTTCAGACGGCCGTAGGTCTCGAAGGCGACCTCAACTCCGGTGAGCCGGTCGCCATGATCCAGGACCAGATCCTCCGGGATCCTGAAGGTCCCGGCCCTGACCCTGCCGACGGAATTTCTCTTCATCTCACCGCCCTGGCGAGAGCCTGATCCAGGTCTGCTATGATGTCTTCGACGTCTTCGATCCCCACCGAAAGTCGTATGAAATCCGGGGTGACCCCACAGGCCTCCTGCTCCTCAGGGGTCAGCTGCTGGTGGGTCGTCGAGGCGGGGTGGATCACCAGGCTCTTGGAATCGCCGATATTCGCAAGGTGGCTGAATAGCTCCACCGACTCGATGAACCTCTTGCCTGCCTCCATCCCCCCCTTGATCCCGAAGCCGAGGATGGCGCCGTACCTCCCCCCGAGGTATCTCCTGGCGAGGTCTTGGCTCGGATGATCTTCAAGCCCCGGATAGTTAACCCATGTTACGGCGGGATGGTCCCTGAGGTGCTCAGCCACCCTCATGGCGTTCTCCGAGTGCCTCTCGACCCTGAGGGCGAGGGTCTCCAGCCCCTGGAGGGAGAGGAAGGCGTTGAAGGGGCTGAGGCAGGGCCCCAGGTCCCGGAGGAGCTGGACCCGGACCTTGATGATGAAGGCGACGTTCCCAAGGCCGGGAAAGCTCCCGAAGGTCTCCCAGAACCGCAGGCCGTGGTAGCTGGGGTCGGGCTCGGTGAACTCCGGGAACTTTCCCCTCGACCAGTCGAACCTCCCCGAGTCTACTATGACCCCGCCGATGGAGTTTCCGTGGCCGTTGATGAACTTGGTCGCCGAGAGGACGACTATGTCGGCTCCGTAGTCGATGGGCCGTGTCAAGCCCACACCGACGGTGTTGTCGACGACGAAGGGGACCTCTGAACGATGGGCGATCTCTGCAATCTTTTCAAATTCGGGGACGTCGAGCTTCGGATTTCCGATCGTCTCCGCGTATACCGCCCTCGTCCTGGCGGTGATGGCATCCTCGAACTTCTCCGGATCGGTGGAGTCGACGAACCTCACCCTCCTGCCCAGCTTCGGAAAGGTGTAGTTGAAGAGCTGATAGGTGCCGCCGTAGAGGTTGTCGGCGGAGACGATCTCGTCTCCCACCTCGGTTATGGCCAGGAGGGCGAGGGAGATCGCCGACATCCCGGAAGAAACGGCCAGCGCTCCGGTACCGCCCTCCAGGGCGGCGATCCGCCGCTCGAGGACGTCGCAGGTGGGGTTCATCATCCGGGAGTAGATGTTGCCAAACTCCTTTAAGGCAAATAAGCTGGCCGCGTGATCTGCGCTCTTGAATACATACGAGGAGGTCTGATATATGGGCACAGCTCTGGCCCCCGTCGTCGGATCCGGATCTTCCTGGCCAGCGTGGACGGCCAGAGTCCCCATCCCCAGCTTCTTCTCTCTCATCTTTATTTTCTCCTTCAGCTGATCTTCAAACCATATCTTTCGGCGATCTCCAGAAACGACCCTGCGGCGTAATCCACCTGGCCCGGAGTGAGGCCGTAGGTGTTCAGTTTCCAGACCCTGGTGGCGCCGGCAAACTCGCCTATGATCCCCCGCCTCTTCAGCTCGTCGCTGAGGAAGTAGCCGCGCCTCTTGTGGGTCTTTGCCACCCGGTCGAAAGACTCGGTGGTGTCGACCTTCGAGAGGGTGTGCCTCCTGGGAAGCTCGCTCAATACCCTCGTCCCCTCGATCCGGGAGAGCTCCTTGAGGAATCGGTTCGACTTCGCCACCTCATCGTCCCAGGCCGCCGTCCTCGCCTTCACCCTGGGAAAAGAGGCGATCATGGAGATGAGGGTCCCTCCCATGAGGGTGCACCCCATATTCTCCACCTCCTTGATCCCGAACCTCCTATTGGTGACGTCCCCCACAATCTCGGTCGTCCGAAAGACCCTCTCGGCCCACTCTTCGGTTGTGGCGAGGACCCCGGAGGGGGCCATCGCGGCCATGCTCTTGTGGCCGGAGCCTACGACGAAGTCCGCACCGATCTCTTTGCCGTCGACGGGCATCACCCCCACGGTGTATGCCCCGTTGTAGAGGAAGGGTATCCCGTAATCCTTCGCCACCTTTCCGATGCCGCGGACCTCGTGCTCGTTTCCGAACTGGTAGTCGAAGTGGTCGATCATGATGAGCTTCGGCAGCGTTCCAGTCTCGGCTTTCACTTCCTCTATCTTCTGGGCCGTCGCCTCCGCTGTAACCACGTTCCTCTCGTTCAGAGGCACCTCCCGGACGACCCCTCCCGCGACCTCGACGGCGAGAAACTCGGTGTAGTGGGCGAGGGAGGATACGATGACGAAGTCCCCCTTCTCCAGGAGGGACTGGGTCACCGCCTGAAAGCCCCGCCTCGCTCCCGGGACGACCCTCGCCACGTCCATGTGGAGAAACTCCGCCAGCTCCGCGTGGAACGCCTCCACAGGAGGGCGGGCGATCTTGTCGAGGCGGAAGGGTTTTCGGCAGTGGTCGCAGGTGGAGTAGCCGTCACCGTAGGATATGACCGCCTTGCGGGCCTCGGGGGTGAGCCTGCCGGCCGCCTGGATCGGGTTGATGTTTATGTAATCCTCTTCGCGGCTACGAACCTCTATCCCGTCGCAGACCCGCCCCGAGGGCGGCTCGCCGCCGCCATCCTCGATCTCGTCTATGATCCCCCGGACCCTCGCAAGAGCCTCCGCAAACTCCCTCTCCTCGCCTTCGTCGAGGCCGCTGGGGAGGGACTGTCTGAAGATCTCTCTTACGTCTTCCAGGGCGAAGAGGGCCTCATAAGTCTTCTGTATCCTGGTCCTTCTTGAAACGTTCATCTCGTCTTCCTCTCAAGCCGAGGGTGAGAATCGAACTCACGTGGATCCGGTCTGCAGCCGAATGCATAGCCACTCTGCCACCTCGGCCCTGAGTTCACAATCGTGAACACAGCGTTAACGATTGTTATCTATATGAAGCTTGTGACCCCGGATCCAGAGGACCCGGATGGATGATGGCCGGAAAGCCCCGGGTCCTGATATCATCCCGATGGATCCATCATCGACTCGAAGAAGACCGGCCAGAAGGGATCCTGCTCCGGGATCTCCAGGGGGACCGTCCTCCCATCCGACCTATTCATGACCCTCTCCCCGGGATCGGCGGTGACGGTCCCCACCACCGAGGCCCTTATTCCGGCAGAATGAAGCCTTCTGATGATCTCTTCCGAAGAACCCGGCTTCGCCGTGATGATGAGGGCGCCCTCGGCGATGGCGGCCACCGGATCTATCCCGAAGAAGTCGCATATCATCTTCACCTCTTCGGGGTAGATGAAGGAGGCCTCGTCGACTATCATACCGACACCGCTTGCGTTAGCCACCTCGAAGAGCCCCCCGATGACTCCGCCCTCAGTGGCGTCGTGCATCGAGGTCACTCCGCCCGCCTCCACCGCCACCATGGCGTCCTTCACCACGCTCATCTCTTTACAGAGGGCTTTGGCCCTCTCTACAAGATCTTTCGGATGGCTCTTGAGGAGGGCATTCTCCCGCACCGTCGCCAGGATTCCGGCCGCCTCTATCGCCGGCCCCTTGGTCAGGATCACGTCGTCTCCGGGCCTCGCCCCTCTGGGGGTGACGTACCCGCCCTCCTCGGCCACGGCGAAGACGGTCACCCCGCCAATTAGGGGGGCTGCAAGTCCAGGGTACCTACCGGTATGCCCGCCTACTATGGCTATATCCAACTCCAGAGCAGCCTGGTGTATCGCGTCGACGATGGTCCTGAAGTCAATGTCGTCGGTCTCAGGTGGCATCAGGAGGGTATAGGTCATGTACCTGGGCTTGACGCCCATGACGGCCACGTCGCTGGCGCCTATATGGACCGCATACCAGCCGAAGAGGTCCAGGGGCTGGCCCGATATCCCAAAGATGGGGTCCTCGGCGACGATCAGGACCTTTCCGTCCCCCAGGTCCACTACCCCTGCGTCGACACCGGTGAAGGGGGGAACGAGGACCGTATCGTCCTCGGCCCCCAGCCTTTTGAGGATAAAGTTGGAGAAGATGGATAGGTCGATCTTTCCGATCTTGGTCTCAGGTCCTTTCATGAAAAGACCTCGCAATCTCGCAGACCTCGCGGACGACCTCCAAGGGATCCCTGCCGATCAGGACCGTCACCGGCTCCTTTCCCACCGCCCCGGTCTCGTAGAAGAGCTTGGGGATCCGGCCCCCGGCAGCCTCTATCGCCTCGGAGACCTTCCAGGGCATGGAGCTTCCCTCCATCTCTTTTATCTCATCCGGCTCCTTTCTCCTGTCGATGACGCTATATGTCCATCCCTTCTCCGCGGCGTACCCCTCCAGCCACTCTGCCAGCCTGGAATCGTTGGCGAAGTTTACCCCGGCCCGATAGGCGGGGTCCCTCTTCATTACCTCCATGATCAGCCTCGCCATGTGGCTTGAAGCGCCGAACCTCGGCCTTCCGGCTGCATGGGGCATCCCTCCGACGACGGTTATCCGTCCGTCCACGGCCAGGACATCCTCCGGGGACCCCGGATTCGGCCTCGAGTAGACGAGGTTGGTCCTCACCTCCGGGATCAGGGGCGAAAACTCTTTGCAGCTCTCGATCTGGTAGTGAACCATCAGTGAGTTGATGTTATTTATACTATTACGTTCTATCTCATTGTGGGTGTAGCAAGATGGGTCGAAGAGGTCCAAAACCTGGATTCAATGATGTTGCATGTTCTAACGAGG
>Ga0334890_1003565_pt1 | contig 15544 bp, 18 predicted proteins | sample GraSluR1_MG_3_FD_207220 | JGI IMG/M metagenome (GOLD analysis project Ga0334890, IMG submission 207220) | Sludge microbial communities from methane-producing bioreactor in Wageningen University, Netherlands - Granular Sludge_31_08-R1 | ecosystem: Engineered > Bioreactor > Anaerobic >... | reverse complement strand
ACACACGTCAAATTTGTGCCCTCCATGTTGCTGAAGCCGGCGTCTCGCCCGAAGAACGAGTTGTAGTTGCCCGTCGTGTTGTTATAGCCAGCTTGCCGGCCGAAGAACGAGTTTTCGGAGCCCGTCGTGTTGCTGTAGCCGGCGTTCGCCCCGAAGAACGAGTTGTAGTTGCCCGTCGTGTTGTTATAGCCGACGTTTACCCCGAAGAACATATTCGAAGATGCGGCTGGCTTGAGATGGTGGCCTGCGAGAGTGATGAGCCCCCCGCTTGCGATAGTGATCCCGTTACCCTCGTCGTCCTGGAGCTGGAGGCCGTCGCCGTCTCTCGCCCGGATTTTGTCAGTCGCGATGTACTTACCGTCGGCTTGCGTGACGTTATCGTTTAATGTCGTTATTCCTTCGATTAAATTATACTGTGCAATATCTTCAATTTGCGCATTTTCTATAGATGTATCATTAGCTGGAACATATACCAACGCGATAATTACGCCCGCAGGACATCCAGTTTTCGGATATGGACTTTCATATTGAGTCCAAACAGTGTTTCCCAACGGATCACTTACGGGTAAAGCATCTCCAGTATGAACTTGTGCAACTCCAGAACTATCAACATAAATAACATCTATTCTATCATTAGTTCCATTTGCAGCGGAAATTGTAACATTATTTCCTGCAACAGTCTTATAGACATCTCCATAAAAAATTTCGCCAGAATCTACTACTACATCCATATCTGGAGTGCCATTTTCATGAACATCACATCCAGAAATAACGGAATATCCCTCACCAACTCTCGATTCAGCTAACTTATGAATATAATGGATAGTGTCTAATCTGTCAGGTTGCCAACTACTAACATTAGCCATTTATTCCCCTCCGAGTAATCAAATTATTCAATAATGTAACTTCTTGTTCAATAGATAACACTCCTCCACAAACTTCTGCGTTTTCTTGGGCAATCATCCATTCATCTATTGAAAAAACTCCTTTATATATTAATAAATCTATTAAAGCATGTACCGTAAAATTATTTTCATGTTGCTTCACATTTAAATTCTCTTGAATTTCTTCTCTTGAATCATTTTCTACTCGATTAATAAAGTTCATCAGTTTTGACATTACTTTATCAACTCATTTAAGGAAGTTGGATTATCTTTTTTCTTCATAATTTTCACGGCTTGGAATTCATCTTTAATATCTTTCATTGCTTCTAATTCAATGTTCCGAACTCTCAATTTTTCTTCCAACGCATCAGAATGTTGCATTATCATTGCATGTTTATTTACTTTGTTGAGATCTTCCATTGTAAGAATATTTCCGTCTTCATCAGTCCAAGCAATAGATGCAATTCTAAATTTTGTTCCGTCGTCTTCAAACTGATAAATGTTTAAAACTTCATACTGTCCCAAAACTCGATCTTCTTTTAACATTCGTTCCCGACTGTACAAATTTCTTCCTTTACTAGATCGATTCAATGTTTTATTTTCTTCTGAAATTATTTCCATAATGTCATCAAAATGTTTGTAACAAACTTTCTTCTCTTCTATTTCTGGCGTAAATTCTTCCATAAGTTCTCCTCCAATCGACAGGTTTAAATAGTATTAGTGTTCTATTATAGGCCATGCGAAAAATTGTATTTGGCACGATGATACTTATAATCTGTATAACTACAGGTGTTGCTATGCCGCTTACTGAGTTCTTAATATTAGATAATACAGATAAAAATATTTTTATAGAAAATGAATATGTGTGTGTTCATTTTGCAGATGATCTGATAAAAAATGCATCCAAATACAATATTGAATTATATATGGGTGGAACAACATTAAAAGATGGTTCGCCCCATGCGTTAGTAGTTTATTATAGTAATAAAAATATCACTATAATAGAACCACAAACCGACGAAATTATATACGATGTCGATAATTTAATTATTTATGATACATATGAGATTATCGGGTGGAAAGAAACACCGTATGGGAATGCATCTCAAATATATTATAATACATCATATATAGCTATTTAGCACATATTTAGAGGAAATAGACCCATTGATAGCAGCTTTTACTGCGCCGTTTCCTCCATATTCACTTATTGCTATTCTTAGAGTATTATCTCCGTAAATATTTACCAAAGATGAAATATCAATATCATTTATAGTGTCATCTATATAATAATCTTCAAATGGACTTCCCGGAACTGCACTATTGTTTAACGTAATTGTAACTATTATATGTTTTGGGCTTCCTGTTGCAATCCAATTTAAAGCTCTCGTTATCGCATCCGACATCGCATCTTCTATATGCATTGGCAATGTGTGTGTAGGGTTATCAGTTACAGAATGATCTGCATGTCCCGCATGAGTACCAGTAGTATATCCTGAAATATTATGGTCGTGTGCATCAGATGCTACGTATATACCAGTTGCAGAAGATGAATGCGTATGACTTCCGGCACTACTTGTACTTCCAGTTCCACCAGAACCAGTTGATCCAGTTCCCCCCCAACTTGTTTCACCCGATCGGATGTAGTGTGAGTGCGCATGTGATGGATCTCCACCAGATCTTGTGGTCGTTGAGTAATATCCGATGGTATGCTGGTGGTTCGGCCCACTATGAGAATGTGATGGCCCGCTATGCGAATGTGATCCAACGGAATTTATAGTTACTGGATAATTTATATCTATAGTTGCAGAATATGATGATGGAACTCCAGTTGTTTTTCCACTCACATTATGATAATGACTCCCCCCACTTCCAGCAGATCCATGCGAAGAACTGCCCCCACTACCAGTGTGTCCACTGTGGCTATGTGAAGGAGTAGTTACAGATACAACTTCAGACTTGAACGCATCTATCGTAAGACTTAACAAAAATCTGTAATCGAAATTTCCATCAATTTGATCCGAATCTATCCTAAATTTTACATCTAGTGGTACATTGTCATCTACATTTCCATCAAAATGAAATTCATAACTTGAATAATATGTATCAATAAAATTCAACATATTGTCATAGATTTCACTCTTGGCTTTTATTAAGTCTTCAGCATCACGAATTCTCCGATTAAGTTCTAACTTCATCTTCTCGTCATTTTTTATAGTGATATGCTTAACTCGTTTCGTAACTTCTTCATCTTGATCCAACGTAATTCTTACATAATCGCCAATCTCAAGCGAATAATCCGGCAAAACGTCATCAACTATATACGTCTGGTTATCATTCCATTGTTCCCAAATATCTTCTAAAGTGGTTTCTAAATACTCACTAAATAAATGCGAATCTGAATACGTAGACTCTCGCCAAACTCCGCTAGAGTTCAAATCAACATACGCGGCCAACTGTTGCGTATATCCAGAACCATATCCTAAACCAACAATGCCATTAACTTTTTTAGTATCTCGTAAATCTTCCAATTTTCCAATATTCTTATTTTCCGTATATCGTTTCACTGGAGCTGTAGCTGATCCATTCCCAACTTCTGCTTTACCGTCCAAATAAACATAAGAAGATCCTGATCTACTCTCATAAATAAATTGGAATTCCATTTTACCGAATCTCATCACTCTAATAATTTCTTTATAGAGTTTATCTCGGCCAACTCTAAAAGGAGTTGTAAACGTAGTACTTCCTCCACTAAGAGTGCCAAGTCTTATCCCGGTATCTTTCCAGTTAGGAATACTCATACGGTGATATTTTGGATCTTTATCATCAGTACATCTAACATACAATCCCGTAGATTCTTGATAATATTGTCCTACAGTTAATGTACTTTTACTTCCTCCTTTTACTAGTGGAGTATCATCTTCAAAAATTCCAGAAGTATCAACATCTCCAAAAACCGAAGACGAACTTCCACCAGAAATATAATAAGTAGTTCCTGAATAAAGTTCAAATCCACCAGTTCCCGGACCTGCGATAACTCCAGAATTCGCCCAATATAACAGTCCGATAATACCAGAATTGTCAGATGGTTTCGAACTGCTTAACATTTGAGTTATAGTAGTTGCTGCCGGGTATTCATATAGGCATCCAATTCTTTGATCAAGTAGTGCATCTTTACTTTTGCAATCGCATTTATATGTTTCACCTTTTTCAGTAATTTTGTCTATAGTTCCCGCAAAAGGATAACTCCCTTTGTAACTTACTAAAATAATTGCGTTTTCTTCAACTGGATATTTTTTATAACATGTAAAAGATAATTTGTGAGCTTTGTCATCGTACCAGTCGAAATTATAATTAGTAACATCTACATAAAATGTGGAACCATCCGTATTAGTAACATAAAAAGTATATTCTGACATTTATATTTATTCACCTCCTTCAAGCGAAAAGTTTAAATAGTATAAACTCATAATAATTGAATATGACCAAAGTTAAATTTTGCTCTGCGTGCAAACAATATAAGAACATTTCAGACTTTGGAAAAGATGCTAGAACATTAGATGGATTAAAATGTTATTGTAAAGAATGCAAAAATTTATATGAAAGAAATCGTACATATAAAAATAAAATATATCAACCAATGTCAGAAAATAAAGAATGTGCGTTTTATTTAGGTGTTCATATAGCGGAACGTATTCTATCTAACGTTTTTAAAAACGTTGAACAAATGGTGCCAAATAACCCAGGTTACGATTTCATATGTAATAATGGTTATAAAATCGATGTAAAATCATCATGTAAAATAAAAAGTAAATCATGTACATGGATATTTAGCATTAAGAAAAATACAATTCCAGATTATTTTCTATTAATTGCGTTTGATAATAGAGAAGATTTGAATCCATTACATCTCTGGTTAATTCCATCTAATGTATTAAATACTAAAACTGGTGTGTCTATATCGTCTTCTACATTATCTAAATGGAAAAAATATGAAAAAGACATTAATACAGTGACTAATTATTGTAACACTCTTAGATAGCCCAAAGTCTATATCTGTATGTTCCTGATATAGTAGCTGTAGATGATCCACTTCCATCAATTTTTATAGATCGTGATTCTCCAGATGGAATATTTGGTAAATCACTTGATATTGTAGCATCTCGGATGGCTTCAAATTTTACACTATTAATGGTCATAGTTCCAGTGGCGCTTGAATAAAATCTAATATATACATCAGATTTCTTTTTAGTTCCACTTAAATAATATACGGTATCTGAACCGCTCCCCGATGTCAATGATGCCGTAGATACAGCAGTTGACCAGTTGCTACCATCAGTAGAATATTGGATAGTAGGATTACCAGTTACATTGGTTATGTTAGCAGTTAATTTTATGTTATCTACTAAAACTGCTGGACCATAGAACTTATAATAAAAGTAGTCATTGTTTCCCATTGTAACTTTTCCGGCACTTACTGAACACCCCGATGCAGTTGCGTCTTGTGTAAACAGTGTATTACTTGCGAAAGTATCTGTATAAGTGCAAGTAAGATTGCCGGCGTCATCCAAAACTATAACTTCGTTTGTATTTAATTGATCACATATAGTTAAAGATGATTCTGCGGTAACGCCATCCATAACATATAAAATAACATTCGTAAGATGGCTAGAACTTGCATAAATTCCTGTTACAGACAATTCATATAATGGGCAATTCATATGGCCATGATTTGTAATTGTTGATGTTGTAGTGTACGGCAAACTTGCGGAAGTTGCCGTAAATGTTGATTCATCATCAGCATATCGCCACGGATGCGTACAAACTAATTTACATTTTAAACAATTTACAAATCGTCTCTGATCATATTCTGGAACGGCTTCAATATGCGAAACTTTATAATAAAAGTCAGAAAATCCATCATAAAAAGTTGTAGGTGTTCCTAACAACGTATTTACAAATTCATTCATGATTATTCTGTCAGTTGTTCTTATCTTAAATTTGAATGTTAACGGGGTTCTTCCCTGATCAGTTGTATTATAATCTTTGCTATTTGGATAAGATAACTTGTTCATCTGAAGATCGAAACCATCAGCTTCAACATCATAAATATATTCAGTAAAGTCAGTACCATTAATATAATAATATGGAGATTTATATACTATTATATCTGCGGTTATAGTCTGCGGCGTTGCTGGTGTAGTTAAGTGTATATCAGTGGCTATATTTTTAGTAATTGCGTGCTCAAGAATTAATATATCTGTTGCAATATTCTGTGAAAAATTTTCAACAACTAAAATATCTGCAGAAATATTTTTAATTGGTTGCGTTTCAGAAATATGTATATCCGTACTAATATTTTTAGTAATTGCGTGCTCAAGAATTAATATATCTACTACTATATTATTTAGTATGTCGTGAGAAAACGATGTGGCATATCCAACATGGGTTAATCCGACATGTTTAGCATAGGTGGTTACTGAATGCGTACTAATTTGTTTTGCTATATTTATATCTGTTGCAATATTTTTAACTGGTTGCGTTTCAGAAATATTTATATCTGTTGCAATATTTTTAGTAATTGCGTGCTCAAGAATTAATATGTCAGTAGAAATAATTTTATTGCGTAGTTTCTCTACATTAACAAGACCAATATGGGCCGATCCAATTTTAGAAGTTCCTGTAGTGGCCACTTAAGACCACCTCTTAAACTTCATCATACTGAAATGTAATATTTTTGGATGATTTCGCACCTTTAGTCGCGGTAGTTCCAATATAAGCTTGAATACAAATAAAGTTTGTATAGTCGCCAGTTCCACTATTTTTAATCATTGTGAGAGTTAATGGTGAACCGCTTGTATAACTGAACAAATCTGTTACAGAAGTAATAACTCCATTATAAACGGTGGTCATTTTGGTTCCCGTCACTCCCGGAGTTCCTGTAGCTTGAACATAAGTTACCGGATATTGATTGCCAATATTAACAGTTATTCCCGTTCCAAATCCCGTTCCATCCGTATACAATTGCATATTTGTTATAGAAGTGTTTGGCGCAACAGGTACATTTATTTTGCTGGAAACTACATAAGAATAATTAGTTCCAGCGTCAGGAATTCTTACAGGATATGAAATAGTTGAAGTGTCATTATTATCTGCACTTTTTAATCTTATTCCTGTTCGTGTTGCTCCACTTCCTGGGGCAGTTCCAGTATATACTTGAAAGTTAACTGTAGCTGTCATTTATATTTTCCTCCTATAATATTATTGGATTCACATCTATATATTTTATAATAATATCTTTATATTTAACATCCGAAATATTTACTTCAGATGTTCCTTTTGCATTTTCAATATATTTTCCATCAAATAAAAAAGAAGTTGCCATTACTAGTTTATCAATATCACAATCTACTTTAGCAAGTTCGACATTCTTAAGAAATTCTGATCCATCATCTTTTATAACACCAATAAAATATTTAGCAGGCAATATTGTAGGTTCTCCACCTCTTAGACTAATTTGTTGGCGTCGTCTTTTCCTAAAAATTATTCGAGTGTTCGCTGGTTTATTAATGCTCAGAATCACAGGAGTTTCTTTTAAATTATATGGCATTAATATAAATCGTTTAATAAAATCAAAAGATAACTCATGAAACTTCTTATTATTTCCTTCGAAATCTCGTGAGTCATCTGTATATTCTACATTCCAAAAATGTGAAAATTCGGTCATTTTTATTTTACCCTATTATTATTGACTATATGCTGATGCAATTGCATCTCGGACCGCCGCTTGTGCAATGGCTGCAATCTGTCCAGCATTAGCACTAATATCTACAGAAACTTGCATGTGAGGATTCATTCGTTCAATAGATGCAAACAAAGATTGCGCATCTAGCAACGCATTTGTAGTTAATAACGATACTTCCATTTCTGGAACCATTGCAGAAATATCACTTTCTAACGTTTCAGCATCAGTTAGTGCTTGATCTGTTTCTAGTATTGCATCTATTTCTGCAGCATTTTCAAGTTCTGTAGTTTGTCCTAAGAATTCTTCAACCGATTGTTTATTAAGTGATGCAGCATATTCGATTTGTGTGTCTGATGCTCTTCCCAATTCAGCCAATTCTTTAACTCGTTTAATATAATTTTCAGTAGATCCAACAATAGATTCATAAAACATATCGGGTTGCTGATTTCTCCACGTTGAAAATGTACTTGAAATACATTCATCTAAATTATTATATTCATTGTAAAGATTTTTAGTAGAATCTGCTAAATCGTCTGTCGCTTTTTCGGTTCCTAAATATTTGTCAATCAAATCTATTAATGATTGTGCAGATGATCCCTTTCCGGCTGCACTTTGTAAAGAATTGATAAGTTCTATTTCAGCTTTGCCAAATGCTTCTGGCATTTCTCCATAAAGTTTAACTAGATCATCGATATAATCATTAACAACTTTATAATTTTCTTCGCTTCCGGTTGATAATAATTGTTTTTCGTGTTCTAAAGATTGTTTAAGTGCTGGAAGTGCTACATTTTCTCGGAATAAATTCCAGTCGGTAACATCTTCTTTTATCTTTTTAACGTTATCTTCCCAGTTTTCAGCAAAGTTAAACATTAATTGTTCGGGTTCTACATTTCCAAAAATATCTGTAATTTCTCCAGTTAATTCTACTGTATAAGGATTGTCTTTAAGATATTCTCGTATTTGTTCGTCCATTTTTGAAACGTCAGCATTTGGATCTATTGCTAAAGTTTCGGAACGTTCTTCAATCAGCGCTTCTAGTCCATTCCACCATTCAATTGCAGATTCTCCACCCATTTTTTCGAAGGCATCTTTATCAGTAGATTTTAATGTTGTTAATCGTTCAATCATATTAGAAGCTTCAACGCCACTGACTAAATTATCAGAGAATACATTTGCAGCATCTTCTGAAAAATCTTCCCATGCTTTATCGAAATTTAATATTATTCCTTCATTAAATGCTTTTTCTAAGTTATCTCTATATTCCAATAACGTATCAATTTCAAGTTGTAATTGGTTTACGCGCTCTGCTGAAAATCCAAGTTCTCGTGCAGCTAATCCAGCCATTTCACGGCTTAATTCAGATTGAAGGTTTAATAATTCATCATTTAAATCTACAAAATCAGATAAATATTCTTTTGCCGCTTTCCAACTGTCGAACTGTTGAACCTTTCCAGAAGTGCCCACAATCCCAACTCGGGATTTATCACTGCCGGATTTATATTTCTTACGATATGCAAATGAATACCCAGAATCTCCTATTTCACTTCCTATATTCCATTCTCCCATAACAGGTGTGCCACCAACATCAGAATAATAATCTGCAAGTTCCATAGCAGATAATGATTCTTCGAAATTTTCAACAAATTCCGTGCCTTTCGATCTTCCAGCAGCACCTGCATCAGTATTCATCAGATCTTCTTCAATTCCTGGTGCAAGTTTATCAGTTTGTGCTAAAGCTTCTTCAGTAAATTCTTGGCCGACTTCTTTACCAACATTTTCTATTTCTTCTTTATTTTTCAATAGAGTATCTATAAAACCACCTTCGCCAATTCCCAACTTTTCTTTTATAGTATCTCCTATATTTAATTTCTCGTCTAGCCAATCAAAGAATTTTTGGAACAGAGTTTGGATTGCACTAACCGCTCCACTTACAGCATTTGGCATAGCATTTGTGAATCCTTCCCACGCAGTTTTAATAGTTTCGATAGGACTCTTCAATTTTTCAAAAGCATCACCAATTTTTTGAATAGTAGAACTTCCTGAAGAATATTCTTTAATAGTTTTTGCTAATGCTCCAGCCCATTCTACGGCTTCACCAATTCCTTTTCCAACGGTTTCAAAAACTGGTCCAAGTGATTCTGCTCCAGCCGCTAACAGTTCAAATCCTTTTCCAATAACTTCAAATGCTACTTCTGCACCATCTGTAAGATGATTAAATAATGCGCCAATCCCTTTACCGATTGCTTCCTCGCCGAAAACTTTTTCAATAGATTGTTTAATCGGATCAAATAGTTTTGACAAGGTTCCAGCCCCAGAAGCCATATATTTTGACACTCCGGAAAACATTTTGCCAATAGATGCCGCCAAATCAGACGTTTTAATTCCTTTATAAATGTTTCCAAATAAATTTTGGACAGTTCCAATTCCAGAAGTAACACCACGAATTAACGGTGCGACTACATTATTTGCAACATCAGAAATAAATTGTCCCTGTGATAATGAAGAAATTCTTGATTTAAAACTACGTAAAGCGCCACCCAAACCACCTTCCATAGTGTCTGCCATTTGTTGTGCGGTTCCATCTGCATTTTTTAAAGATTCTATATATTCATTTAATGGATCTTTCCCTTGGGATATTAACTCTAACATACCTGGACCGGCTCTTAGTCCCATTAATTTTAGCATGTCGCCGGTAGACATTCCCGCATCATGCAACGTCTGTAAAATATCTGTAAAGTTGTGACTTTCTGCACTGACTTGTTCCATTGATAACCCATATTTATCTAACGTGTCAAATACTTCTTTAGGTGCAGCATCATTAAGACGGCTTAAAGCCCCTCTCAAAGTGGTTCCAGCCATTGATGCTTGAATACCAACATTTGATAAAAATCCAGTCGCTGCAGCAGCTTCTTCAAAACTCATTCCCATAGATTGAGCCACCGGCCCAACATATTTCATAGAGTCGCCCAATTGTTGTAAATCAGTATTAGCGGATGCTGTAGTTAGTGCCAGTACGTCTGCAGCGTGTCCAGAATCTTCTGCGCCCATTTTAAACGTGCTCATAATATTTGACATGATATCAGCAGTTTCGCCAAGACCGCTTCCCGTTGCTTGTGCCAAATTTAGAGTTGCACCGATACTTCCTTCAATTTCTTCTTTAGAGAATCCGGCCATTCCCAAATATTGCATTCCCTGACCAACTTCTTCTCCAGTAAATTTTGTAGTTGCTCCAAGTTCTCTGGCTTTATCCGTTAATGATTCCATATCTTCCATTGAGGTTCTAGTAACTGCAGCAACTTTTCGCATCTGATCATCGAAACTTGCAAAATTTCCAACAGCCGTTCCAATTGCTACCCCGATTCCAGCAACTGCAGTAGCTCCAAGAACAAACGGATTAGTTAATAATGGTGTAAGTCCACTTAATGTACTTTTTAACCTGTTCAAACTTCCAGAAAATCCCCCTAATCCGGATAACATCTGATTAAGTCCGGTCATGAATCCAGAAGAGTTCAACGTTGCCATATAACTTAATGTGTGGCCTGCCATATTTCTATTTCACCTCCGAACTTTTTATATAAAAAATATGGCCACATTAGAATTTTCTTTCAAATATGGCCGTGTTCTCTATGTGACTCCAAAAATTTTTCATAGTCTGTCTTAGGTTTTATTCCACGCTTTCTTAACTCTCTTTCTTTTTTATTTTCATCTTCTAGTTCTTTTCTGACTTGAGACAGTGCAGACCAACATTCGTAATTAAATTTGAATGTCTTCCACGGAAGATTTGCTATTTCGTGTGGGAGTTTTCCGAACATCTCCCCCATAGCTGCTAATTGCGCTTTCGACTTTCTTTCGAAATTCGTCAGAAATTTCACGAAGTCCGGGGGCAACTGCTGCCATAATTAAATTAAGTTGATCTATGGTAAAATCGTTGATGCTGATTTTCCCTTTTGTTATATCTTCGGTTCCCGCTAAAGAATCAGTGACTGTAAGATCGACAAATGCCGCATTGCATATCGCTATCTGTCTATCAGAAAAATCTTCAACTGACATTACGTCATCATCTGAAGATTTCTTCTTGCGTTTTCCCTTGTTTGCTCTATCGTTAAGTTCAATGATAGTTATGGCTTTAACTTCTTTATATTTTATAGGAAGTATCGCATAAACATCTTCTCCATCGTCATCTGTAAACATCTTTTTTTCAAGAGTTAATACCTGAATTGGATTGTCAGTAAATGCTTTTGCGGCTTCTTTATCATCGAAAACATTAATATATTTTGACATATATAAATCAACCTATTTAATATTGTGTACTGTCAGTATTTTGTAAAGTCACGGTTATTGGAGTTCCTGAAGTTTTTACCGCGTGCCAATTTACCGTATTTTTTCGTCTGTTGTCAATTTCGGATGGTGTTATACTATCGATATAAATTGACGGACAGTTAATATCCAGATAATAATTAAAATCGGTTTCAATTTCTGCACCTTTCCAAGTACACTGGATAGACGGATAAGACGGTCTCTCGTTCGGAGTTGTTGCCGTAGGTGAAGAAGTGTCGCCGTCCCAATACGCAAGAAGCATTTCGCCAGTTTCATCCCAAACATCAAAACTTCCAGAAATTTCTCTGTCTTTTCCCACAATAATATTTCGAGGATGATAATATCCCTGAGTAACTCCCTCATCTGCTTTTATTCCGTTTCTAATATCGAAAGTTACATCAGTAATATTTGCAGACTCTACTCCAAACGTTATAGAGTTGTGACTCGCTGTAATAACGTTAGCTAGTGCGGTCTCGGAAATGTAACTCGCAGTTCCAAAAGTTGAGACTGTATTAACTTCAGTTCCAAAGAATTTTGCAGTCAATGACATTGGGGAATCTTGTGGGCAACTTACATTAAGACTGTCGCAAGTTCCGCCGGACATCGCCTGTTCGGTTACTACGGTTTTATCCCAGAATGTATAACTGTCTAAATTATCTCCCAAAGTCATGGTATGGAGTCTAGCAATAGATGCACCCGTCGGAGTTGTCATAGTATCAGTACCAAGAACCGCATTAAAGAGTTCCCCGGTAAAGTTTCCGGTATAAAATCCCCAAGTTTTTATTTCAACTTCTGGAAGATACGCTTTTGCAACGGATAAAGTTGGCCGATTATATTTGCTTGATTTATATTTATCTACTCCACGAGGAGTTAGAATTTTGCCGCTTCCATCTTCCACCAAAATATAAGTTTCTGGAGTGGTTTCGGCAGTGAATGCCGTGGTTTCAAGACACACGGCAACTTCATGAAGTGCTTTAGAATTTGATAGTGTCATTTATTTTTTACCTCCTAAAATTATTAATATTGTCCGGTAGTTCTATAATTTATTCTGAATGTTATGGCCGCACACCACATCATTAAATCTTTATCATAAAATATTTCTGTTGGCACACTTTGAACAAATTGATAAGTAGTTACTCCTGCGAGAGTTTCATTTATATCAAAAAATACCATGTCTTCTATATATTCTGCTATTTCGTGCACGTATTCATCACTATTATTATATGCAGATGCTATAGAAATAGTGATTTCTCCATAAACATCTTTAATTTTTGATGAAGCTGACCCAGTGGTTCCAGTAGTTAAAGATGTATCGAACGCTACAGAAATTAAACTTTGGTGAGTACTTCCCAAATTATCTATTACTTTGTCTTCAGACATTCCCGAATAAATAGCACCGTCAACCATATTATATAGAGTGTCATCATTAAACAACTTCTGAAAAATTTGTTGTCTGACAAATCGTTTTGTCGTCATTTTATAACTCCGCCTAAAAATTTATCTACAATATTGTCAAGTTCTGCTTCGGCTTCTTTTATGGACGGTTCGAAATTTTTGAGAGATCCTTTCCGGCTAAAAATTCTTTCTTCAACATAAATTGAATATTCTACATCGTTGTAAACTTCTCCAGTTGCTACACCACCGGCAACTGTTACGGGATTATGCCGATATCCAGATCTCATTTTCGTAGTTTTTACACCATGACCAAACTTAAGACGCCGCTCACTTTTGGTATATTTTTCGACATTATTTAAATGTTGATCCAGCGCAGCTTTTGCCGCGCCATCAACTCCCATAAGTTGTTTAAGAAGTGATGCTTTTATTTGGAATTCGTTCACCCAAATAATTCCATCGGAAGTACTCGTTTTTCCAGCCATTATTTAACCACCGAAATTATCCAACCAATTACTAAACAAACAAATCCAAAAAGTGCACTTAATATTTTTATAGCTCCTTGATAATATGATGTTGAATTTTCTAAAGTGTCCAATCGTTCCGGCACTTTTTCTTTTTCGTAACTTTTCTTGACAAATTCAACACATTTCAGACGATCATCTATCCTATAAAATTTTTCGTCAGTGTCATTACAAAAATCTTTGTATTTTGTATTAACTTCTGTTTCTACTTTATCAATTCGGTTATGTATTTCATCTGTATTTTTTTCTAGTCTTGTATTAAGTTTTTCAATTTGTGTTAATAAAAGTTCAGTATTATTTTTTGTTACCATTAAAATGGAATGATCATCTGAATTTGGCATTCACTGATCACTCCTCTATTTTTTTAATACAGATGAGATTGCGCCAGTATTATTTCCTATATAAAATGCTAAAATCATTTGGATAGTAGAATCGTCCACAAGGCCGTCTTTAAAAAACCAGACACATAATATAAACATTACTATTAAAAATCTTGCAGATATCAACTCTTTTTGAAAATATTCTCCCACAGTCATAGAATCACCTGATCCGTATCGTTTTAAATTTTGTTTGAACTTGTGTATTTGTTCCGAGAACATCGAAATCATCCGGTTCTGAAATTACTTTGAATGTTCCGGTTCTGCCAACTATCGAAAATTCGTCATTAAGATTCAGTGGAACAAAAGTTGGACATCTCACTATATACATATTTTTATCTATAGATCCAGATAATTTTATAAGTTCAACGTCAACAGTTCCTCTTGTAGATTGCTTTACAAAATTACATGGATAGTTAGTATTTGTTGAACTTAATTGTATAGGATTTCCGGATGCATCAACGCTTTCAATTTTTAACGAAACTGTTCCGGTATAACTACTGCAAGTTATTTGCAATGTTGGAACATATTCATATTGCGATTGTTTCCATCTTGCACTAGTAAACGTTAAAGTTTCGCTGGAAGTTCCGTCACTAATTGATAATGTTACGGCACCTCCAGTAGTTACTTTAAGCCAACATCCGCCACTTGGAGGTTGTGCAGTTAACGTTAATGTAGATGCACAATTTCCATTATAAATATAGTTGGCAGTAGTGGAAACTGTTAAAAAATGTGTCCACTGCATTTTTATCAGTCCAGTTCGTCAATTTCTTCAGGATCGCCAATCGGAGAAAGCCACGCATCCGGATAATTTTCTGTTGGATTATCTGCAGTTTCTATATAAGTATCTGGGTGAGTTCCAGTAGAAACGTGGTTAACATAACTGGCAGCAAATGCCATTAACTCATTATATTTATTTAGTGCAGACGTTGAAGCTCTCCCAGGATTTCTTTTGATTTTGTATCCTTCGTTAGTTATTTCGTCAGCATCAAAATCTTTTAGACGTTGATAAAAATAGTGCTCCACTAGATAGGCAATTGCTTTCTTAGTTTCTATATCTGTAAGAGAAACATTGTAAAAAAGTTCATCTTTGCCAATCCGTTCAAGTGCATCTTCATAAAATAAAGTCCAATTTCCTTGAATTTCTGACTGTGAATTGTACAAAATATTTGCATTGATGTTAGTACTTGCAGAAGATTGTTCAGAAGTTTGAACGGTTAACTGAGTATAGCTTTCTGTTGCGGTTATTGCTTGTGTTTCCGTAACCGCCATAAAATCACCTATAAACTATATAAACATAGAATG
>Ga0334890_1003564_pt1 | contig 15547 bp, 12 predicted proteins | sample GraSluR1_MG_3_FD_207220 | JGI IMG/M metagenome (GOLD analysis project Ga0334890, IMG submission 207220) | Sludge microbial communities from methane-producing bioreactor in Wageningen University, Netherlands - Granular Sludge_31_08-R1 | ecosystem: Engineered > Bioreactor > Anaerobic >... | reverse complement strand
TTATCCGCCCGGGATCACGACCCAGTTTGATGCGGTGGCAGTGGTGGATCATCATTTTAATGATGATCTGATTGAATTTCTGAAGGCAGAAGGGGAAACCCGCGGGTACAGCAATTACTGGGTGGCATATCCAACCGCATTTTTGTCGCAGGAGGAAGTGATTTTTGTTCCGGCCTTGCCGTATCATGAGGATATGCGCTTCACTACCCGGGATGACAGGTATGCGCCGTATCGCGATGTGGTAGCGGATAGTGAAAAGTTGGCGTATATCACCACGAATCATCCGGCATTGAATGCGTATTTGCGCACAGAGTTTGAAGCGGCGGGTGTGCGCTGGCAGGAAAAGGTGATTGGTGATTATCAGGTGTTTTACGGGTTGTCGCGGGATATTCGGCCAGATGAGATGGGGTTGGGGATGGATACGCCGTGAGTGGGTTTGAGCTGGTGAGGGGAAAGACACTCCCTCCCTTGTTGATATGGAAATTGCCTGTTGCTAGCGCGGCATTAAGCGTTGTTTCCAATTGGGAAGGTATTCAATCCAGGTAGAGAAAAGCCAGGGTAGATTGTGGCGAAATTATTGAAGAAGAATCATCGAGTATTAAAGATCAGTGATGCGGACCGGTTCATTTATGGGATGGCGGTACTGCTGGTGTTCATTATGGCTGCGCGGACGCCGCTGGATGGGGACATGTGGTGGCATTTGCGCGCCGGGCAGGAAACGATCCTGCAAAGTGCGCCGCTGCTGGCGGACACTTTTTCCTTCACGCGGGCGGGGGAGCCGTGGATTAATCATAGCTGGCTGTCGCAGGTGGGTATGGCGGCATTGTTCTCCTGGCTGGGGTTTTATGGGTTAACGATTGGCGTCGCTGTTCTGGCGGTGGGCAGCCTGGTTTTTGTCTTGCTGCAGATGGAGGGGCCGTCTATTTTGAAGGCTTTCCTGCTGATCTTCGCCGGGGTGGTGTCGGCGCCGGTGTGGTCGCCGCGCCCGCAGACGATTTCGCTGTTGATGCTGGCTGCCGTGAGTTATGTGTTGTATTTATACAAATGGCGGCGCATCAATTACCTGTGGAGTTTGCCGCTGGTGATGATGGTGTGGTCGAACCTGCACGGGGGGTATGTGCTCGGCTTTTTGTACATGGGCAGTATGCTGGCTGGAGAAGTGTTGAATCATGTGCTGGGATACAAGGGAGAAGAGATCGTTTCGTGGAGGCGGCTGCTGGTTTTGCTGGCGTGGACGGCGGGCAGCGGGCTGGCGGTGCTGGTCAATCCCAATGGCCTGGATATGTGGCGCATCCCGTTCCAGACGGTGGGGGTGCAGGTGCTGCAATCCCTGATCGCGGAATGGGCCTCGCCGAATTTCCATGAGCTGGCCCAGCAGCCCTTGTTATGGATGACCTTTGCGCTGTTTATTACGGTGGGGTTATCTGACCGCAAGCTGGACGGAGCAGAGATTGTGGCGGTAACCGGATTTGGGATGATGGCTTTTATCGCACGGCGCAATTTTGGGCCGTTTGCGCTGGTCTCGCTGCCAGTGTTGTCGCGGCATGCGTGGGCGGCGTTTCAAGCCTGGCGGGAGCGGGTGCATTTGCCAGAGAATTTGGTGAAAGCCATTCAATCACGACAGACCAAAGAGATGGTCAATACGTCAAAAATGCAGCGGGCGGTGAATTTGCTGGTGATTGGGTTATTTGGGCTGATTGCTGCCGGAAAAGTGGTCGGAGTCAGTCATCCGGTATTGGTGAGGGGGTACCTGGATCAGGTCTATCCGGTTCAGGCGGTGGAGTGGATCAAAGAGAATGGCGTGCAGGGAAATTTGTTGAATGAATATAACTGGGGTGGATATCTGGACTGGTTCTCCAGAGAAACGCCGGTATTTGTGGATGGCCGTACGGATTTGTATGGCGATGAGGTGCTGGGGGAGTGGCTGAATATGGTGCAAGGGGGCGACGGCTGGCAGGAAGAACTGGAAAGCTGGCAGATTGATATGGTGTTGTTGCAGCCGGAACGTCCACTGGTAAATTTGCTGCTTGAGGAAGGCTGGGAGGTAGATTTTGGCGACGAAAAAGCGGTCCTTCTCAGCCGGTAAGCTGGAAATCAGTGATGCGGCACTGCCGCTGGTGCTGCTGGCAGCGGCCCGGCTGATGCTGCTGATGTCACAGACAGAGAGCGGCTTATGGGGGTATGGGGACAGTATTATCTTTTTTGAATTGTCTGCATTACCGGGATGGCCGTATTTGGCCCATTGGGTGGAGTTTCCGCCGGTGTTTCCTTTTTTGAGCGAGCTTATATTTCGTATAGCCAACGGAAAGCAGCATGTTTTCAGCACGCTGCTGGTGGTTTTGTTCAGCGCGGCGGATGTGGGCAATCTATGGCTGTTCATGCGTATTCAGAAGAAAATTGACCCGCAGCCGGAAGCATGGCGAGTGTGGACGTATTTTGCCTGCCTGGTGACGCTGGCGTATGGCTGGTGGTATTTTGACCCGCTGGCGGTGTTCTGCATGTTCCTGGGGGTTGATCTGCTGCTGAGTGACCGAGATATTGCTGGCGGACTGGCGCTGGGGGTGGGGGTGCTGGTGAAATTATTCCCCGTGCTGGGGCTGGTGGTACTGTGGCGGCAGCCGTTCCGCCGGATTGTGAAGATGGGGTTGATCACCGCCGGCGTGGCAGTGATTGGATATGGGACGTTGTGGCTGCTTTCACCGGATTTTACCCAGGCATCGTTGATCTCGCAATTCACCAAAGGTTCATGGGAAACCATATGGGCACTGATTGACGGGAATTACCGCACGGGGAATTTTGGGCCGGTGGCACTGAGGCTGGATGCAGAATTGTTATCGGCCGGGCAGGGAAATCCAGCACGAATCCCGACGTGGCTGACGCTGTTTGTTTTTGGCAGCGCCGGGTTGTGGGGGTTGACACAGATGAAGAAGGATACGCCGAAGGCGAGAATGATTGCCCTGGGATGGGCTTTCGCACTGTTGTTCTTGTGGTCGAGCGGATGGAGTCCGCAGTGGCTGCTATTTTTGGTGCCGCTGATGCTGCTGGTTTTTCCGAAGACGATGGGGTTGATCGGGTCGTTGGTATTCATTTTGGTGAATTTACTGGAGTGGCCGGTGATCCTTTCGCGGGGGTGGTTCCATTATTTGCCGGTGACGGTTTTGCTGCGCACGTTGATCTTGCTGCTGATCGCGTTTCAGTTTTTTGAAGGAATGCGTGAGGAATGACCAGTCTGTGGTCAAACGAAAAGATGGTATTTCTGCTTGATGAAGGGTGCGTTCAAAAGCGAACGTACCCTGCGCAGAGATGGTTGTCAGGGCGGTTACCGGATATTCTTTGCATCTGAGCCAGAGCGAGTCGCATTTTCATCGGTGGTTGAATTATAATTGAATCGGTATATACATCTCACGCAAAACCGCAAAGTCGCAAAGACAATCAAGACATTTTCAACCGGCACATATTTGTTTTGATAAGTGATTTTGTAATCAATGTGGAAACGAGGAGAAGGTCTTGAATTCCCGTCGAAAACTGCTGATCAGATGGATTTTGGCAATTGTGGTGGGGCTGCTGCTGTTTGGGGTGCTCACCTGGTCGAATTATCAATATGCTTCCACCAATCCGGGAGGGAATGATTTTCTGGTGCATTGGGTAGGGACGCGAACGTTGATTACAGAAGGGATCAGCCCCTACAGTGATGAAACGGCCCTGCGTATTCAGACGATGGCATACGGGCGGCCTGCACAGGAGGGGGAACACGAACTGCGTGTAGCCTATCCGTTGTATTCGGTGCTGATGTTTTTGCCATTTGCCTTGTTCAAGGATTATATTCTGGCGCGAGCCTTGTGGATGACGGTGCTGGAGATTGCGCTGATACTGCTGACGGTGGTATCGATGCGCCTGGTGGACTGGAAACCAAAGCTGCTGACGCTGGCTTTTTTTCTGGTATTCACGATTTTCTGGTATCACGCTTTGCGCCCATTGATCAATGGTAATGCGGTCATTTTGATTGCCTTGTTTGTGGCGGGGGCGATGTTATCAATTCGCTCAGGCGGGGATGAGTTGGCGGGGGTGCTGCTGGCATTTTCCACGATCAAGCCGCAGGTCGTGCTGGTGGTAGTGCTGTTTTTCCTGTATTGGGCGGTGCGCCAGCGCCGCTGGAAATTTATCGCCTGGTTTTTGGGGACAATGGTGCTGCTCAGTGCCAGTGCTGCGCTGCTCGTTCCAGACTGGATCTGGCAGAATATCGTCGAGGTGGTTGCATATCCGGGCTATAACCCGCCGGGAACACCAGGGGCGGCGCTGGGGACGTGGATGCCGGGGATGGGTGAGCGGATCGGGCTGGCCATTATCGGGATTATGATCCTGCTGCTGCTGGTTGAATGGGTATTGGGCACACGTAAACCGGAGTATCGGCATTTGGTGTGGGTGTTTTGCTTCACCCTGGCGGCTGCACAATGGGTAGGAATTCAAACAGATCCGGGCAATTATATTGTGACCTTCCCGGCTTTGGTATTGATCTTCGCCATGTTCGAGGAACGCTGGCGCTCTGCGGGAGTGTGGATGGTGTTGGGGAGTATGCTGCTGTTGTTTGTGGGCTTATGGGTTTTGTTCCTGCAGACAGTATCGTATGGAGATCAGCCCGTTCAGAACCCGATCATGTTCTTCCCGCTGCCGGCTTTTGAACTGCTGATGCTGTACTGGATACGCTGGTGGGCAGTGCGTCCGTCAAACGCATGGTATGCCACTCACCCTTCCAGCGGAATGCTTTCAAAATGAAAGGCAGCGAGCGAAAATACCTGTGCAGCATTATGGGGCTGGGGATACTGCTGCGCATTTTGTTGATCAACAGCCGCAGTATTCAATATGATGATGCTTTCAGTATCCTGCTGTCTGCACGCAGCCTGGGGGAGATTGTAACGGGGACGGCGGCTGACACGATGCCGCCGCTGTATTATTTTTTACTGCATTTCTGGATGATGGTCAGCGAGAAACTGTGGTGGCTGCGGTTATTAAGCGTGATATTGAATATGGGGTCGATTGTCCTGCTGTACAGCTTGACGTCCCAACTGCTGGGAACGCGTTCGGCCCTGTGGGCGGCTTTTCTGGCTGCGATTTCCCCGATCCAGATCTACCACGCGCAGGATTTGCGGATGTATGCCCTGCTGGCTTTCTGGCAGATGGCGTATTTGTGGTTCTTCGGCAAAATCTGGCTTCACCATTCCAGCGAAAAGAAAATTTCTCCGTGGTTATGGGTGGGGCTGGCGATGAGCGGGGCACTGGCGATGTATTGCCATAATCTGGCCGGGTTCATCATCATTGCGCCGAATATCTTCCTGCTCATCAAGCGCAAATGGCAGCTGCTGCTCAAGCTGTGTATCGCCCAGGCGGCGATTGCCCTGCTGGCAGCGCCGTGGCTGCTGATGGTTCCGGGGCAGGTGGAAAAGATTCAGGGTGCTTTCTGGACGCCGCGCCCCGGACTGGTGGAGGTCTTGCAGGCGCTGGTGCTGTTCACGGCCAGCCTGCCGCTGCCGGGGATATGGTTTGTGATCGCCCTGGTGCTCAGTCTGTATATTCTGGTGATTGTGATCCTGGAACTGGCGCGGATGAAAGCTGACAGGGAGCGTATTCTCTTGCTGTCCGTAATGGGGCTGACCCCGCCGGTGCTGCTGTTTGTGTTGTCGTATGTAATGCGGCCAGTATTTGTGCCGAGGGGGTTTCTTATCTCCGGGTTTCTGTATGCGGGACTGGCTGGGCATATGATTGCCCAGGGCTGGGAAAAAAAGATCGGGATTTTTGTGATGGCGAGTTTTGTGGCGGCCTGTCTGATCTCCCTGCCGTACCAGCAGACCTTCCGGCAGTTTCCACGTTCGCCGTTTGCTGAGGCTGTGGCAATGCTGCAAGAAGAAATGCAGCCGGGAGATCGATTGATCCATGACAACAAATTAAGCGCATTCCCGTTTTTGGTGTATGCGCCGGACATTGAGCAGGAATTCATTGCGGATGAGGCCGGGTCGCATAATGACACGCTGGCTTATGCATCTCAAGAAGCGATGCAGCGCTTCCCGGCTGCGAATATTGGGTTGGCGGCAGACGGGGCAGAGCGGGTGTATTTTGTGGTGTTCATGCAGGCGATTGAGGAATATGCGGTTTTGCAAGGGAGGGCTCATCCGCAGCTTGCCTGGCTTGAGGCGCATTATCAGCAGACGGCTGTGAAAGTTTTCAACGATTTAGAGGTATACCGTTTTGAACGCTAAACTGCGCAAACAGGATTATATGCTTCTTTATTTGCTGGGTCTGGCGTTAGCCCTGGGGGTGAGTTTTGTGCAGCGTGTGCCGGGGTATACGGATGCAGAGTATTATTTCAGCGGCGGGCTGCGGCTGTTTCAGGGGCAGGGTTTCACCGAGATGATCCTGTGGAATTATCTAGATGATCCGGTCGGACTGCCGCATCCCTCCCACGCGTACTGGATGCCGCTGCCTTCGTTGGTGGCGTCAGCAGGCATGTTTTTATTCCAGCGGGGGAGCTTCTTTGCCGGCCGGTTTTTCTTTATTCTTTTGTCTGGTTTGATCCCGCCCTTGACGGCATTGCTGGCACAGCGGTTGGGACAGGACAGGCGCGGAGCCATCCTGGCGGGTTTGCTGGGGGTGTTCTCCGGGTTTTATGTGATGTACACCACGCTGACGGAAGGGTTCACCCTGGTGATGGTGCTGGGGAGCCTTTTCTTTCTGACGGTGTTTGGAAAACCGGATGGTGAAACAACAAAACCCTGCTGGTTTTTGATTCCGGGTGTCATCACAGGCCTGATGCACCTGACCCGTGCGGATGGTTTTCTTTGGCTGGCTGCAGGGCTGCTTGCGGCAGGCTGGGTGTATCGAGGGAACCAGAAAGCAGCGGCAGGAAAAATGGTGGCAGTTTTTGGTTGCATGACGGGGGGATATCTGTTGGTGATAGGACCGTGGTTCCTGCGAAATTTGCAGGCGTTTGGCGGGTTGATGCCGCCGGGCGGATCACGTGCGTTATGGCTGAGAAATTACAATGAGATCTTCCAATATCCGGCGGATCAATTGACTGCATCCACCTGGCTTGCTTCGGGATGGGGCGTGATCTTCACAGACCGTCTGGCGGCTTTGTGGTCGAATTTGCAGACAACGCTGGCAGTGCAGGGTTTGATTTTTCTGCTGCCGTTGATGATTGCCGGGCTGTGGCGTTTGCGCCGCGACAGACGGGTCCTGCTGGGAGCGGGTTTATGGCTGGCGATTGTGGGCGTGATGAGTTTTGTGTTTCCTTATGCCGGAGCACGGGGCGGGTTTTTTCATTCTGGCGCGGCGCTGCAGCCAGTGCTGTGGGCGAGTGTGCCTTTTGGGCTGGATGCTTTTGTGGACTGGGGCAGCAGAAAGCGCAACTGGGATATTGATATTGCAGGGAATGTTTTTGGGATTGGACTTGTGTTGCTGAGCATTCTGTTGACGGGTTTTTTGTTCTGGCAGCGGGTCGTGGGCGGGAGTTTGGAAAACCCTGCATGGCAGAATAGCTGGGAGCGGCAATCCGTGTATGATGCTGAGCTGGCAAAGCTGGGTATGCTGCCAGATGATCTTGTGATGATCAATAATCCGGCAGGTTTATACGCTGCCACGGGGCGCAGCGCCATTGTAACGCCGGACGGCGGGCCAGATACGGCCTGGCTGGCGGCGCAGCGATATGGCGCAAGCGTTCTGGTCCTGGAAGCAGACCATGTGGATGGCCTGGATGCGCTGTATGAAAACCCTGGCGATGTGCCCGGACTGCGGTATTTGTCGGCGGTGGGAGATGCTTATTTATTTGAATTTGTGGGTGAACGGTGAGGGAATCGTGACCGTTTCTCAACGCAAGTTTTGGCTCCTGGCTGGCAGTGTTTTCTTGGCGGTGGGCGGATATGTCCTCGCCAGCAGTTTGCTGTCGGGGACGGGGTATCCACTGGATGATGCCTGGATCCATCAGACGTATGCGCGGAATCTGGCGCAGTATGGGGAGTGGTCATTTATTCCTGGTCTGCCTTCGGGCGGATCAACCGCGCCTTTGTGGTCGGCCTTGATCGCGCTGGCATATCTGATCGGACAAAATGGTTATGTGTGGACGATGCTGCTGGGCGGCCTGGGGCTGCTGGGCGCAGCATGGTGGGGTGAGCAGTGGTTTGCGCAGTATAGCAAGCTGAAGACGGGCAAGATTCCCTGGGCGGGTTTGTTCCTGGCTTTTGAGTGGCACCTGGTGTGGGCGGCAGCCTCCGGGATGGAAACGATCCTGTATGCGGCGATGATTCTGTTCGTGTTTTGGCGGCTTGCGGAAAAGAAGGCTGGCTGGCTGGTTAAGGGATTGCTGGTTGGTTTGATCGTGTGGCTGCGTCCCGACGGCCTGACCTTGCTGGGGCCGATTGCGTACGTGGCGTTTTTCACTGAAGCGACGTATAGTAAAAAACTACGCGCGATGGGGCTGGCCTTGGGCGGTTTTCTGATGGGATTTTTACCGTATCTGGTGTTCAATCATTTTTTGGCCGGGTCGTGGTGGCCGAATACGTTTTTTGCCAAACAGGCCGAATATGCCATCCGGCTGGAGGCACCTTTCCTGTCACGGTTTTTCTTGCTGGCGAAGCTGCCGGTGGTGGGGGCAGGCGTGCTGCTGCTGCCCGGTTTTGTGCGGGTTTTGTGGCAGTCTGTTTTGAAGAAGAACTGGGCGATCCAGTCCGCGGGGTTGTGGTGGCTGGGATATACGGTCATTTATGCAATGCGTTTGCCGGTTGATTACCAGCATGGACGCTATTTGATGCCGGCGATGCCGGTTTTCTTTGTGCTGGGATTAATGGGAACACGGGATATCTGGCAGGTGTATTTGCACCGGAAGCGGTTCCTGGTCTTGCTGCAAAAAGCATGGGCAATGACGTTAATATTGATCCTGGCGGCTTTTCTGATGATCGGAGCAGTCCAAGCGTATCGGCTGGATGTAGCGATCATCAACACAGAAATGGTAGCGGCGGCAGTGTGGATTGCTGAAAATACGCCTGAGGACGCACTGATTGCCGCCCATGACATCGGGGCGCTGGGATTTTATGGAGGGCGGAATGTGGTGGACCTGGCGGGGTTAATTTCACCGGATGTGATCCCGTTCATTCGGGATGAAGAACGGCTGGCTGCTCATTTGGATGAGGCGGGAGTGGATTATTTAATGACGTTCCCTGACTGGTATGTTGATCTGCCGAAAAACGCAAAGCTGGTTTTCCAAACAGATGGAGCGTATGCACCGCTTGCAGGTGGGGAAAACATGCGCATTTATGAGTGGCGATAGGGAGGCTGGCGCTGTACAAATGTTCGTGTTCCAGCCTGAATTTATTGCATGTATAGACCACTCTGTGCTATACTTCTTTAGATTGGCCGGGCGATTTAGCTGGTCTTGCGGGTACTTTATTTAGCATTCAAAGGAGAGATTTATCTCATGTCAGAGGATGCCCAATCATCAGAAAAAACGTGGGAAAAAGTCCAACAGAACATCAATGAAGACCTGGAAGATTCCAGACGTTCTTTGAAGGAAGTCAGCCTGATGCTGGAGCAAAGCCAGGCTGAAATGTCAAAATTGACCCAGCGTAATTCAGTGATTACCGGTCACTTGCAGCAGGTGCAGAGCCAGTACGAATCGTTGCCGCGCGAAGATATTCGTGCAGCTTATGATGCTGCTTTGGAGGCACAACAACGACTGCTGGTGATGCGCAGCCAGCTCGAAAAATTGACCAGTGACCAGGCAGGTTTACAGCGCTATGTGGCGATGCTTGAACTGGTGAAGAAAAATGTGTTTGCTGAAGGGCAGGGCGTGGCAACCGCCGGCAGCGGCGGCGCTGCGGTGCTTGAAATGGTGATCAATGCGCAGGAGTCGGAACGCCAGCGGTTATCCCGATTGATGCATGACGGTCCGGCGCAGACCTTGTCCAATTTCTTTATCCGCACCGACATCGCTGTCCGTTATTTTGACATTGATGCTGAAAAAGCGAAAGAGGAACTTGGCAAGTTGAAGAAAGAGGCCATGGCTACCTTCCAGGAAGTACGCGGATTCATCCAGGAACTGCGTCCGATGATGCTGGACGATCTGGGATTGTTTCCGACGATCCAACGGTATATTGAGACGTTCCGCGAGCAGCACGGTGTTGATGTGAATGTTTCCATCAAAGGACAGGAACGCCGGCTTGAACCGTATCTTGAGGCAATGTTGTTCCGGGCGATGCAGGAAATGATGGGAAATGCGGTTAACCATAATAAGGACCATCCGGTAAAAATTGAAATTACGGTGGAGCTGGTGCTGGATGAAAAAATGGTGAAGGTATCGGTCAGTGACAATGGGAAAGGGTTTAACCCGGCGACGGTGAACGATGCAGACAATCTTGGTCTGAAGTTAATTCGTGAGCGGGTGGATATGTTGGGTGGCAGTATTGAAATCGATTCGGCGCCTGGAAAAGGCAGCCGGATCAGTTTCCAGGTACCGGCATTGGAAGCTTCTGTGCGATAAAAATTCATTACGATATTATTATTTTTAGGAGGAGTTTGTGAGCAAAAAAACGATTGCAATGATGACCGGTGGTGGAGACGTGCCGGGATTGAATCCTGCAATGAAGGCAGTCGCGATGAGTGCCATTGAAGAAGGATACCGGGTGATTGGGATCCGTCGCGGCTGGGGCGGGCTATTGAATTACAATCTGGACGAGCCTTCAACCCATGATTATTATATTCGCGAATTGACGACAGAGGAAGTTCGCAAGATTGACCGCACTGGCGGTACTTTTTTGCATACATCTCGTACCAATCCCGGAAAAGTCGCGGAAAATGACATTCCTGACTTTTTGAAAAATTCGAAATACGGCACATTGAACAAAGAAACCGGCACGATGGATTATACCGACCATGTGATCAATGTTCTCGAGCATTTGGGAATTGACGTGCTGGTCACGATTGGCGGCGATGACACGCTGAGTTACTCTGCCCGCCTGCATAAAGAAGGGTATCCGGCAGTGGCCATTCCCAAGACGATGGACAACGATGTGTTTGGAACGGATTACTGTATTGGGTTTTCAACAGCGGTCACGCGCAGTGTAGAATTTATCACCAATATGCGTACTTCGATTGGCTCCCATGAGCGCATTGGGGTGATAGAACTGTTTGGCCGTAATTCAGGGGAAACCAGCTTGATCAGCGCCTATTTATCTTATGTGGACCGCGCAATTATTTCTGAAGTGCCGTTTGATATCGAAAAATTGGCTGAATTCCTTGTCGAGGACCGCCGAAACAATCCTTCCCATTATGCGATTATGACGATTTCTGAAGGGGCAACTTTGAAGGGGGGGCAGATCATTGAATCAGGTGAGGCGGATGCTTATGGACACCGCAAACTGGGCGGCATTGGTGATCTGGTTGCTGAAGAAATCAAACGACGTACGGGTACCGGGATCATGTACCAGCAGCTTGGATATTTGATGCGCTCTGGCGCGCCGGATTCGCTGGATCGCATGGTGGCAATGTCTTTCGGCCATCTGGCGGTGCAGTTGATTCGCCGTAACGAGACCGGGAAAATGGTTGCTTTGCACGGCGGCAAATATACGACTGTGCCGATTGATATGATCACTGCCGGTGTGAAACGCGTGGATATTCAGGCATATTACGATATTGAAAACTATCGTCCGAAGGTACGTGATTTTCTCGGCGTACCGATGTTCTTAAGCTAAGCTGGGGATGATGCATCCCGCAGCTCATAAAATTTAAGGAGTGCACCATGATTGTTACAACCAAGGAGCTGTTTAAAGCAGCGTATGGAAAATACGCATTGGGTGCGTATAACATCAATAATCTGGAACAGACGATGGGTCTTTTCCAGGGGAATCTTGACAGCCAGGCCCCGTTCATCATTCAGATCAGCCGGGGGGCGCGGAAGTACACCCATAAGTTGATGCTGGAAGGTTTAATCCGTGCCGCGGATGAAGTGTTTCCGCAGGCAATTTTTGCGGTTCACCTGGATCATGGGGATGAAGAGACTTGCTATGATTGTATTAATAGCGGTTTCTACAGCTCGGTGATGATTGATGCCAGCCATGAGCCATTTGAAGAGAATATTGCGATTACCAGGCGGGTGGTCGAGGCTGCTCATGCCAAGGGTGTTGTGGTTGAGGCAGAATTGGGACAGCTTGGCGGTGTGGAAGAGCACGTGAAGGTTGACGAGGCGGATGCCAAACTGACCGACCCGAAGCAGGCGAAAGAATTTGTGGACCGCACCGGCGTGGATTCGCTGGCCGTGGCAATTGGCACCAGTCATGGGGCATTCAAGTTCTCCGGTTCCCAGTCTTTGCATTTTGATGTATTGCGGGATATTCAGAAAGAACTGCCTGGTTTTCCGCTGGTGATGCATGGTTCCAGTTCGGTCCCGCAGGAAGAAGTCAGGCGCATTAATGAAGCCGGCGGCACCCTGGCCGGCGCACGCGGTGTGGATGCAGATCAATTCCGTGAAGCTGCAACGCTGGGTGTAACCAAAGTCAATATTGACACCGATGGCCGTCTGGTGTGGACGCGTGTCCATCGGGAGTATTTCCTGGAGCATCCCGAAAATTTCGATATGCGTCCGCCGGGAAAGGTTTTCATGGCTGAATACGCCAAGTTCATTGCTGCCAAAAATGAAAAACTGGGCAGCGCGGGAACATTGGAAGATGTCCGCAAGATGCTGGGCTGATCCCGGTTCATTTTGATGCAAAATAACGCTGTCTGGATGTGAGTCGTCCAGGCAGCGATTTTTTATATTTTCAGTGAGGGAAAGATGCCAAAAAGTGACCAGGGCGTGGCAGATAGCAGGCGGTATCAAATGGTTCCCCGAACGTTGATCTTCCTGACCAGGGAAGATGAAGTGCTGCTACTGAAAGGAGCGCCGACGAAACGGTTGTGGGCGAATCGCTATAATGGCATCGGGGGGCATGTGGAGCGGGGGGAGGATGTGCTTTCAGCGGCAAGGCGGGAACTGGTAGAAGAGACCGGACTTGAATGTGAGAGGCTGTGGCTGGCAGGGACGGTGATGGTGGATGCCAGCGATGATGTCGGGGTATGTATTTTCGTTTTTCGGGGTGAATATGAGACTGGCAGCTTGCGGGCTTCTGATGAAGGGGCGCTGCGCTGGTGTCGGATCTCTGAATTTGGCGCTCTGTCCGTGGTGGATGATTTGAGTGTGCTGCTGCCGGCGGCGATGGGGAAACGAAAAGGGGACCATCCTTTTTCGGCGTATTCTGATTATGATGAGAACGACAAGCTGCGGGTGAGGGTTGTTGACTGAACTGTACGCAGACGACACCTCCTTCTCACTTCCCCCCAATTTATGATGATACTGTAAATTAGGGGAAGAATATATTGAATTTGTTTGCAGGGGGAATTCTAACGAGGGAAAAATCAATTTTGAAATCGTGACATATAGCCACCACAGGATTAATGACCGGTGCAGTTTTCGGGAAACATGATCGGGAAATTGCTGAAAAAGATGCTGAGTAATTTCGTTAATTTTCCGGTATGTTGCGCTCGTAGAAGATGAGCAGGGTGGAGCCGTAGCGGCGCTGTTCAAATTCGGTGAAGGTTTCAAATTTCAGGTGGTCAACAAATTCAACGGGGTGGATCTGGACGATAACCCAGGCATCTTCTGTCATCCAGCCGGCATTTTTGTCCAGTTCCTGGAGGGCGTCGATCCACATTTGCTTGTATTGCGGCGGCGCAATGTAGATGTACTCAAACTGGCGATCCGGGGGTTGACGGAGGAGGTGGTAGGCGTCCATGTTGCGCACTTCGGCCAGATGGGCGAGGCGGGTGTGTTTGAGGTTATGCTGGATGGTGGCATAGGCGCCGCGGTCTTTGTCACAAAAGCGGACAAAGCTGGCTCCGCGGCTGAGGGCTTCGATGCCGACGCTGCCGGTGCCGCCAAACAGATCGAGCATGGCGGCGTCCTGAATATCACCACCGAGGATGTTGTAGAGGGCTTCTTTGACCCGGTCTGTGATGGGGCGGGTGACGGTTCCGGGAACGTCGTGCAGCCTGAGGCCGCGCGCGGTGCCGGCGATGATGCGCGGGGTGGGCATTATCTGGTTTCCTTGCCAAGATTGGCGAGAACGGCTTGCATTGCTTCTGTCACAGTTTGGTCTTCGGTAATTCGCTCGCGCAGGTAGCTTTCGATATAGGGAGATTTACGCAAACGCAGGGCCAGGGGTGCTACCCTTTGCAGGTCTTCGAGGGTGACTTCGTCTCTATCGTCCGCGGCAGCGTGGGCGCGTGCAGCTTCAAAAAGGGTGATCTCTGCCCGCAGGGAGTCGATTTTTAAATCGTGGATCAAGCTTAGCCCGACATTGAAAATCTTTTCGGGGACGGATACTTTTGACAGTCGCTTACGGGCAAAGATGATCTCGTCTCTCAATTGTTCGGTGGCATCGCGATATTGATTGATCAGGGAGAGGGGATTGTTGCGGAAGGAAACGGCACGCAGGTAGGCATTCTGGCGGTCTTGCGGGGTATCCAGTCCGCGGACGATGACGCGTAGTCCAAAGCGGTCCAGAATTTGGGGGCGCAGGTTGCCTTCTTCGGGGTTCATTGAACCAACCAGGGTGAAATTGGCGCGGTAGGTGGCCGCCATCGGTCCGCGGCGCACGGTGTACCGGCCCATGGCGGCGGCGTCGAGGATGGCATCGACGATTTCGTCTGGCAGGAGGTTGACTTCATCGACGTAGAGGATGTTCTGGTCAGCCTGGGCGAGGATGCCGCGTTTGAGTCGCAGACGATGGTGAATGCTGGCACGGTCGTCTATGCCGCCAACCACATCTTCCAGGCGGGCATTCAGGGGCAGTTCGACAAGGTGAGCATGTTCTGTTTGGGAGATGGGTTCGCCTTCGCCATATTTTCGGGCACATTCGGGGCAGACGGCATCCATGCCGCCAGTTTCGATGTCATGGGGCAAACAGCCGTATTGGCAGAGTGAGCGTTCGGTGTCGGGAAGAAGGTCAAGCAGACTGCGGGCAGCAGTGGTTTTGGCTGTGCCGCGCGGGCCGATCAAAAGGACACCGCCAATAATGGGGTTGATCAAATTGAGCAGGAGGGCGAGTTTCATGTCGTCCTGACTGACGATGCCGAGGAAAGGGAAGGCATAGATTTCAGCGACGCCGGAATCATCTGCGGTAGTGGGGGTGCTGACAGCAAAATGGGTGGCGCGTTCGATCAATTCCTGCAAGGAGCGAACCCCTACAGGCCCTGTGGGTTTGTCCGGGTCGGAGCGATAGCGTTCATCGTCCGGGCCGATAATGGAGAGTTCGTTCTCTGCGTTCATTTTTCATCCTTAAGGCGTTGTTTTTTTCTATAGCCGTGCACCCTTCGACAAGCTCAGGGCGCGGGTAGTACGTTTGCTGTAGTTGTACACCCTTTGACGAGCTCAGGGCGCGGGTAGTACGTTTGCTGTAGTTGTACACCCTTCGACAAGCTCAGGGCGCGGGTAGTACGTTTGCTGTAGTTGTACACCCTTCGACAAGCTCAG
>Ga0334890_1003563_pt1 | contig 15548 bp, 14 predicted proteins | sample GraSluR1_MG_3_FD_207220 | JGI IMG/M metagenome (GOLD analysis project Ga0334890, IMG submission 207220) | Sludge microbial communities from methane-producing bioreactor in Wageningen University, Netherlands - Granular Sludge_31_08-R1 | ecosystem: Engineered > Bioreactor > Anaerobic >... | reverse complement strand
CTGCATGTGCTGGTAAACAATGCCGGTATTGCGCCGCGGGAAAGGACCGACATATTAGACCTTAAGGAAGATGATTTTGGCCAGATGTTGCAGGTCAATTTACAGGGTGGCTTCTTTTTGACGCAACTGGCGGCACAGTGGATGATCGAACAACGTCAGGTAGACGCTGGTTTTCATGGGAAGGTCATCAATATCTCATCTATCTCAGCCAGTGTGGCATCCGTCAACCGGGCGGCTTATTGTCTCGCCAAAGCTGGTGTCAGTATGGCCACGCGGTTGTGGGCAGTGAGGTTGGCGGAGTTCGGGATCGATGTTTATGAGGTGCGTCCCGGCATAATCAAAACCGACATGACCGCGGCTGTCCACGAAAAATATGACCGACTGATCGCGGATGGATTGTTGTTGGAAGAGCGATGGGGAACGCCGGAAGACGTCGGCAAGGCGGTGTGTGCTCTGGCAACCGGCCAGTTGCCCTATGCCACCGGACAGGTGCTGGTGTTGGATGGCGGTTTGACCCTGCCAAGGTTGTGATATGAAACCAAAGACAACGAGAGCAACGGTATTGGTGATTGGCAGCGGCGCTGCCGGTTTGAATGCCGCTCTGCAACTGCACCGGCAGGGAGTTGAGGATGTCGTGATTGTGACCGAGGGCCTGCAGCACGGCACTTCCATCAATACTGGCAGTGACAAACAGACGTATTACAAGTTGTCTTTGTGCGGTGATGAGGTTGATTCGCCGGTTGGTATGGCGCAAACTTATCTGTCAGGGGGCGGCATGCATGGAGATCTGGCGCTGGTGGAAAGTGCATTGTCTGTGCGGGCATTTATGAACCTGGTTGCGCTGGGGGTGCCTTTTCCGCATGATGCCTACGGACAGTATGTCGGCTATAAAACCGACCACGACCCTTTGCAGCGCGCGACTTCGATTGGGCCGTATACCTCGCAAGTCATGTGCCGGACTCTGCAAAAGGCGGCCATTGAAGCAGGCGTTGCCATTCGTGAGGGCTGTGAAGCCATCTCCTTGCTGGTCGATGAGCGCAGTACGCAAGCTCGCGTAATCGGCGCCCTTTTTTTGAACGACAAAGGTGATTATGAGGTAGTTCTCTCGGACTTTGTGGTGTTTGCTGTGGGGGGACCGGGGGGGCTCTATCGCGATAGCGTCTATCCAGCAGGGCACACAGGGGCGATTGGGCTGGCGCTGCTGGCTGGCGCCAAAGCACGCAACCTGTCCGAGTCCCAATTCGGCCTGGCAGCCACACATTTCCGCTGGAATGTCAGCGGTAGTTATCTGCAGGTGATCCCGCGGGTCTATAGTCTGGATGAACATGGCGTGGAGCGGGAATTCCTGCTGGAGGCGTTTACCAGCCCTGATGAGTGCTATTCGACTTTGTTTTTGAAGGGGTACCAATGGCCGTTTGATGCAGAAAAAGTCATCGGTGGTTCTTCGCTGATCGACCTGCTGGTTTACCAGGAAACGGTGATACTGGGCAGGCAGGTCTTTCTGGATTACAGGCAAAATCCTGAAGGCTTTCTCTTCGATGACCTTTCTGAAGAAGTGAGGAATTATCTGCGTGAATCGGGTGCGCTGCAGGAAACACCCATAGAACGGTTACAACGCATGAATCCGCAGGCGATTGCCTTATTCAAACAGCAAGGAATTGATCTCGCCCAGGAACCTTTGAAGATCGCTGTTTGTGCGCAACACAACAACGGTGGGTTGGCAGGTGATCTCTGGTGGCAGAGTGAAAATATCACCGGGTTGTATCCGATTGGCGAGGTGAATGGTTCGCACGGGGCGAAACGACCCGGCGGGTCGGCTTTAAATGCCGGGCAGGTTGGGGGAATACGGGCAGCCCAACATATCGCTTATTGTTTGAAAAATCGACAAACACCCCCTGATCTTGATGAGAGATGTTTGGATCCACAGGTTGATGGTCTGATCCACTGGGCGGAAAAAGGTCAATCCAACGGGCGACCTTGGCAGAAAGTACTCGCAGAAATCCAGCAAAGGATGAGTGAAATTGGCGGGTTTATCCGGCAGGAAGTGCTGCTTGACGAAGCAGTGGCGGCTGCCTGGCAGTTGTGGGATCGGGTCAACGGTGAAGGTTTATCTTTTGGCGAGGGAGAACGAAAACAGGCTTATCTCGTGCGGCATTTGTGTTTTGCACATGCGGCCTATCTGGATGCGACCCGGTTCAATGTGGCATCTGGGGTCGGCAGCCGAGGTTCCAGTCTGGTGCTTGGTGAGGAGGGGGCATACATCCATGACAAGTTACCCAACAACTGGCTTATGATTCCAGAAGATACCGGTTATCGCAACAAGGTGCTGGAAACCGTTTACAGGGATGGCCAATTAATGCACACCTGGGTGGATTGCCGGCCGCTGCCAACGCCATCACACTGGTTTGAGCGTGATTGGGCGGCATGCGAACGGGGTGATATATTCTCAGCGTAACTGAAGGATCAAATCGACGAGATGACCGGCAATTGTGTCAGCGCCATTGATAGGATGGGGTGTGTTTGCGGTTAATGCAAAGCATTCGGGCAGCCGCTCAAACCAGTGACCACTGATATATTCGTGTTCGATTATTTCAAGGGCTGGCAGGACCTTTTTGACGTAGGGGACCATGACATCAGATTCGCGGAAATCTCCCCGGCTGATGAAGGCGTAGGGCACACCTGCCATCATTACCTCTGCCAGGGTGGAGTAACCGGCTTTGCCAACAACCAGATCAGCGGCCCGGATCAGATCCGGATTGTAATAGTGCGAATGGTGGGGTAGGAGGAGTATATTGCGGTCACGCTGCAAGGTATCAGCCCCTCCTGGCACCACGAACACGGTGTGGCCGAATTGGTACAATTTTTCGAGGTTGCCGAAGGATGTTTCGATGCCGCCCAACGATAACAGGGTCATGTGCTGCTCAGCAGGGATTCCAAGCAATTCTCTTGTTTCGGCGCGGCTATGTTTGAAGGAACGTGCGATAGGGTCTTTGATGTTGATGGAATTTGCCAGAGGCTGGCAAACCGGCTCTGCCTGAAAGTGGATATCTGCCAGGGCATACAGAGCGTCAAGATGCAGATTGATCTCTGAGAAGGCGGGATCTTCCTGGATGTAGCTCTCATAGATCCAATCCCAGGTGAAGTTTTCGATCAACACGGATGGGATCCCCATCTGGCGGGCAAGCAGCAAGCCGAACGAAGAGATGTCACAGAGGATCAATGAAACGCCAGCGTTCTTCAAGGTTTGCATGGTCTGGGCAGTCATCTGGCTGTTGAAGGGGAGTAATTGATCGAGTTTTTCGATCGTAACTGACAGGTCGTTGGCAAACGGTGATGATTGAATCAGGCCGACATCATGAAATAATTGGTGGTATTCGATATTCAGGCCGGAATCGGTAAAAAACCATGCCGGTGCTGTAGTAAAGACCATGAATTTCAGGTTGGTGAACCTTCGGTTAAGAGCTTCCATAACGGCGGATGCCCGCGCAGAGTGCCCGAAACCGTGCGGGGTGACGAAGTAGGCGATGGTGAAGGCGTTTTGTTCGGGCATGCTCAACAGATACGCGGGAGAATTTCACCAGCCAAGGTGTCGACCAGGCGGGTTGCACCGTAACTGGTGCGCATCAACACCCGGCCAGGATCTTCGGCTTTTACCTCTCCGATGACAACGGCTTGTTTACCATACGCATGCTGGCGCATGGCTGTCAGTGCCTGTTCGGCTTCTTCCGGCGGGCAAATGACGATCAATTTGCCTTCGTTGGCGATGTAGAGCGGGTCAAAACCCAGCATTTCACAGGCGGCCTGCACGGTGGGGTGAACGGGCAGGAGGCTTTCTTCGATCCACAGGGAGGTGCGTGATTGGCGCGCGATCTCGTTCAGCGTGGTTCCAACCCCGCCACGGGTGGGGTCACGCAAGACATGTGTATGGGGAGCAGCCTGGAGAACGGTCCCGATCAAACCGTGCAAAGGAGCGATATCTGACTGAACATCGGCCTGAAAGCCTAATTCGCCACGCGCTGCCAGAACGGCAATCCCGTGGTCGCCCATGGTGCCGGAAAGAAGGATGATATCACCGGGATGGGCGTATTGACCGCCGATGCGACGGCTATCAGGTACCCAGGCAATGCCGGTGGTGTTGATGAAAATTTTGTCTGCATTGCCCTTTTCGGCGACCTTGGTGTCTCCGGCGATGATGGGGATGCCGACTTGCCGGGCTGTTTCCGCCATGGAATCAACGATGGCTGCCAGGGTGTTTATAGCCAGGCCTTCTTCGAGGATAAAACTGGCGGTGATCGCCAGTGGAATCCCGCCGGACATGGCGATATCATTAACGGTGCCGCAGATTGCCAGTGATCCGATATCACCGCCAGGGAAAAAGAGCGGTGTGACCATGTGCATATCGGTGGAAACTGCCAGGTGGCCAGGCTGGTTTGTTGGAATGGACAGGCGCCCGAAGTCGTTATTCTCCGCCAGGATTGGATTCATGAGGCGTGATTGAAAAAGGTCGCGAATCAATTCCTGACTCATCTTACCGCCAGCACCATGCCCCATGACAATGGTTTGGTCGTGTGAAAGCGGCAGGGGGCACACCGCGCCCTCTATCACCGGATAGGTAGATTCTGTCATCATTGTCCTTCTCGAATGCGCGCAAAGTTATAGTAGGCGGCACAGGCGCCTTCTGAAGAAACCATGGTAGCGCCCAGCGGATTACGCGGGGTGCATTCTTTGCCGAAAGCGGGGCATTGATGCGGTTTCTTCAACCCCTGCAGGATTTGCCCGGCGATGCAGATGTCGGATTCCTGGGTGACAATGTGGGACAAGGAAAAGCGTTTTTCGGCATCATATTGCGCATAGGCGGGCCGTAAGCGCCAACCTGATTGTGGGATCATACCGATGCCGCGCCATTGACGGTCATGCACCTCGTACATCTCTTCAATCATTCGCTGGGCAGGCTGGTTACCTTCAAGCGTGACCACGCGTGAATAGGCATTTTCGACCGCATAGCGGCCTGCCTCCAATTGGCGCACAGTTTGCAGAATACCATTCAGCAAATCGACGGGTTCAAAACCGGTGACAACAATCGGAATGTGGTATTGCTGCGCTATAGGGGGATACTCCCACATGCCCATGATGGTATTGACATGGCCGGCGGAAAGGAATGCCTGCACGCGGTTTTGTGGCGAGCTGAGTATGGCATGCATGGCAGGGGGGACAAGGGATTGCGATACCAGCAATGAGTAATTGGTCAGGCCCAGGTTGATGGCTTGCTTAAGACTCATCAAATTCACCGGGGCGGTGGTTTCAAAGCCGATGGCGAAGAAAACCACTTCTTTGTCAGGGTTGTCTCTGGCAATTTTGACAGCGTCCAACGGGGTGTATACCGTGCGCACATCGCCGCCAGCTGCCCTTATTGAAAACAGGTCGCCGTGAGAGCCAGGTACACGCAGCATGTCGCCGAAGGAGGTGAAGATGACATCCGGCATGCTGGCAATGGCAAGGGCTTTATCGATCAACTCCAGCGGGGTGACACACACCGGACAGCCGGGGCCATGCACCAGTTCGATCTGTGGCGGTAACAGCTGGTCGATGCCGGATTGCATGATAGCATGGGTCTGTCCGCCGCAGATTTCCATAATGACCCAGGGGCGCGTGGTGATGCGGTGCAATTCATCCAACAAGGTTCTGGCATGGATCGGATTGCGGAATTCTTTGAGTAATTCCATGGCTCTATTCCGTGCTTTCCTGTTCTGCGCGTATTTGCGCGTCGAACTCCGCCAATTGGCGGAAAAGTTCTAATGTTTCCTGGGCGTCTTCGGTGCTGAGTTTATTGAGGGCAAAGCCGGCATGCACGATGATGTAATCGCCGATCTGGACATCCGGGACTGTCTCGACGCAAGCACTCTGTGTGACGCCGCTGATGTTGACTTTGCACATCTTCAGGCCGCCCTCCTCATACAATGCTGTGATTTTTCCGGGAATGGCAAGGCACATGTTAAGTTCCTTTCTTTTGTTGTTTCCATTGGTGGGCAGCGATCATTAGTTGTCCGAGAGCGATGCCGCCATCATTACAGGGAACCCGCTTGTGGCGCAAAACAGTAAAACCTTCGGATTCCAAAGCGGTGATCGTTCTGGTTAACAGGTAATGGTTTGCCCAAACACCGCCGCTTAATGCTACCGTATTGATATTATACTGGTGACGCAGCCGCTGGCAAATGTCGACCTGTAAATCCACCAGGCTGTTATGAAAGCGGGTTGCGATGGCGGATGTTGGGATATGGTTATGAACATCATCTACCAATGCCTGCCAGAATGGCAGCAGACCGATGGCGGATTGATCTTCTGCAATGGCAAAGGGGTAACTGCCCGTGGCTTGCAGGTCAATCGCGGTTTCCAGTTCGATGGCGGCCTGGGCTTCGTAATTCACCTGCTGGCAGATGTCCAGTAGAGATGATACCGCATCAAACAGACGCCCCATCGAGCTGGTCAGGGGGGTGTTGACCTGTTTTTCTAATTGCACCTGCAAGGTTGACAACTCCTGTGAAGTTAACGCTCTGAATGGCGATAGATCACCCCAGGAGATGCCTTGCTGCCACAGATGCGCCAGCGCCATGCGGCTGGGTGTACGCGTGGAGAGATCGCCCCCGGGTTGGGGGACAGCCTCCAGATGATAGGCGCGCTGGAAGCCAGCCAGGTTGCCGATGAGGAATTCTCCGCCCCAGATAGTGCCATCGCTGCCAAAGCCGGTGCCGTCAAAGATGCAGCCGATCACATTCCTTTCGGTCAGATATTGCTGGTTGTCTGCCAGACAGGCAGCCAGGTGGGCATGATGGTGCTGGATTTCGACCAGAGGAAGTCCCTCTTCTCGGGCAAGTTGGCGGGCATATTGGGAGGTGAAGTAATTGGGATGACTGTCACAGGCGATCATCTGCGGGTTGATGCGGAAGAGGTTCTCAAAGTGGTCGATTCCCTCTTGAAAAGAGCGGATGGTTTCATAATTTTCTACATCGCCGATATGATGGCTGAGAAAGGCATAGCCGTCACGGCTGAGACCGAACACATTTTTCAATTCACCTCCGGTTGCCAGTATCGATGGCGTGTCCGATGGTATCAAGACAGGGTCAGGGGCATAACCGCGTGCGCGGCGGATGAGGTATTCCTGGCCATCAACTACGCGTGCTACGGAATCATCCACACGCATGTGAATGGGGCGGTCATGCATCAGAAAACCATCCACCACCGGTGACAGACGCTGGATGGCTTCTTGATCATGATAGGCAATCGGTTCTTCGCTCAGATTGCCGCTGGTCATCACCAGTACTTCGGGGAAGCCTGCCGCGGGTTCCAGCAGCAGATAATGGAGTGGGGTATAGGGCAGCATGAAACCGAGGGTGGTTTGTTTGGGAGCGATCATCGGTGACAGGTTATTGTCCTCTGACTTTTTCTCCAGCAGCACAATCGGTCGCTTGCGCGAGGCAAGCAAATCATTTTCTGCCTTCGTGAGATGAACGAATTTTTCTGCGATCTCGGGAGAAAAAGTCATCAGGGCGAAAGGCTTGTCGCTGCGGCGCTTGCGTTCTCGCAAGGCAGCCACAGCTTCGTCGTTGGCAGCATCACTGGCGATATGAAAACCGCCCAGACCTTTCACCGCCAGGATCTTGCCACTTTTCAATAAGTTTCGTGCATGCTGGATGGCGTCTTCGCCCGTTGCGATGGTCATGCCTTGTTCGACAAAATAGACTTGCGGTCCGCAAACTTCGCAAGCAACCGGCTGGGCATGAAAACGGCGATCAAGGGGGTCTTCATATTCCTGCCGGCAGTCAGGGCACAGGGGAAACTCTGCCATGGTTGTTTTGGGACGGTCGTAGGGGATATCCTTGATGATGGTGAAGCGTGGGCCGCAGTTGGTGCAATTGATGAATGGGTAGCGGTAACGGCGGTCAGCAGGATCAAACAACTCGCGCAAACAGTCCTCGCAGATGGAAACATCCGGCGAGATGGGCACAAAATCGCCGGGCTGTGCCTCGCTGCGCTTGATGGTGAACTGGTCGAAACCGCTGGGTGGAATCTGATGAACATCCAGGCTGTCGATCTGTGCAAGCGGAGGCAATTCTGCCATCAAGGCGGACTGAAAAGCAGCCAGGGCTTCTGGTGAACCCTCAGCGGCGATCTCAACGCCAGAGGAGTTGTTCAGCACCCAGCCGTTGATATGGTAACGCAAAGCCAGGGCATATACAAAGGGCCGGAAACCGACCCCCTGCACAATCCCGCGAATGTGAATGTGGAGTGCCTGTAATGCCTGGCTCATGGCAAGCTAAGCAGCGCGTTTTTCTAAAATGCGGGCTTCGAGCCAGCCGGCAAAGGCGTCGATGCCTTCGGAAGTTTTCGCCGATACAGGGAAACTGGTCAGGCCGGGATTCAACATCTCGAGGCCGGTTACGAAGTAATCCATGTCAAAATCGACGTAAGGCAGCAAATCGATTTTGTTCATGAGGATCACATCAATGCCGCGATAAATGTTAGGGTATTTATAGGGTTTGTCATCACCTTCTGGGATGGAGGCAATGACTATATTGGCGTGTGTGCCAAGGGCAACGCCAGCAGGGCAGACCAAATTGCCGACATTTTCGACGATCAACAGGTCAACGCCTTTCAGATCCAGCGCATCCAACCCGTGCATCATCATATGCGCATCCAGATGGCAGTTGCCGCCGGTGTTAATCTGTGTGGCGGGCACGCCTGCTGCCACAATTTTGTCCGCATCGATGGTAACGGGCGCGGTATCGCCTTCGATCACCGCGATTTTATAGCGATCTGACAATTCTTCGATGATCTTCAGGATGACTGAAGTTTTCCCGGCACCCGGTGAAGCCATGATGTTGATGGCAAATATGCCTGAAGCATCCAGCAATTTCTGGTTGTGGCGGGCCAACAGGTCATTCTGGTTCATGATATTCTCAACGACAGTTACATGGCTGTGGTCATGGTCGTGATCATGATCGTGGGTGTGTGAGGCGCTATTGCACATGGTTTTCTCCATTTTTGTTTATTTTGATGCTGTCGACATAAAATTCCTCCCCGGTGATGATCTTGAAGCGGGCGGAGTGGCATTGCGGACAGGGCATCAACTGTTTTAAGGTAAATTCGTTCTCACAGCTCAGGCACTTTGCTTTGGCAGCGATGCGTTCAAAGTGAAGCAGTGAGTGTTCACAAATGGTATCTTTGGTAATAAAGTCCCAATAAAACTGGACAGAGTCATCAATGATGCTGGAGAGATCACCGATAACCAGATACACGTCGGTAACCTGTGAGGCGTTTTCCTGTGCGGCGTGACGCTGACAGATGTTGAGAATGTTCTGGGTTACTGCCAATTCATGCATACCTGCATTATATCACCAGGCAGGGTTGAGGCACGCAATATTTATCATTTTCTTAAGAAAAAATGTCCTTGCTGAAGATGACATTTGGCCCGATCGCTTTACTCTTCTGACAGCCATTGCCAGATGAAGTCAACGGCCTGGTCAGCCAGCGCCGCGGTGGCTTCTGACAATCCCTGGAGGTATTGAAATGAATAGCCCCGCACTGAAACGATCATGGCGTGGGGAACCTGCTTGTGGAGGGTTGCGCACAGCGAAAGCACAGTTTGCGGCGTCATGTGGTGGGTGAGGGGATTGCTGTGCCGCTCGGGGTAAACGACCTGGCAGGAGAGCTCTTCTTCGATGGCGCCGGTATGGGCATCCACGAAACAGACCCACTCATATTGGTGAAGAAGGTCCGCCATTTCGGGATAGATCTGGAGTGAGAAAAGGGTCTGAGGATTGTCTCCCTCCGGCTCAATAGGGCTTTCATAGGGGGTGGGTTGGGAGGTTCTGCCCAATTTTTGGTTAATGCCTTGCAGGATGTGCCAGGCAACGCCATCATCCTGCCGGTCGAAATTGCCGATTCCTATGATCAAAACTTTCTCACGCATCATTGACCTCGCTATTTACCGCTGCAATCTTACCTGATTCTGCCGGTATGCTCAAGGAAAAATGTAGGTTCGAAAAGTCAAAAAGTAGACTACAATCGGTACATGGAAGCATTATTGTCTGCATTACTGAGCCGCTTTGGTTGGCGTGTGCGCGGGGAGTTCACGGAAGATGAGTTGCGTGGCCTGATCCGTGCCGGTGACGATATTGCTGCTGCGGTTGAACGCTGGCTGCCGGGCATGCATGGCGATCTTTGGATCAAGCATTTTCTGGGGAGAACCATATTTCATAAAGGCGGGATTGTGCAAAAGGTAGTGTCGCTTGCCAACGGCGGGGCCAAGATATCGTTGGTGTTTGCAAATCGGCGGGTGTGGTTGTACCCGCAAATCTTTGAAGGACCGAACGCGACACAATGGGTGGTGCATGAAATGGGGCATGTGCTTGAAAATTCTGTACGCTGGATGGCGATTTGGTGGGGAGGCGGACCTGGTGACCAGTTATTGTCAACAATCGGAAGTAAGGCGGGCGGTTTGCGGTGGATGAATACCAAAAGCTTGGCGAAATCTCTGCCTGCGGAGGCTTCCTGGCAGGTGCACAACCGCGGGTTAGCGCCGAAGTACGGTGATAACTCCACCGCTGATTATTTTGCGGAAGTGTGGACCTGGAGTATTTACCGACCAGGGTTGGTGCCGCTGCCAGCACGCATGTGGTTTCTCAACTGGCTGCGGGACCTGACACTCGATTTTGATTAAAGAAAAAAGACCCGACGATTAATCGGGTCTTTTTCAGGTTCGTTAATTCTATTAGCCGATGACGTTGACGTTGACGGCCTTCTGGCCTTTGTCACCATCTTCAACTGTGAATTCAACTTTCTGGTTTTCCTCCAATTGGCGGAAACCACCACCGGCAATCCCAGAAAAATGAACGAAATATTCGTTACCATCTTCCCCAGAGATAAAGCCATAACCTTTTTGGTTGTTGAACCATTTCACGGTCCCATTTAAAACGTTGCTCATTTGAAAATGCTCCTAAAAAAATTGCGTGCCCTGCGTTTTGCAAGCCACATAGTCCTACTAAACGTGCCTATTATACATCATTTATGCAAATTGTGCGAATCTGTCAAGTAAATTGGTGCTCCTGATATATGAGAAAACAATTGCATTCATCTCGCGAGCGGTAGTGGGTTTTCATTTGAAAGAAAATCACCACCCGAAACCATAAGAATTTTCATTATTCGTATACTTGCTGATAGAGACCAATAAAATTAAGGATGGTGGTCATGATAATGCAATTATCACAGGAATATAATCTTGCCAAAGAACGCTATGCCGCGTTTGGTGTTGACACTGAGGCGGCACTCCAGGCTTTGTCCCAGATCTCACTCAGTATGCATTGCTGGCAGGGTGATGATGTGGCCGGTTTCGAATCGCCGGATACTACTCTGGGCGGTGGGCTGGCAGCCACTGGAAATTATCCGGGCAAAGCACGCAATGCGGATGAACTGCGGCAGGATCTTGACATGGCGTATTCATTGATCCCGGGTCAGCATCGTTTAAACCTGCATGCCATTTATGGCGAGTTCAATGGTGCGCCGGTGGCGCGCCACCAGATACAGCCCGAACACTTCAGCCGCTGGATGGATTGGGCGAAGGAACATCAGCACGGGGTAGACTTTAATCCAACTGCCTTCAGCCATCCCTTGGCGGATGATGGCTTCACACTGGCCTCATTTGATGACAAAAAGCGACAATTCTGGATTGATCATTGCATCGCTTGCCGCCATATCGGGGCTGCCTTTGGAAAAGCATTGGGTACGCCGGCGGTAACCAATATCTGGATTCCCGACGGGATGAAGGATACGCCGGTGGACCGGCTGTCGCCGCGGAAAACGCTGCTGGACGCCTTGGATGCTGTCTTTGCCGAAGAGATTGACCCGCGCTATAACAAAGATGCTGTGGAATGTAAGCTATTCGGCATCGGTTCAGAGAGCTACGTGGTCGGTTCGCACGAGTTTTACATGGGGTATGCGATCAGCCGCAACAAAATTTTGACACTGGACAGCGGTCATTTTCATCCCACAGAAGTGATTTCTGACAAAATATCATCAATGATGTTATATGTTGATGAACTACTGCTGCACGTCAGCCGTGGTGTGCGCTGGGACAGCGACCATGTGGTGACGTTCTCGGACGAACTCAAAGCTGTTACACATGAGATCGTGGCGGGTGGTTTTCTTGATCGCGTGCATATCGGCCTGGATTATTTTGATGCCAGTATCAACCGCATCGCCGCCTGGGTGATCGGCATGCGAAACACGCAAAAAGCCCTGCTTTCAGCTCTGCTGACACCGACAGACATGCTGCGCGGTTGGGAGCAGGCCGGCGATTATACAAAACGCTTAGCGTTTCAGGAGACCTGGCATGAAATGCCGCTGGGCGCTGTGTGGCATATGTTCTGTGAGCGCAATGGGGTGCCGCTGGGCTTTGAATTTATGCACGAAATTGAAGCCTATGAACAGACAGTATTGCCAGAGCGCATATAGAAGATTGGTAGAAAAAACTCCCCACTTTTGCGGGGAGTTTTTTCCAGGCTGGTCTATACGCCGCATTCTGTCCGGCACAAAGTGCCTGTGTGATCATGTCTCTCGGCGGGGCATTACTGCACCGCTCCAGCGGCCCACCCGGCGCTCGAATGAAACGAGCCGTTTCTTGCGCCTGCTTGGCTTTGCTCCGGCTGGGGGTTGCCTGGCAGCCATGTTACCATGACCCCGGTGGTCTCTTACACCACCATTTCACCCTTGCCAAAGGCGACCTTTGGCGGTTTGTTTCTGTGGCCCTGTTCCAGAAAATTACTTCTCTCCGGGTGTTGCCCGGCAGCCTGCTCTGTGGAGTGCGGACGTTCCTCGATGTGCCGAAGCACAGCGCGATCACCCAACCAACCTGGAAATGTTCTTCTCTTTAAATTATATCCGGTTCTTAATGGAATAGCGATTATTTTTTCTTCAACAAGCCGCCCAGCATGTCAGCAGCGCCGCCAAGGTCAACGCCACCTTCGTCACTCAGGGCTTTATCGAGCATACCTGCTGCTTGCGCGGGCAGTTTATCTTTGAGAAAACCTATCACGACTTCCACGGCCTTTTTCGCTTGTTTTTCGGAAATGCCGACCTTTTCAGATACCAGTTTTACCAATTGATCCATGTTTTGCTCCTTATTTTTTTCTGTAGACATCAGTGTAAACCGTCATCCTTAGAAAAATCTTAACGATTGACAAGCAACTGATTCAGTTCTTGCGGAAAATCGGTGATTATGCCGTCTACGCCCCAATCGATTAATTTCTGCATATCTGCGCTTTTGTTCACGGTCCAAACGTTGACTGCGATACCATTTTGTTGATATCGACGGATGACGCCTTTTCGCAATGCAACCATAGCAGGATGGTAGGCGTATACGCCCGATTGCTTGACCTGGTTCAGGTTAAGCAATCGGGCAACGACAGTCAGCCATCCGGTTTTGATGGAAGGTGCCAGCTGCTGGGATTGAACCAGATAATCATGGTTGAAAGAAGAGATCAGCACCTGCGATTCCATTCCCAGTGATTGGATGAGAGTAACAACTTTTTCTACGAAACTCTTGTGGTCAGACTCTTTTGGCATTGGTTTGATCTCGACATTGACCTGCCACTGCATATCTTTGGTGAAAAGTAAAGCTTGTTCGAGGGTGGGGATCGGTTCTTTGAGGAAAGATGTCCGATCATCAGGGGCGATGTTTCCAGCGGTTATCTGCCCAAAGGGGTCAGTATTAACATAAAAAGAACCTGCTTCCAATTGGGCGACCTCTGAAGAAATGAAGGATGCCGCGGGATGATCTGAACGATCCGGGAAAATTTCGGCGATATTGGTGGTGCGCTGGAAGGTGTCATCATGCATGATGATCAATTCACCGTCTGCCAGTATGGTGGTATCCAGTTCCCACATGTCTGCGCCTGTTTCATAGGCTTTTCGGGCGGCGATAATGGTATTTTCTGGGGCGATCGATCGGGCTCCACGGTGGGCTATATTTAACGTTGACGGCATTTTTTCTCCTTTGGTGCTATTGGCGCTGATTCAATTGTAACAAACTCATGGCTTCTGTATAATGGTGAGTATGAACATTCAGGTACTATCTGATGAATTGATATCGCAAATCGCTGCTGGTGAGGTGGTCGAGCGTCCTGCTTCGGTGGTCAAAGAACTGATCGAGAATGCCCTGGATGCTGAGGCTTCTGTTATCATGGTACGTATTGAAGAAAGCGGGCAGAAGCTGATCGAGGTCAGTGACAACGGGCGGGGTATAACAGGAGAAGAACTCAAGGTAGCGGTGCAGCGGCACGCCACCAGTAAAATTCGACAAGTAGACGACCTTTTTCATATCCAGACCCTCGGGTTCCGCGGGGAAGCACTTGCCTCTATTGCTGCCATATCACGCTTTACCCTCACCTCAAAAACGAGTCAGGAGACTGTGGGCGGAAAGATTGTCATTGATGGAGGGAAAGTTCTTTCCGTGATCCAGACCGGTGTGCCAGAAGGAACTGTGGTCAGCGTGAGAGACCTGTTCTTCAATGTACCTGCACGGTTGGCTTTTTTGAAAAATCCGGTTACGGAGAGGAATCAGATCAATGCACTGGTCTTCCGCTACGCATTGGCATACCCACAGGTGCGGTGGTCTTTGAGCCAGGACCACCGGCCGATTTTACGCAGCAGCGGCAATGGCGATCACCGTGAAATCCTGGCGGCTATGTATGGGGTGGGGGTATCCAAGGAATTAATCGAGGTACGTTTGGAAGAGGCAGACCAGCGTGTATATGGTTATGTCAGTCCGGCGCAGGTGACACGCTCGAACCGCCGCGAGATGACCTTTTTCATCAATGGGCGCTGGGTGCAGGATGCAGGCTTGAGCGCAGCGCTCTACAAAGCCTATGAAGGGTACCTGCCTCCGGGACGCTACCCGATCGGCGCGCTCTTTATTGACATACCGCTGGAAAGTGTGGACGTCAATGTGCATCCAGCCAAAGCCGAAGTACGCTTTCAACAGCCCTCGCAGGTCTTCAGTCTGGTGCAAAGAGCAGTCCGCAGAGCATTCCTGGCTTATACACCAATTGACCAGGGCAGAGAACAGGCATGGCGTGATTCAGTGCCAGGGGTGTCAGGTTCCTTATCCTCACGAGATTTCGCTGGTAACCAACACCATGATATTGATCCTGCCTGGGCGATTGCTGGCAGTGTTAAGGGTGAAGGAATTGAGCCGATGAACCCAAACCAGGCTGCCATGATCCCCGAAGGGATGGGTTTGCTGCGGTTGATAGGCAAACTGCAGCAGCGCTATCTGCTGGTGGAAGGCCCAGATGGTTTGTATTTGATCGATGAGAAGGCCGCGGAAGAACGCATCCTTTATGAGAAATTTCTGCGGCAGATTGAGGCTGACGGTATCGTGAAAAGTGCTTTGGAACCTGCGTTTTCCGTGGATATTCAACATACCGATATGCAGGTATTGATGGATGCTTTTTCACCTTTGGGCTTCACGCTCGAACCATTCGGCACAACTGTTG
>Ga0334890_1003561_pt1 | contig 15558 bp, 16 predicted proteins | sample GraSluR1_MG_3_FD_207220 | JGI IMG/M metagenome (GOLD analysis project Ga0334890, IMG submission 207220) | Sludge microbial communities from methane-producing bioreactor in Wageningen University, Netherlands - Granular Sludge_31_08-R1 | ecosystem: Engineered > Bioreactor > Anaerobic >... | reverse complement strand
ATGGCTCCTGCGGCGGTTCAGACGAAGCATTCGGTCACCGAGAAGACGATATCGGCGCCGCTGTCCTTCAGGCATGCTTCCATGGCGGGGCCGGGAACGCCGTCGCGCTCACCGAGCAGCAGTACTTTTTTGCCTGCCAGTTTTGCCATGCTGTGACACCTCCTTGTCGTTGTGCGGTACGTCGGATCAGATGGTGTAGGCTCCGAGCTTCGTGAAGCCGAGCTCGCTGGTGGCTCCGAGGATGGCCTGGAGCTCCACGGTGATGGTTCCGTCGGCGGCGAGGGATCCCTGCCAGCCTCCGGCGATGACGTTGGCTTCCTCGGGAACGCCGATGACCTTCTTCATGGGAGGAAGAACAATCACTTCATTGGCGTTTCCGGCGGTGACGCATGCATCTCCCTCGGGGCAGGAGTCGGCGAGGGACTGGCTCGCGCCGTCCTGGCCGGCGTATTCGTCGGTGAGAAGGGTTGTCTTGATTCCTGACCGCTCGGCCTTCCAGCAGTTCATGATCAGGTCGGCGTCAGGATTGCCGAAGCCTTCCTCGGAGATGAGAAGACCGTCCACACCGAGGGTCTTCGCGAGCTTGATGGAATAGGAGGAGCATCTCTTCTTGTCGGCAAGGGTCACGTTTTCGTTGGTGACGATGCAGCCGAGGAAGTTGAAGTCCTTGCCGTGGCGCCTGAACATGTGGTGGATCACCGGGTTGTTCTGGTGGGAGTAGGTGTTGTTCTTGTCGCAGGCGGACACGCAGTTGCCCGAGACGATGGCTCCGTCCATGACTTCCGTGGGATTGAGGAAGGTGGGAAGGATTTTTTTCACGTCCACTCCGTAAAGGTAGGTGTCGTGAAGAAGTCCCTGGGACTGGAGCATGTAAAGGTAGGCGACCTTCGGCAGTCCGGGATGGGCCGCCATGGCGTCCTTGAGGCAGGGGGTCTCGTAGGTCTCAACCTCGTCGGCGGGCGTGCCGAGGCACTTCTCGGCCAGGTAGGCTGCAGCTTTCAGCCCCGCCATCCTGCAGGCGGTCTCGTAATCGTGCTTGTCGATTCCCTCGACGTTTTCGAGGATGATCACGACATTGCATGTCCCGGAATAGGGCGTGTAGTCGGCCCCGGGACCGGTCATGTCAATGATGCCTTCCTGGAAGCGGACAATCTTTCCAGTGGTCACAACGGCGGCTCCCGAAAGGACGAGGGTCTTGCCCTCGCCGACGGATTCCACGTCGGACACCATGCCCGGGAACACTCCGCCGGGGCCTTCCATTTTAAAACGGGGCTCCACGACGTCCTTCACGGGAAGGATGCGGACGCTTTCGCCTGGAAGGGCAATGTCCACGTCCACCTTTGCAAGCCGTTCATCGCCTGCGAGAACGGAAAGGAGCTCCTCCTTGTTCACCGTCAGCACACCGGCCCGGACGGAGGTCGTGTCTCCCCAGGCCAGCTTGTTGATTTTCACCTTGTGCAGCTCGAGTCTCATGGTTGTCTGTTTCCCCCCTTTTGGGCGCGAAGGCTACTTCAGAAGAGCCTCCACATTTTCCCTGATCTTCTCCAGGGTAACATCTCCGCCGCTGATCCTGGCGACTTCCGCTCCGTCCTTCCAGAAGAGGAACGTGGGAAGACCCATGACCTTGTTCGCGATGGCAACTCTCCGGTTCTCGGAAACATCCACGGAACAGAACTTCACCTTGCCTTCGTACTCCTCCGCCATCTTGTGGACATTGGGGAGCAGCGCCATGCAGGGGCCGCACTTGGGGCCCCAGAAGTCAACAAGCACGGGGAGCGCGCTCTCCTTGACCTCGGCGTCAAAATTCTCTTTCGTCAATTCAACCATTATCCTTCACCTCCTTTCAATAGATCTGTCTTCAAAGATTCCCGGGGCCACAGGCCGTACCGGGAAAGGCTTTCCTTCATGAGCTCGGCGTCGATGACGGCGAAATCGTCCCGGACGCCTTCGGGCATTCCCTTGTCTGAGAGAATCCGCTCCTTCTCGGCGGAATACACCCCGAGAGCGTTTTCGACGTATTCCAGGGACTGGAGGTCGAGAGCCGGCCGGGGTTCACCGTCAGGGCGCTCCAGGAGAATGGAGCGGTACGGATGCTGGTGGGGACGGAGGTTCCCGTAGAGGGGGTGGGACAGCAGTATCCATCCGAGATGGACATAGTCCCTTGACCGCAGAAGAACAGCAAGAGGGTTTCCGTCGATGAAATCGCAGGACGGGACAGCGTTCCGCAAAAGGGGATTGTTGGTTACAAGAAGCCTGCGACAGGACATTCAACTGCCTCCCTATACCTATAGGTAAGACACTCTCTGTCGCATAGCCCCGGAGAGGAGAGAAACCGCATCGGGGGAGCTATTCATTTCAGAGATCCGTCCGGCCGCAATCCTTTCGCCTGAGAGTTTCCGCCCGCCCTGTACGGCGGGCCTTGCCCCTTCGGCGCTCTCCTGTGTGCTGGAAAGTCTCTCTTGCGGCGTTCATCCGGAGATCATGTTTATTTTACACAATGAAAAAAAGGAGTCAAGCCTTTTTGTGAACGGAACAACAAAATGATTTTCGGGGCCGGCCCGGGAATAAAAAGAGGGCCCCCGAAGGGGCCCTCAAAAAAGCTGGTGCCGTCACCACTTGAGGCCGGTGATGAAGATGTACAGTATTCCGAGAGGAGCGATGACCCTGCAGACCCAGATCCACGGCTCCATCATGCCGAAGGAGTGGGTACCCTCGTTGGTGACCTCTCTCCTTGCATCCGCCGTCCAGAACCAGCCCACAAAGAGGGCGATGAACACGCCGCCCAGGGGCAGAAGGACGTTGGATGACAGGAAGTCCATGGCGTCGAGGAAGTCTTTCCCCGCGATCTTCGGCGCTCCGGTGAGGGACATGGCGGAAGGCACGCCAAGGGCGAAGATCAGGAGTCCCATGATGACTGCGGCCTTGGGCCGTGCCCATCCCTTGTCGATGACGTAGGCCGCCACCACTTCGAGAAGAGAGATGGCCGATGTCAGGGCGGCGATGAAGAGAAGCAGGAAGAACAGGGCCGACCAGATGGAAGATCCCGCCATCTTGGCGAAGACGGAGGGAAGGGTGACGAAGGTCAGTCCGGGACCGGCTCCCGCATCCACTCCGAAGGCGAAGACTGCCGGGAAGATGGCGAGTCCTGCCAGGATGGCCACCATGGTATCGATGACGCAGACCTGGATGGCCGCTCCCGGAAGGGTGGTCTGCTTGTCCACGTAGCTCCCGTAGGTGATCATGCACCCCATGCCCAGGGAGAGGGAGAAGAAGGCCTGCCCCAGGGCGGCTGCGAAGGATTCACCGGTGAGCTTTGAAAAATCAGGCTTGAGGTAGAACTCCAGCCCCTTGCCCGCCCCCTCGAGGGTCACGGAACGGACGATGAGGATAAGCAGGATGACGAAGAGGGCCGGCATGAGGATCTTGCAGTATTTCTCGATGCCCTCGCCGATTCCCTTGTAGACGACCCAGATGGTGATGAGCATGAAGATGGCCTGGTACATGATCACCTGCGGGGTATTGGTGACGAAGGCGCCGAAAACGTCGCCCGCCTTGCCCGCAGCCGCGTCACCCATCAAGCCGGTGAAGGACCAGATGAAGTACTTGATGGTCCAGCCGCCGATGACGCCGTAGAAAGACAGGATCATGAATCCGGCGAGCACTCCCATCCATCCGACGATGGGCCATGCGCCGCCCCTGAGCTTCTGGAAGGAACCGACCGCGTTCAGCTGGGCTTTCCGGCCGATGGCCATTTCGGCAAGCATGACGGAGAAACCGACAATAAAGATCAGTGCAAGGTACACGAGAACAAAGGCAGCTCCGCCATACTTCCCGGTAATGTACGGGAAACGCCAGATATTTCCCAGTCCGACTGCCGATCCCGCTGCCGCCAGTATAAATCCGATTCTGCTTCCCCAATGTTCACGATGGGCTTCCTGTGCCATTTTTCCCATACCCCTCCTTCATTGTCTGTGATCAGGTGCTGGAACACGCCAGTACTGTCCAATCCCGGTCTGTCCTGAACGTCACCTGCCTTTCATTATTTCGTTTGTTTTCTTAATATAGAATAGTCGAAGCATATTATAGCACCCTCCGGCCATCTTTCCACTCCATGAAAGTGTATTTTCTTCATTCTCCCGTCATTCTGGAGTACAATAGCCCGGAAAAGGAGGAGTATTCATGTGTCTTGCCGTTCCCCACACCATTGAAACGATACTTGGAGAACACCGGGCCCTTGCCGCCGCCGGCGCCGTCCGGACGGAAATCCGCACCGATCTCGTTGATGATGTCGAGCCGGGCGATACGGTGCTCGTCCACGCGGGATTCGCCATAGAAAAACTTTCCCCGGAGGACTCGGAAGAACTGAAAGCCCTCTGGGACGAACTGCGGGCTCTCGCGGGAGATCCCTATGCCCATTAGCGCCCCTTCCATAGCTGCTCTTCTGGGGAAGATCTCCAGGACACCCCTCTCGGTGATGGAAGTCTGCGGAACCCACACCGTTTCCGTCTTCCGCTCCGGGATCAGGTCCATTCTTCCGCCGACGCTGCGGCTGGTCTCCGGACCGGGGTGCCCGGTGTGCGTCACCGACCAGGGAGAGATCGAAGCCGCCATTTCCCTTCTCGACCGGGGGGCCGTCGTCGCCGCCTACGGGGATATGTTCAAGGTCCCCTGCAAGGGAGGATCCCTTGCGTCAAAGCGGTCCGGGGGACTGGACGCCAGGGTGGTCACAAGCGCCATGGAGGTTCTGTCCATCGCCGTGGAGAATCCCGATCGGGAGGTGGTCTTTCTCGGCGTAGGGTTCGAGACCACCGCCCCGGCTACGGCGGCCCTGGTGTCCGAGGCTGCCCGGAGAGGCGTCCCCAACCTCTCGGTACTTTCGTTCCACAAACGAACGCCGCCGGCGGTGGAGCTTCTCGCCGCGGACCCGGATCTCCGGCTTTCGGGATTTCTTCTTCCCGGCCATGTGTGCGTCATCCTCGGCCACGCCCCCTTTCGTTTTCTTCCCGAGAAGTACGGCCTTCCCGGCGTGATTGCCGGATTTGAGCCGGACCAGATTCTGCTGGGCCTCGCGGAAATCGTCAGACAGCACGAGCAGGGGGCCCCTGCCCTCCGTTCGGTCTATGGCACAGCGGTGAAAAAGGAAGGCAATACCAAGGCCCTCGGACTGCTTGAAGAGGTCTTCCGGCACCGGGACGCCCCGTGGAGGGGTATCGGGACCATTCCGGACTCGGGGCTGGGCCTGAGAAAGGCGTATGAATCCTTTGACGCGGAAAAGCGGTTCAGCCTCTCCCTGCTCCCGGGCGCCCCACCTGCCGGATGCCGGTGCGGCGAAGTGCTGACGGGAAAGATCATCCCTCCGGAATGCCCCCTGTTCCGCTCGGCATGCACCCCCCTGTCTCCCGTGGGCCCCTGCATGGTGTCCGGGGAGGGAACCTGCGGGGCGTACTTCCGTTTTTATAAAGGAGACAGGTCATGAAGGACACAGCAATCACCCTGGGACACGGAAGCGGCGGGCGGCAGAGCGCCGATCTCGTATCGCACCTCCTCGAATCCTTCGGGAAGCGGGGCATCGGCCCCGAGATGGAGGACGCGGCCCTCCTTCCGGGAGGCTACGCCATGACGATGGACGGCTTTACCGTCTCGCCCCGGAGATTTCCCGGCGGCGACATCGGTCACCTGTGCGTCTGCGGCTGCGCAAACGATCTGGCCGTCCGGGGAGCGAGCCCTGATTTCCTCGGCATAAGTCTCGTCCTCGAGGAGGGAATTTCGCCGGAAGAGGTCTCCTCCTACATGGAGAGCGCCGCCTCGACCTGCGCCGAACTCGGCATGACCCTCGCCGCCGGGGACACCAAGGTCGTGCCCTCTGGAGCGGTGGAGGGAATGATCATCACGGGCTGCGCCTTCGGGCAGATCAGGACGCCCCGGACGCTCTCCATGAGCTCCATACGGGAGGGTGACGCTCTTCTCGTCACCACGTCCGTGGGAAGGCACGGAGCAGCCATCGCGTCCGCCCGGTTCAACCTTCCCGTGGAAGGACTGCTGAGCGACTGCGCACCCCTGTGGCCGGCCCTGAGCCCCCTTCTTCACCTCGAAGGGCTGCGGTGCATGAGGGACTGCACCAGGGGCGGGCTGGGAACGGTGCTCTGCGAATGGGCGGAAGCCTCGGAACTCCACTTCTCCCTCGATGAGGACTCCATACCGGTAAGCTTCCAGGTGAAGTCCCTCTGCGACGTTCTCGGCTTCGATCCCCTCTACATGGCCTGCGAGGGATGCGCCGCCCTTGCGGTGGCCCCTTCAGACACCGAAGAAACTCTGCGCATCCTCAGACAGTCGCCTCTCTGCGGAGACGCGGCCGTCATCGGCCGCGTCTCCTCCGCGGAACCGAAGGGAATGGTTTCCATGAGGACCTCCATTGGAGGAGAGCGGCTGGTGGATATGCCCTGGGGGGAGATTCTTCCCAGGATCTGCTGAAAGACAAAAATGAGCGGGGGAGCCTTGAGGCCTCCCCCGCTCATTTTCAGTGAGACAGTTTTTCGTTGATTCTGAGAATGTCCACGGCCCGGCCCGTCTCGTCATCCAGGGTGACGGCCACCCCGTTCAGGGCCAGCCCCTCTCCGGAGACTTCAAACCGTGACGGCATGCCGGTGAGAAACTTCGGGAGCACGCCTTCCATTTTCATTCCGATGGAACTTCTGTGCCCTCCCGTCATTCCTGCGTCGGTAATGCAGGCCGTGCCTCCGGGAAGAATGTCCTCGTCGGCGGTCTGAACATGGGTGTGGGTTCCGATCACCACAGCGGCCCGGCCGTCGAGATAATGGGCCAGCGCCTTTTTTTCCGATGTGGCTTCGGCGTGGAAATCGAGAAGAAAGGGAACCTGCCCCGCTGCGGCGAGAAGGGCGTCCGCCTTCCTGAAGGGACAGTCGATGGGGGGCATGAAAACCCTTCCCTGGAGATTGGCAATGGCGAGACGCATGCCGTTTTTCTCCAGCACCGCCATTCCCTGTCCGGGGCATTCGTCCGGGTAGTTCGCCGGGCGGATGATCCGGTGGTCCTCCTCCAGGACGGCAACCCCTTCGGGTTTGTCCCAGATGTGGTTCCCCGAGGTCATGCCGTCGATCCCGAGGCCGAAGAGTTCGTCAGCGATTTTCCTGGTGATTCCCTTCCCGGCGGCGGCGTTCTCGCAGTTGGCGATAACGAAGTCAAAACCGCCGCACCGCTCCCGGAGGAGGGGAAGCACCGCGGCAACAGCCTTGCGCCCGGGGCTTCCCATGATATCTCCGATAAAGAGTATCCTCATTTTTCGCCTATTTCGCGTATTCCGTCGCCCTGGTCTCCCGCGTGACGGTGACCTTGATCTGGCCGGGATACTTCATTTCCTCCTCGATCTTCCGGGCAATGTCGAAGGCAATCTTGTGAACCACGCCGTCGTCGGAGATGTTCGGGGATACCACAACCCGGACCTCTCTGCCCGCCTGGATCGCATAGGCTTTGCTCACGCCGTTGAAGCCCTTGGCCAGCTCCTCGAGCTTTTCAAGGCGTTTGACGTATGCATCGAGGCTTTCCCTGCGGGCCCCTGGGCGGGACGCGCTGACCGCGTCGGCGGCGGCTACGATGACGTCGTAGATGCTCTTCGCCTCCTGGTCTTCGTGGTGGGAGGCGATTGCGTTCACGATTTCGGGAGATTCATTGTACCGTCTGGCGAGGTCCGCCCCTATGAGGGCATGGGGCCCCTCAATCTGATGGTCCACCGCCTTGCCGAGGTCGTGCAGCAGTCCGGCGCGGCGGGCGATTTCCTCGTCAAGCCCCAGCTCCGCGGCGATCATGCCCGAAATGTAGGCGACCTCGAGGCTGTGCTGGAGCGCGTTCTGTCCGTAGCTGAACCGGAATTTGAGCTGCCCGAGGGTATGGACAAGCTCGGAATGCATGTTCTTGATTCCCGTTTCGAGCAGGGCGCTTTCGCCCGCTTCCACTATCTGTTCCTCCACGTCCCTGGTGGCCTTTTCGATGAGTTCCTCAATGCGGGCAGGGTGGATCCTGCCGTCGGTCACGAGGCGTTCCAGGGAAAGCCTGGCGATTTCCCTCCGGACGGGGTCAAAGCTGCTGAGGGTCACCGCCTCGGGAGTGTCGTCCACGATGAGGTCCACTCCGGCGAGGGTCTCGAAGGTCCTGATGTTCCGCCCTTCCCTGCCGATGATTCTTCCCTTCATTTCATCGGAGGGAAGATGGACCACGCTCACCGCGGCCTCGGATGTGTGTTCCACCGCGCAGCGCTGCACAGCGGTGACGATGATTTCCCGGGCCTTTCGTTCGGCCTCGCGCTTCGCCTTCTCCTCGAGCTCCTTGAGTCTGAGTCCGAGAATGTGCTGGGCATCTTCCTCGGTCTGCCGGAGAAGGAGATCCCGGGCCGTTTCCCTGGTCATGCCGGCGATTTCCTCGAGGCGTTCCATCTGCTTCCGCTTGGTTTCCTCGACATCGAGCAGCCGGGCTTCCAGCTCCTCCTGCCGTCCCTTGAGCTCCTCTTCCCGGTGATTGACCCGGTCGAGCTTCCGGTCGAGGTTTTCCTCCTTCTGTTCCAGCCGGCGTTCGGCCCTCTGGAGTTCGTTGCGGCGTTCCTTGCCTTCCTTCTCGATCTCCTGCCTGAGCCTGAAGATCTCTTCCTTGGCTTCAGTCAGTTTTTCCCGCTTCATGTGTTCGGCAGACACCTGGGCTTCCCTCAGGATGTTGCGTGCCTGGGCTTTCGCGCTTTCAAGGTTGCGGGCTCCGAGAGTTTTGGAAAGGAGGAATCCCGCCCCTGTTCCGGCGGCAATTCCCACGACAATTGCGACCATTGCTGTTAGAAAATTCATGGTGCTGTAATCACTCCTCAATTTAATTTTCAAGGTACCGGAAAAAAGGGAAAACAGGTTTATCCTATTTTCCGCGCTTCGTACTATTTTACAGGTCAGCCTTCACCCTCACAAGCCCTTTCCGCTACCTTTCGGCAGACCGAAAAGGAAAACCCCCTCCGGAGAAGGCGCCCGACGATCTTCTTCCCTTCCAGCCCGCCTGCGGACCACTCCTCCGCAAGGACTGCCGCCCGGGCTTCCTCGTCGACATCAGAAAGAGCCTCGCGGATGAAGGAGGGTGCAACGCCTCTCCTCCGCAGTTCATCCTTCAGGCGAAGAGGTCCCCAGTCATGGTGGGAATCGGCGAACAGGACGGCATAAGCCCCGTCGTCAAGATAGCCGGCATCGCTGAAGCGGAGAACAAGGTCTTCGGCTTCCTCGGGCGACGCTCCCCGGGCGGCGAGCTTTTCCCTTACCTTCGCCGTCGGCAGAATTCCCCTGGAAAGCAGGTTCAAAAGATACCGCTCAAGGTCGGCGCTGCCCCCATTATTCCCTTCAGGCCCGTTTTGACTACGCTGTTTCGACAAGGTTCAGAGACCTCCCCAGCACAGTATACAGTCGATCCTTCAGTTTCGGGCACAAAAGGAGCCCGGGATCCTTCGCCACGAGCCCGAAGGCTTCTTTTCTCGCGGTTTCGAGAATGTCCCTGTCCCTGATCAGGTCCGCCACGCGAAAGTCGGTGACGCCGGACTGACGTACTCCGCAGACTTCACCGGGCCCCCGGAGCCGAAGATCGGCCTCGGCGATGGCAAATCCGTCGGATGTTGCGCAGAACGCCTCGATCCGTTCCCTCGCTTCCGGCGAAGAAGGGGCGCATATGAGAAAGCACCAGGATTCGCCGGTTCCCCGCCCAACCCGGCCCCGAAGCTGGTGGAGCTGGGACAGGCCGAACCGCACGGCATCCTCAACCACCATGATGGTGGCCTCGGGCACATCCACTCCTACCTCCACTACGGTAGTGGAGACGAGGAGAGAAATGTCCCCCCGCTGGAAGCCGTCCATGACATTTTCCTTCTCGCCGTTGGGAAGGCGGCCGTGGAGCAGACCGGCCCCGAAAGGGGAAAACCGCTCGCCGAGTTCGGCGAACCGGGCCTCCGCCGCCGCCAGGTCAAGGGTTTCGCTTTCCTCGATGAGGGGGCAGATCCAGTAGACCCGTTCCCCGGCTTCCATCCGTTCCTCGAGGAACGAGAGGAGACCCGGAATTTTCTTCGGCGGAATTGCCCTGGTCGCAACGGGTTTTCTTCCCGGGGGCAGCTCGCTGATAACAGAGACGGAAAGGTCGCCGTAGACCGTGAGGGTAAGGGTGCGGGGAATGGGGGTAGCCGTCATGACCAGGACATGGGGGCTCCCGCCCTTTGACCGGAAGGTGTGCTTCTGGAGGACGCCGAACCGGTGCTGCTCGTCCACGATGGCAATGCCCATCCTGGCGAAGGCCGTTTTTTCGGAGAGCAGGGCATGGGTTCCGATGGCCACGGAAATCTCCCCTGATTCAAGTCCTTCCTGTATTTCGGCTTTCTCCCTGGCCGGGAGGGAACCTGTGAGAAGGGCACATTTTCCGCCGAGGGCTTCGATCATGGGGGCGAGACGGAGGTAGTGCTGGCGCGCGAGAATCTCCGTGGGAGCGAGAAATGCGCCCTGGCACCCTCCATCCATGGCAGCCAGGAGGGCCAGCAGGGCCACCACCGTCTTGCCCGAGCCCACATCCCCCTGGAGAAGGCGGTTCATGGGAACCGTCCGTTCCATGTCTGCGAATATGTCTTCCACCGCCCTTTTCTGCCCGTCCGTGAGGCTGAAGGGAAGCCTGTTTTCCAGGCATTCAGCCACAAGCTTCCCGGGAGGGAGGGAGGGCGCCGGGGACGCCGTTTCTCCGGCAAGGCTGCGGCGAACGGCCAGTCCTGTCTGGAGCAGGAAGAATTCGTCGAAGGCGAGACGCCTCCGGGCGGCCTTCCACGTCTCCCGGGACCGGGGAAAGTGAAGCTCCCGAACGGAACCGGCGACGCCGGGCAGCCCGAGCCTCGAACGGAGATCCTCCGGAAGGTATTCGTCGAGATCGGGAAGGAAATCATCGAGGACAGAGCGGGTCATTCTCCGCAGGGCCTTCTGGGAGAGCCCGGCAGTGGTGGGGTAGACAGGAACGATGGCGAGGGACTGTTCTTCGTCCCCATCCTCGTCCAGGATCTCGAAGTCGGGGTTCGTGAGCTGCACCGCTCCGCCCCGGACGTCGACCCGGCCATAGAAGAGAACCCTGACTCCCGGAAGGAGCACTTTTTCAAGGCCCACCCTGTTGAACCACACGGCCCTGGCCATGGTCCTGCCGTCAGAGATGAGTGCCGTGATGACGGAAAGCCCTTTTCTGGCTGTTTTCCGCCGCTCGAAAGCCGCCACCCGCGCTGTCACCGAGACAGTCTCACCGCCCCGGAGGGATGAAAGGGGGGCGAGGTTCCTCCTGTCCTCGTACCGGGCAGGAAAGAGAAAAAGGAGATCCCCGGCGGAACTGATCCCGAGCCGGGCAAGCAGCGCTTCCCGGGCGGGACCCACCCCCTTTACGAACCTGACCGGGTCGGAGAGGCTGCGGACGGGAGCGTTCACCTCGCGGACTCTTCCTCCTCGGCCAGGGATTCGTCCTCCCCGTCGGAGAGGGAGGCAAACCTGGAAAGAAGGGCCCGAAACTCCGCCTTGAACTCCTGCTTCATCTGCCGGAGTCGCTGGAGATCCCTCCGTTCCCTGTCCTTCGCCGCCGAAGCTTCGAGGACGATCTGCTCAGCCTTCAGCCTCGCCTCGTTGAGCAGGGTTTCCGCCTGCCTGCTCGCCGCCTCTTCCTTGGCCTCGGCACTTTTCTGGGCCATAAGGAGCGTTCCCTGGAGGGTCTCCTTGAGGTTCTCGTACTCCCGGATCTGTTCCTCCAGCCGGTCGATGCGCCGCTCGAGCTCCGCGCACCGAAGGGAATATTCCTGGATATCCTCCGCCACCCGGTCGAGAAATTCGTCCACCTCGCTGATAGCATAGCCCCGCATTGCCCTGGGAAAATACTTGCTTTCGATGTCCCGGGCGGTCAAAAGATCAGGCACCGTTTTCGTCCTCCCATTCCTCAATCATGGTTTTTCGTGGCGCTGCGAGAAAAATGCCCCCCGCTACCCTGAGCACCGTTCCCCTGTTCGCGAAGGCAACCCCGCAGAGAAAGTCCAGCAGGCTCTGGCCGGGTTCCCGCTCCATGCCCCGGAGGTCCACCAGGAGCATTTTACCCTTTCTGAGCGCCTCCGCGAGTTCCTCCTTCCGGTCGGGCCCGGATGAACCCCGGAGGAGAATAAGGTCAGCCTCTCCCGCAGCGGGCCTGAGAACCCGTCCCTCCCGTTCCTCCAGGTCCGGGCGCAGATCATCCTCCTCTTCATCGTCATAATCTCCGCCTGGATCCACAAGTCCCAGGAGCGCCATCAGCCGTTCAAGCATTCCTCCACCCCCGTCCTTCACCGGCGCGCACCGAAAATGGACGACCCGATGCGCACCATGGTGCTTCCTTCCTGCACCGCCCAGCCGAAATCGCCGCTCATACCCATGGAAAGCCCGGGAAGAGCCAGCCCCGTGTTGTCCCGCGCCGTTTCGCAGATGGTCCGGAGAAGGGCGAAGGCCTTCCGTACTTCCTTCTCTCCTCCCGCCAGAGGCCCGATGGTCATGAAACCTTCCGGGCGGAGGGCGGGACAGTTCTCGAGAATGCCGTGAAGCAGGTTTTCCGCCTCCTCCGGAGCAACCCCGTGCTTGGAGGCTTCGCCGGACGTGTTCACCTCGATGAGCACCCGCAGAGTCCTGCCCTCTTCCGAGGCAATCCTCGAAAGAACGGCCGCCAGCTCCGGTGAGTCCACCGAATCCACGGCGGAGGCGGCCGATAGGGCTTTCCTGGCCTTGTTCCGCTGAAGATGGCCGATGAGCCGCCACTCAGGCTCGTCCCCATCGGGCCAGAGGGCCCGCTTCTCAAGGAGTTCCTGGACCCTGTTCTCACCGACGGACGTCACGCCGCAGCGAACCGCTTCGACGACATCCTCCACCGGGCGGGTCTTCGTCACGGCAACCAGGAGAATATCTTCTTCCCTCCTGCCGCTCCGGGCGGCGGCCTGCCGAATTTCTTCCCGGACCAACTCCAGGTTCTCCCGAATAGACGTTACCATAAACGGATTTTCCCTTCCTTTCCGCTCTGGGCATGGAGCACTACGATCTGCCCCGGCTTCAGCCCCTCTGTAATGAAAAAACGCCCGCCTTCAACGGGAACCCCCCGGACGGCCCGGAAATGGACCATGTTGCCGTCGGCCAGAAGCACACCCAGCCGCCCCTCCCGAAGGAGCACCGCTGATTCGGGAACGGAGACTCCGCTTCTCTCCCCCGCTTCGAGGAGAAGATCCATCTCCCTGGAGGTGATCACGGAGGCGGGAAAAAACGGGAGCGTCAGGTAGAGTTTCACTTTCGATTCAAAAAAACGGGCAACCCGAACCTCGGCTTTCGCGGGCCATTCCGTCTCCTTCGTCTTCACCCGGACGAAGCCCGCCTTTATGTCCCGTTCCAGGGACGGCGTCAGGTCCGCGTAGAGGATGCACCGCAGATCCTGGGGCTGGGGAACGAGCTTGCCCACAGGCCGCCCTTTCTCCACGAAGGCTCCCGGGCCGAGGAACTGCGCTGGGGGTGCGGACGGCAGCGGAGCCATGCCGTTCCAGAAGGCCGAGTAGGCCCATCGTCCCTCCATGCCGTCAAGAGCCGGGATAAAATATCCCGTCCGGTCAGCCCTGACCGCCATCTTCCCCGAGGATGCGTCCACCGCCGCGAGGGTCTCCCCCCTGGGGACCCGTCTCGGTCCGGGGAAAGGGAAGGTCACCGTGCCGCTCCACCGGGATCTCACCAGTTCCTCCCGCCAGAGAAGAATGGCCCGGGCAGGTATCCTGTCGGTGTGGGTGAAGGGAACGGCGGATACAACCTCCGGGTTCAGGGATTCCCGGCGCTCCCACCACAGAAAGTAGATGTACACCGTCCCGACGGCGATGACAAGGATCAGAAAAAAATACAAAAACCTGCGGAACAGCGCTGAGACGAATTCCTTCAAGGCGTCTCCCGCTCCGTCCCGCTTTCGTTGAGACACGACAGGGGAGTCTTTCCTCCGGCGAGAAGGGCCGCATTTCCCGCGATGAACCTGAGGACTCCCTCAAGGGAGGCGTCGTTAACACCGCCGATGTGGGGGGTCACCACCACCTTCGGGTGGGCGAGGAAGGGATCGTCCGTCCGGTGGGGCTCCTCCCAGAGGACATCGAGTCCGGCCCCGGCGATCCATTCTTCCTCAAGGGCGCGCTCCAGAGCCTCGCGCTTCACGATGCCGCCCCTTGCAACGTTGATGAAGAAGGCATCTCTGTCCATGGCCCGGAAAAGGGGTTCGCCGATGATATTCTCCGTCTCGGGGGTGAGGGCAAGGGCCGTCACCACGAATTTCGCGCCCTTCACCGCCTTTTCCGCATCCGTGAGCGGCACGAAGGTGTCAATACCCCATCGGGCGTGGTCTGCGGGGAGAGTCCTGTTGACGCCGGTCACGTTCATGCCGAAGGCCTTCATGCGCACCGAAACGGACCGCCCCACGTTTCCGAGGCCGATGACGCAGGCCTTCTTTCCCCACAGGGCGATTCCCGGAGGAGTGTAGACCTTCCCTTCGAGAAGCTTTTCCCGGGCCCGGAAGAATCGCTTCGCCAGAATCAGCATGTGGAGGAACGCCACTTCCGCGACCCCTTCGGCATTCCCCGTTCCAATGGACGGAACATTGCAGGCGCAGATTCCCCTGCGGGTACAGGCGTCGAGGTCGATCCCCTCGGCCCCGGCCCCCCACTGCTGGACGAGTTTCAGCGCGGGTGCCCCGGAGAGCAGCTCGTCGTCAACCGTCACGGGCCTGACGACGAGCATTTCCGCCTCCGCCAGGGCATCCCGTCCGTCCTCAGGATCGGCAATGAGAATATCGTGGCCCGCGAAGGCTCTTTCCAAAGATTCTTTCAGGCGGAGAAATTCTTTTCCCCAAAACACCACCTTCATTTCTGTTCCTCCCGGCCGCCGGCCGTTCCTTCCTTCTCCCTTTCCAGGGAGGCGAAGGCGTCGTGGTTGTGGATGCTTTCGCTGCTGGCGACCCGGATGCTGTACCAGGTGATCCTGTTCTCGGCCTCCAGGTCCACCGCCACGTCCCGCAGAACGTCCTCCACGAAGCGGGGGTTGTTGTATGCCTGTTCGGTGACGAACTTCTCGTCCTCCCGCTTCAGTAAAGTATACACCGGTGCGGAGGCATTTTTCTCCGCAACGGCAACTAGTTCCTCTATCCACACAAGCCCCTTCATCCGGACAGCGATGGTCACGAAAGCTCTCTGGTTGTGGGCACCGGCCTCGGAGATCTCCCGGGAACAGGGGCACAGGGTCTGTACCGGTACGGTGACGGAGGTCACCAGGTCGAAAACGTTTTCTCCCTTGACGGCCGTAAAGGAGACGTCGTACCTGGTGAAGCTGGTCAGCCCCGTTACGGGGGCCTTCCTCGAAATGAAGTAGGGGAAGGAGAAGACGATCTCCGCGCACTCGGCGGAGAGCACCGTCCTGAGGTCTTCGGCGATATGCTCCATGTTGGGCAGGGTGACCTTCCCCTGGAACTCGTGGAGCACTTCGATAAAGC
>Ga0334890_1003559_pt1 | contig 15567 bp, 11 predicted proteins | sample GraSluR1_MG_3_FD_207220 | JGI IMG/M metagenome (GOLD analysis project Ga0334890, IMG submission 207220) | Sludge microbial communities from methane-producing bioreactor in Wageningen University, Netherlands - Granular Sludge_31_08-R1 | ecosystem: Engineered > Bioreactor > Anaerobic >... | reverse complement strand
CTTTTGCGGGGCAGGACACACCATGAGCAAACACCCGCCGGACGTTGAGGCCATCGTCGCCGAGATCGCGCGCAACAAGAAATACCGCGCCATCGGCGTCACGGAGAGCACCATCCGCGACATCGTGCTCAGCGAGCTGGCCCGCCAGCCCAACGCGAAGGCTGCCGTGCAGTCGGCGCGCAAGAAGCTGCACGAGGTGATGGCCCTCTACCTGGGCGACCCGGACTACGACGCGGCGCGCGCCCAGTTGGAGGCCGCCTACGCGACGGGCGACACGGCGACAGTCCGCGCGGCCTGCGCCGCCATCATGCGCGAGCACGACTCCACGCGCGAGCGCCTGCCGCTGCTGGAGAGCTTCTATCCGCGCATCTTCGCCGTGACCGGCATCCCGCAGACGCTGCTCGACATCGCCTGCGCGCTGAACCCGCTGGCCATCCCCTGGATGGGCCTGCCGCCCGGCGCGCGCTTCTTCGCCTACGACATTCACCGCCAGCGTGTGGACTTCCTCAACGTCTTTCTGGCGCTGACCGGGCTGGGTGGCGCAGCCCTTGAGCGGGATATTTTGGTGGACTACCCGCGCGAGTCCGGCGACGCGGCCCTGCTGCTCAAGGAGATTCACCGCATGGAGAAGCGACGGCGTGGGATCGTGCTGCCGCTGCTGGACGCGCTGGACGTGCGCTGGATCGTGCTCTCCTCGCCGACGCGCAGCCGCACCGGTCGCCACACGGTCATAGACGCCTACCACGAGCAGGTTTATGGCATTCTGGCCGCGCGACCCTGGCCGGTGACCGAGATCGAGTTCGCCAACGAGCTGGTCTATTGCATCGCCAAAGCGCCATGAGCCACGTTCCTGACAATCTCCGCGCTCGCCTGGATCGTTACCGGCAGTTACTCCCCTCCGGCGAGATGGCCCGGCTGGAGGCGACCCTGGCCCAGCCTCTCCCGCCTGCGCTGCGCGTCAACACGCTGAAGATCGGCGTGGACGAGGCACAGCAGACGTGGCCCGTCTGGTACGGCTGGGAGGTGCAGCCGGTGCCCTTCTGCCCGGCGGGCTGGCAAATTCTGCGCCAGGAACAGCCCATCGGCGGGACATTGGAGCACGAGATGGGCTGCTACTACGTGCAGGACGCCGCCTCGATGTTGCCCGCCGAGCTATTCACCGCGCACGACGCCCCGCTGATCCTCGACCTGGCCGCTGCCCCCGGCGGCAAGGCGACGCACCTGGCCAGCCGCTACGCCGATCGGGGCGTCATCCTGGCCAATGACAGCAGTGCCGCGCGCATCACCGCGCTGCGCTCCAACCTGCAAACATGGGGCGTCTTCGGCGTGCTGGTCACCAACTTCCCCGGCGAGCGGTTCGGGCGCTGGTTCCCGGAGACGTTCGACCGCGTGCTGCTCGACGCGCCATGCAGCGGCGAGGCGCTGCGCCCGGCGAGCGGCGGGCGGACACGTTATGTGAGCGAGCGCGAGCGGGCGGCGCTCTGCCAGCGCCAGGACGCCCTGCTGCTCAGCGCGTTCCTGGCGGCGCGGCCCGGCGGGGAGATTGTCTACGCGACGTGCACGCTGGCCCCCGAAGAAGACGAGGCCATCCTCGACGGGCTGCTGCGGCGCTTCCCAGGCGCGGTGACGGTGGAAGCGGTCGAGCACGCGCCGAACGCGCCTGGCCTGGAGACGAACGGCGTGCGCGTCTTCAATCCGGCGGTGCGGCGGGCGATCCGTCTGTGGCCGCACTACTACCAGACCTCTGGCTTCTTCGCGGCGCGGCTGCGCAAGCTGGAGTCGGTGCCGGTTGAACCGGACGAGCGCCCCGTCCGCCCCTGGGCGACGACGGGGATGACCGCCCTGAGCCGCGCCGAAGCTGTCCGTCTGTACGCGGACTGGCGGGCACTCTACAGCTTCGACCTGGGCGCTGTGCTTGACGACCTGGGGCTGACGCTCTGGGCGCGCGAGCGGCTGCTCTTCGCCGTGCCGGAGCGGTTGGTCGCCCTGTTTGGCGATGTGCCGCACGCGGCGGCGGGATTGCTGGCCGGGCACGAACTGGACGGGCAGATCGTCCCCTCGCACGAGGTGGTCACGCGCTTCGAGCGCGTCTTCAGCGACGCGCGCGTGACGCTGGACGAGGCGCAGGTCGCCCTGTGGCGGCAGGGGCGCGACCTGCGCCCCGCCCCTGCGACGGACTACGCGGCGGGGACGGTGGTTTTGCTGCAAGACGGGCGCGGGCGCTTCCTGGGGCGGGGACGGCTGCTGGGCGACCGGCTGCGCAACCTGCTGCCCCGGCGTATCACGGGCGCGCCGTAGCCGGGAGAGAGACCGATGCACCGCTTCTTCATCCCGCCGGACTGGATTCGCGGCGAAACCGTATGGCTGGGCGACGACGTGGCCCACCAACTGCGCCATGTGCTGCGCCTGCGTCCCGGCGCGCGGGTCGTCGTGCTGGACGACCGCGGCTGGGAATATGAGGTCCAGCTGGTGGCAGTGGAGCGCCAGGAGGCACGCGGCAACATCCTGGCGCGGCGTCCGGCGAGCGGCGAGCCGCCCGTCCAATTGACGCTGGCCCAGGCGGTGCTCAAGAAGGACAACTTCGAGTGGGTGCTGCAAAAAGGGACGGAGATCGGCGTGGCGCGCTTCGTGCCGCTGATCACGGCGCGCACGGTCGCCGCCGGGGATGATGGCGTCAGCACGGCCAAGCAGGAGCGTTGGGCGCGCATCGTGCGCGAGGCGGCGGAGCAATCGCGGCGGGGGGCGCTGCCGGTCGTGGATGCGCCGTTGGCGTTGGGCGCTGCCCTGGATAGCCTGAGCGCCGACCTGACGCTCATCGCCTGGGAAGAGGAGCGGGCGACCAGCCTGCGCGAGGCCGTCGCGCCGCTGCGCGCCGCAGACGCGCCGCAGGTGACGGTCTTCGTCGGGCCGGAGGGGGGCTTCACCGCCGACGAGGTGGCGCAGGCACAGGCGCGCGGTGCGGTGCCGGTGACGCTGGGGGCGCGCATCCTGCGGGCGGAGACGGCGGCAACGGCAGCCGCCTTGCTGGTGTTCTACGAACTCGGCGCGCTCGACCCGACTTAACGTTTTATTCACCCTTGCCGCCCGAATTCGGGTGTATGCTGAGTCATATACAGAGCGCGCTGTGTAGGGGTGGGTTCCGAAACCTGCCCCTACAAGACCCGTTCTGCCCCAAATCCAAAGGGGAGATACGCCCTCCCGTGCACAGGATTTGTGCAAAATCCGTGCACGGCCTATACTGGAGCATGATCCAACAACGCCTTTTGAAGCAATGCCCGTTGGACAAATTGAGCCTAACGCCGCTGTTCTCCATGACACATGTCACTGGTGAGCGGGGCGTAGGCGAACTATTCTGATAAGAATGAGTTTGGGGCCGCCGTCCCGACAGGTGATTTCATCTTAGCCATGTGCCGTAAGCTGCCACTTGCCGCAAGAGCCTACTGCTGGGCGCTGGGGATCGGCTGCGCGCTGCTGCTGGTCGCGCTGCTGACGCTGGCCCATGCCGGGCGCGCCGCTGATCGCGCACCGGCGCAGGAATCCTACGCGCGCGTCCTGGATGCGGTGACCAGGCTTGGCGGCTGCCCGACCTGCCACACGGCCCCTGCTTCTCAAGAGTCAGGGGCTGCCCGCGCGGTGCTGGTGAGCGCCCCCGTGCACCAGGCCATCGAGCTACCGGATGCCCGGCCCGCTGCCGCCGAGACTCAGGCGGCGCAGGTCAACGAGCGCCTGGTCGCAGTGGGGCAGCGCCTGCTCGACGCCCTGCCGTCCGGCGATGCGCGGGCCGAGCAGGCCGCCGAGAACTATCTGGCAGTTGTGGAAGACATCAGCGCGGACAACAGTCCGGCGGCGCTGCTGACCGCGTTGGAGCGGCTGGAGCAGTTGGAGGGCATCCTGCGCGTGTTGGAGCGCGAAGCCAGGGCGACCGCCTTCTGGCGGGCGAGCGAGCCGTCAGCGGCGTCTGCCGGGGCCGCAACCGTCGCCCTGACCAGCGCGCCGCCTGTGGCTGTCCTCACCGGTGTGGGGTTTGTGCTGCTTGCCGCAGCAGGGGCCGGCGGGCTGCGCGCATCCGGCACTGCTGAGTCCGTTCCGGCGCAGGTTGCTTTCGCGTTCTCGCGTCGCGGTCCCCCGGCGACGACCGCGCTTCCCGATTCGGTGCAGAGAGAAGATTGCCGCCTCTGAGCGTGCAATCTTCTTTTTGTTGTAAGGCAGGTGTTGGGTTACACGCGCAACGGCTCAGACGTGAGCAAAATTCACGAGAGAGGAGCATTCTATGTCGAGAAAACTGTTGTTAGCTCTTGGGTTTGCGCTGCTACTGGCAGCGGCAGCCGTCGCCTTGATGCAGGGGCCGTCCAGACAGGCCCTGGCCCAGGGCGGCGACGAGCAATGTGACGGGGCGCCGTGCCCGGCCTGGATCGTGGAAGCCTGGTCCGGCTCGGCACACGCCGACGCAACGGCGGAAGCCTTCCGCCACTGGGATGGGGAAGATCCTCAAGAAATCCCCGTCACCTGCGCCAAGTGCCACAGCGAGGGCGGGCACCTGGACTTCCTCGGCGCGGACGGTTCGGCGGCGGGGATAGTAGACGCCCCGGCCCCGGTGGGCACGGTGGTCTCGTGTACGGTCTGCCACAACCCGGTTTCCGTCAGCAAAGTCTCTGTCGTGTTCCCCTCCGGTGTGGAGATCACCGGGTCGGACGCTTCGGTGCGCTGCATGGAGTGCCACCAGGGACTTGAGTCAACGGTGGGCGTGAACCAGGTCATTGCCGACTCCGGCCTCGGCCTCGACGAGTCCAGCCCTGACTTGCCCTTCCTCAACATCCACTACTTCGCCGCGGCTGCCAGCCTGTACGGCTCTGACGTACAGGGTAGCTACGAGTTCGAGGGCAAGGCATACATGCCCAAGTTCGAGCATGTGCCGGGCTACGATAGCTGCATCGGCTGCCACAATATGCATACGCTGGAAGTCAAGGTGAACGAGTGCTCGGTCTGCCATGACAACGTGGCCAGCGCCGAAGACCTCAGGGCCATCCGTATGCCGGGTTCGCTGGTGGACTACGACGGCGACGGCAGCATGGACGAGAGCATCTACGACGAACTGGAAGGCCTGCAGGCGCTGCTCTATCAGGCCATCCAGGCCTACGCCGGCGAGGTCGTCGGCACGCCCATTGTCTATGAGTCCCTCGCCTACCCGTACTTCTTCATTGACAGCAATGCCAATGGCTCTGTGGATGAGGGCGAAGCGGCCTTCCCGAACCGCTACAACGCCTTCACGCCGCGCCTGCTCCAGGCGGCCTACAACTTCCAGGCGTATGAGAAAGACCCTGGCGCGTTCGCTCACAATGGCAAGTACTACGCGCAGATTCTCTACGACTCAATCGCCACGCTGAACGAAGCCCTCGCCCAGCCGGTTGATCTGGCCCAGGCGCACCGCAACCCGCCCGGCCATTTCGACGGCACTGCCGAGGCGTTCCGTCACTGGGATGAAGATGGCGAGGTTCCCGGTACGTGCACCAAGTGCCACACCTCCGAGGGCCTGCCCTTCTTCATGGATCAGGGCGTGACGATCTCGTTCCCGCCGTCTACGTCGCTCGCCTGCTCGACCTGCCACACCAACTTCGAGGACTTCGCCCTGTTCGCGTCGGACGAAGTGACGTTCCCCAACGGGGCGACGCTGAGCTTCGGCGAGGGCGTGGCCTCCAACCTGTGCCTGAACTGCCACCAGGGACGCGAGTCAACGGTGTCGGTCAACGCGCACCTGGCGGCGGCGGGCGTCGGGGATGACGAAGTGTCCGATCAGATCCGCTTCCGCAACGTGCACTACTTTGCCGCTGGCGCGACGCTCTTCGGCCACGAGGCGCAGGGCGTGTACGAGTACGAGGGCAAGGAATACGCCGGGCGCTTCGCCCACGTGCCGGGCTTCGACACCTGCGCGAACTGCCACAGCCCCCACGCGCTGACCGTCCAGGAAACCGCGTGCACCGCCTGTCACGGCGAGTTCGAGGAACCTCAGGACATCCGCATGGCAGCCGGCGACTATGACGGGGATGGCGCGCAGGAAGGCGTCGGCGGTGAGGTGGCGACCATGCACGAGGCGCTGCTGGCGGCGATCCAGGCGTATGCTGCCGAAACCGTTGGCACACCCATCGCCTACAACTCGGCCCGCTACCCGTACTGGTTCGTGGACGCCAACGCCAACGGCGTCGCTGACGCGGACGAAGCGGACGGCTACGCGACGTGGACGCCGCGCCTGCTGCGCGCCGCCTACAACTACCAGTACGTGGCCAAGGACCCTGGCGCTTTTGCCCACAATGGCAAGTACGTGGCCCAGGTGCTCTACGACAGCCTGCTGGACGTTGGCGGCGAGGGTGCGGTCGCGGGCATGACGCGGCCCTAGCTCGTACCGAGCGATGAAGGGGGGGCGGGCGCGCCGCCCCTCCCCCTGGCCCCCTCCCCGGCAGAGCCAGGGAGGGGGAAAACGCTACATCCGGCGGTCAAAGTCCCCCTCTCTAGCTTGGCTGGAGAGGGGGATTTAGGGGGAGAGGCAGGGCGTATGGCAATAGGCCCCCGCGAGACGCCATAAAGTGTACTTTCGCACCGCCGGTGCTCTGTGAATTCGCCGACCACAGGCTATGCGCTGTGGTTTTTGCGCCTGCGCGTTGGCCTCACCCCCGCTCGACGCTCACGCGCCTCGCCGCCCCCTCTGCACGTCGTGGAGAGGGGGCAAGCCGGGCGCAGCGAGGCTGGGGGTGAGGCTTGCCTGCGGCGCTGCTCTCGCTGACGGCGATTGAATCTACCGCTCCAGGGAGACGTGAAGCATGGTTGAACGAATCCGCCGATTTTTCTTCCCCCCAGGCGAACGCTCGAAGGTGCGCCGCTACGGCCCGGTCCTGTTCGTCTTCGCGGTGCCCGTGTTCCTGCTGCTGGCCATTCCCCCGGCATGGGAGTACAGCAACACCGCCGACTTCTGCGGCAAGACGTGCCATACCATGCCCCCGGAATACAACACCTACCTGGTCTCGCCCCATGCCCGCGTCCCGTGTGTGGACTGCCACATCGGGCGCGACTGGATCGCCAAACAGGCGCTCCGCAAGACCGAACACGTGACCCTGCTCTACAAGACGGTGACCGGGGACTATGAGTACCCCATCCGGGTCAGCAGTATGCGCCCCGCCCGCGACACGTGCGAGCGCTGCCACTTCCCGGAGAAATTCAGCGATGACAGCCTGCGCGTCATCCACCGTTTTGACGACAGCGAAGAGAACGCGCCCTACGCCATTTACCTGCTGATGCACACCGGCGGCGGCAGTCAGCGCGAAGGGTTGGGGCGTGGCATTCACTGGCACATCGAGAACAAGATCGAGTACATCACCACCGACGCCGAGCATCAGGACATCCCCTGGGTGCGCGTCCAATATGCCGACGGCACTACCGATGAATACGTCTCGCTGGACGCGACCATAGACACGGACAACCTGGGCCAGTACACCCTGCACGAGATGGACTGCATCTCCTGCCACAACCGTATCTCGCACCTCATCCCGCCGCCGCGTACCCTGGTGGACACGGCCCTGCTGCGCGGTGACCTGCCGGCGGACCTGCCCTACATCCGCGCGCGCGCCGTCGAAGCGCTGGCGCTCACCGACGATGCGGCGTTCGAGCAGGCGCTCGCAGAGATGGAGACCTTCTACCAGGAGGAATACCCTGACCTGTATGAGGAGCGCCGCGCCGATGTAGACAGCGCCATCGCCCTCGTCGCCCAGCTTCACGCCGACAACACCTACAGCGAACAGGAGCTGAACTGGGAGACGCACCCCAACAACATCGGCCACCGCGACTCGGCGGGCTGCTTCCGCTGTCACGACGGCAAGCACTTCAACGCGGCGGGCGAGGCTGTGCGCCTGGAGTGCAACCTGTGCCATTCCATCCCGCAGATCGTGCGCCCCGGCGTGATCGAGCCGATGCTGCCGCTGGTGACCGGGCTGGAGCCAAGTTCGCACCTGGATTCCACGTGGATCGCGCGGCACCATGTCGAGCTAGACGAGACCTGCACCAACTGCCACACCACCGAGAACGCCGGCGGCACCACCGACACCAGCTTCTGCTCCAACAGCGGCTGTCACGGCGTGGACTGGCGCTACGCCGGCTTCGACGCGCCGTCGCTGGCCGCCGCGCTGGGCCTCGACCAGGGGCCAGAAGCGCCGCCGGTCGCGGCTCCTCCGCTGGCCGAGGGCGAGGCGATCACCTACCAGCAGCTTCAGCCCGTGCTAGAGCAGGCGTGCGGCCAGTGTCACGGGGCGGCGCCGATCAAGGGCCTGCGCGTGACCGACTACGAGAGCCTGCTGGCGGGGAGCGAGTCCGGGCCGGTGATCGTGCCGGGGTCGCCGGACGAGAGCCTGATTCTAAGCGTGCTGAAGGGCGGGCACTTCGCCAAGCTGAGCGACGAGCAGATGGCCCTGCTGGAGCAGTGGATCGCCGCCGGCGCGCCGCCGGGTGAGGCTCCACCGGAGGAAGCGGCGGGCCAAGCGGTCACTTATGCTGACATCGGCCCTGCGCTGACCGAGCAATGCGGCACCTGTCATGGGGCAGCGAAGACGAAAGGCCTGCAGGTGACCGACTACGAGAGCCTGCTGGCAGGGAGCGACTCCGGCCCGGTGATCGTGCCGGGGTCGCCGGACGAGAGCCTGATCCTGAGTGTGCTGAAGGGCGGGCACTTCGCCAAGCTGAGCGACGAGCAGATGGCCCTGCTTGAGCAGTGGATCGCCGCCGGCGCGCCGCCGGGTGAGGCTGCCGCCCCCGCCGAAGAACCCGTCTCCCCTACCGCGACTCCCGAAGACGACGAGGGCTGATCGCGGGGAGACGGTTTGGCTTGTGCGCGGAATGCCTCTCCCCCTGGCCCCATCCCCGGCCAGGCCAGGGAGGGGGAAAACGTCCCATCCTGCGGTCAAAGTCCCCCTCTCTGGCTCGGCTGGAGAGGGGGATTTAGGGGCCGTTTGAAAGGGCCTGCAACCCCACCCTAAATCCCTCCCCGCAGGCGGGGATGGACTTCAAGAGCAGTCCTTTCTCCCTTCCCTCGCTTGCGGGGTAAGGGCCGGGGAGGGGGTAAAGATACCTCTCAAACGGCCTCTTAGGGGGCGAGGCGTGTGTAGGAGCGTATGGCGATACGCCCCTGCGGGCGCAGGTACTCGGACGCCATGCGCCTGCGCGAGTTGTGCGAGATAACCAAGCGCGCCGCCGCCGGAGTCATTGACGAACGCCGCGCGCCATGCTACGCTCTGCAACAGCCTTGATCACCAGGGAGCAGAGGCGATGATCGCCAGTCGTGCACCCCACACCATGACCATCCTCACGATCACCATGACGACCGGCATGGGTACCATGACTGCCGGGCGCGCACTGCCGGCTGCTTCCGGGGCGAGGGGTGATTAGGGCGCGGTAGAAGTAGCATCATCCAGAGGAACCTCAAGCGCGGAGCAGGTCGGCTCCGCGCTTTTTGTGGTTGCGGCGCGCAGCGCCAGGAGGCGGGCTATGGCAACCCTGACCATGAAATTCGGCGGGACATCCGTCGGCAGCGCCGAGGCGATTGCCCAGGCAGTGGACATCGTTGCCGGGGCAGCGCGCGATCACCGCGTGCTGATGGTCTGCTCGGCGATGGGCGGCGTGACCAACCTGCTGATCGAGGGCGCGCAGACCGCCGCCGCCGGTGACGGCGCGCGTTACCTGGCCATCGCCCACACGCTGCGCCAGAAGCACGAGGCGGCCATCCGCGCGCTGCTGGCCTCGGACGTGGAGCGCATTGCCCTGCACGATGAGGTCGAGGCGCTCATTGATGAGTTCGAGACGCTGTGCTACGGCATCTACGTGCTGCGCGAGGCGTCGCCCAAAGCGATGGACAAGGTTAGCTCGCTGGGCGAGCGCATGTGCGTGCCCATTGTCTCGGCGCGGCTGCGCCAGTGTGGGGTGCCAAGCTGCTCGATCAGCGCCAGCCGCCTGATCATCACCGATGACCAGTTCCAGAACGCGGGCGTGCTCTTCGAGGAGTCCGAGGCCGCCGTGCGCCGCGAGCTGCTGCCGCTGCTCGACCAGGGGTTGGTGCCGGTGGTGACCGGCTTCATCGGCGCGACGCGCGACGGCGTGGTGACGACGCTGGGGCGCGGCGGCAGCGATTACAGCGCCGCCCTGCTGGGCGCGTATGTGGACAGCGCCGAGGTATGGATTTGGACGGACGTGGACGGCGTGATGACCACCGATCCGCGCCTGGCCCCGGACGCGCAGGTGATCCCTGTGCTGTCCTACGGCGAGGTGGGCGAGATGGCCTACTTCGGGGCGAAGGTGCTGCACGCCAAGACGGTGCAGCCGCTGGTCGAGCGCAACATCCCGGTGCGCGTCAAGAACACGTTCAACCCAGCGGCGGAGGGCACGCTGATCACCCGCGAAGAGCGCGCCGCGCCGGGCACAGTCAAGGCGGTGACCGCCATCCGCGACGTGAGCCTGGTCACCGTCGCCGGGCGCGGCATGATCGGCGTGCCAGGCATCGCCGCGCGGACGTTCTCCGCCGTGGCCAAGCGCCAGGCCAACGTGCTGATGATCGCCCAGTCGTCCAGCGAGCAGAGCATCTGCTTCGTGGTGCCCGAAGCCAAGAGTCGCGAGGTCGTGGCGGCGATCAAGGCCGAGCTAGAGATCGAGTTCGGTCGCCAGGACATTGACCGCGCCTGGGCCGACGACGATGTGGAGATCATCACCGTCGTGGGCGTGGGCATGCTGCGCCAGTCGGGGGTGGCGGCGCGCGTCTTTGGGGCGCTGGGCGAGGCGGGCGTGAATATCATCGCCATCGTGCACGGGGCCAGCGATTACTGCGTCTCGATGGTCGTGCGCGCGGACGACACCGAGCGGGCCGTGCGTGCCATCCACAAGCTGGCGGTGCTCAACGGCGGCGCGGCGGTGCGGTGAGGTGGCCCAGGCAAAGTCTAGAGGCGGACAGTGGCGCAGGAAGCGTGAAGATGGCGTCTGGTTTACCTCACCCCCAGTCTCACTTCGCTCGGCTTGCCCCCTCTCCATGCATGGAGAGAGGGCGGCGAGGCACGTTTGCGCCGAGCGGGGGTGAGGTCTGTAGGGGCGGGTTTGCAGACCCGTCCCCACAAGAACGCTTTGACCGGCGCAAGGTTCGTAGGGGCGTATTGCAATACGCCCCTACGGGACCGCTCCCTCAGCCGCCCGCGCCGCCGGGCGGCCAGGTGTCCGCGAGCGTTGTTCAGAGCGCATCAGCCCCGCCCCAACGCCCGCCAGCGCCGGTCGAGGTAGCCCCCCACCACGTCGGTCATCTGCTCGACCTCGACCAGGAACGAATCGTGACCGAACGGCGCTTCGACGCGCTGGTACTCGACGCTCCGCCCGGCCTCCTGGCACGCCTGGACAAGCTCCTGGCCCTGCCAGGCCGGGTACAGCCAGTCGCTGGAGAAGGTGACGACCAGGAAGGCCGCTTGCGCCCGTTCGAGCGCCGCGCGCAGCGAGCCGTAGTCCGCGCCGATGTCGAAGTAGTCAATGGCTTTGGTGATGACCAGGTAGCTGTTGGCGTCGAAGCGGCGCACGAATTTCTCGCCCTGGTAGGCCAGGTAGCTCTCGATGGCGAACTCCGGCCCGTTCAGCCTGTGGGACAGCGCCGCGCCGCCCTGCAAGCGCCGCCCGAACTTCTGCTCCATCGAGGTCTCGCTCATGTAGGTGATGTGGCCGATCATGCGCGCCAGGGCCAGCCCAGCCTCCGGGCGGGGACCGTCGTAGTAATCGCCGTTGTTCCAGTGAGGGTCGGCGTAAATGGCCTGGCGGCCCGTCTCGTTGAAGGCGATCTGCTGGGCGGTGGAGCGGTGCGTGCCGGCCAGGAAGAGCACCGTCTCGACGCGCTGCGGGTAGGCGACGGCCCATTGCAGCGCCTGCATCGCCCCCATGCTGCCCCCTGTCACCGCGAACAGGCGGGGGATGCCCAGCCGGTCGAGCAGGTGACGCTGCGCCTCGACCATGTCGGCGACGGTGACCAGCGGGAAGCGCGCCCCATAGGGCCGGCCATCCGGCGCGAGCGACGACGGGCCGGTGCTGCCCTGGCAGCCGCCGATCACGTTGGAGCACAGCACGAAGTAACGGTCCGTGTCGAACAGCTTGCCCGGCCCGATGGCCTCATCCCACCACCCCGGTTTCTCTTCGGGATCGTCGGTGTGCGTGCCGGCGGCGTGCGCGTCACCGGAGAGGGCGTGGCAAATCAGGATGACATTAGAGCGGTCGGCGTTGAGAGTCCCGTAGGTCTCATAGGCCAGGGTGAAGGCGGGCAGCGTCTCCCCGCCGCGCAGCCGCAGCGGGGTGTCGAAGTGGGCAAGCTGGCGCTGCACCCGGCCCACCGATCCGGGCCGCGCCCGGCGGCGACGGATGACGGTCGGCCCCCAGCGCGGGGCGGGCGTCGGCGTGGGGGATGGAGTCTGCAACTGGTACATGGCGCGCACCTCCTGCCCGCTCTACACGCCGCTAGCGGCGCGCGTTGTCACACCCTGGGCGGCGGCGAGCGCCTGATCGAGATCGGCCAGGATGTCCTCGATGTCCTCGATGCCGACAGCCAGCCGCACGTAGTCATCGGTGACGCCGGACGCCGCCTGCTCAGCGGGGCTGAGCTGCTGGTGCGTGGTCGTCGCCGGGTGGATGGCCAGCGAGCGCACATCGCCGACGTTGGCCAGGTGCGAGAACAGCTTGAGACTGTTGATGAAGGCGCGCCCGGCCTCCTTGCCGCCCTTGATCCCGAAGCCGAGCACCGCGCCAGCGCCTTGGGGCAGGTATTTCTGGGCACGGGCGTAGCTCTCGTGATCGGGCAGGCCGGGGTAATTAACCCAGGCCACCGCCGGGTGCTCGGCCAGATGGCGGGCGACGGCCAGCGTGTTGTCCACGTGGCGCTGCATGCGCAGGGCCAGCGTCTCCAGGCCGATCAGGTTGAGGAAGCTGTTGAAAGGCGACTGGCACGCGCCGAAGTCGCGCAGGCCGACGATGCGCGCCCGCCCGATGAACGCCGCCGGGCCGAGCGCGTCGGCCAGCACCAGATCATGGTAGGCGGGTTCCGGTTTCACCAGGCCGCTGTGCCGCCCGCTGGCCTTCCAGTCGAACCTGCCGCCGTCCACGATGGCCCCGCCGATGCTCAGCCCGTGCCCGCCAATCCACTTGGTGGTGGAGTGCACCACGATGTCCGCGCCGTGCTCAAAGGGGCGGCACAGGTAGGGCGTGGCGAAGGTGTTGTCGCACACCACCGGCAGGCCGTGCGCATGGGTGACCGCCGCGATGCCCTCGAAGTCGGGGATTTGCAGCTTGGGGTTGCCGATAGTCTCCAGGTAGATGAGGCGCGTCCGGTCGTTGATCAGCGCTTCGTAGGCCGCCGGATCGTTCTCACTGACGAAGCGGACGGTGATGCCCAGCCGCTTGAGGCTCTGCGAGAACAGGGTGTAGGTGCCGCCGTAGAGCGCGCTGCTGGCGATCACCTCGTCGCCGGCGTTGCACAGTGTGAAGAGGGTCAGTGTCTCTGCCGCCTGGCCCGATGCCGTCGCCAGCGCGCCGATGCCGCCTTCCAGGGCGGCCAGGCGCTGCTCGAAGACATCGTTGGTCGGGTTCATGATGCGCGTGTAGATGTTGCCCGGCTCTTGCAGGGCGAACAGCGCGGCGGCGTGATCGGTGTCGCGGAACTGGTAGGCGGTGGTCTGGTAGATGGGCACGGCCCGCGCGCCGGTGGTCGGGTCGGGCGAGTAGCCGGCGTGCAGGGCGCGGGTGTTGAAGCGATAGTCGTGCGGGTGTTTGCCGTTGTTGGCTGCCATGAATGTCCTCTCCTACGCGATTGCTGGCCTGTAAGCGGCGATGCGCGTAAGCAGCGTCCTCCCCTCGCCCCGCGAGAAAAGAAAAATCCTTCTCGCACGGTGAGAAGGATTTTGACGCAGACATTCGCTGGCAAACTCCTCCTCATCTTCCAGAATCCATTCTGCCGGAATTGGCACCATTCCCGCGCGCTTCTCAGAGTTCGCGCAGTCGGTTGCCGAGGTTTCACAGGGCCGGTCCCTCCACCTCTCTGGATAAGGGGGCAGTGCTGCTATGCGGTTGGTAACCTGGAGTAGAGCGTAGCATGGGCGAGGGGGTTTGTCAACCGATGTTGGAGAAATTCACCAAACGGGCCGCTGGACGGCTCGCCGCGCATCGGATACCGTAGACGCTCGCGCGCCGCATTAGAAAGGAAGAATGAGTCATGGCCCGGAATCGTCCCCCCATCAACGTCGCTGTGCTGGGCGCGACGGGCGCTGTCGGCCAGCGTTTCGTGCAGCTTTTGCAGGGGCACCCCTGGTTCCGCGTCGCCGAGCTTGTCGCCAGCGACCGCAGCGCCGGGCAACGCTACGGCGAAGCGGTGCGCTGGGTGCTGCCCGGCAACCCGCCCGCCGACCTGGCGGAGCGCGTTGTGCTGCCGCTGGACGCGGACGTGCAGTCGCCGCTCGTCTTCTCGGCGCTGCCCGCCGAGATCGCGCAGACGGTCGAGTGGCGGCTGGCCGAGACGGGGCACGTTGTCTGCTCCAACGCCAGCGCCTACCGCATGCACGAGCACGTGCCGATCCTGCTGCCGGAGATCAACGCGCCGCACGCCGCGCTGGTGCGCGTCCAGCGCCAGAAGTACGGTTGGGGGACGGGCGGGCTGGTCACCAACTCCAACTGCACCAGCGCGCCGGTGGCTATGGCCTTTGCCCCGCTACGCCCCTTCGGGATCGCTGCCGCCCAGTTAACCAGCCTGCAGGCGATCAGCGGCGGCGGCTACCCCGGTGTGCCCTCGCTCGACATCCTGGACAATGTGATCCCCTTCATCAACGGCGAAGAGCCGAAGCTGGAGGCCGAGCCGCGCAAGATGCTTGGCGCGCTGGACGGCGAGCGCATCGCCGACCTGGACTACGCCGCCAGCGCCACCTGCACGCGCGTGCCCGTGCTGGATGGGCACCTGGTCAGCGTGGCCGTGTGCTTCCGCGAGGCGGTGAGCGAGGCGCAGATCATCGCCGCCTGGGAGGGCTTTCGCGGGCCGGAGCCGGTGCCGTCGCTGCCCAGCGCGCCGCCCCAACCGGTGATCTACCACCGCGCGCCGGATCGCCCGCAGCCGCGCCGAGACCGCGACGTCGGGAACGGTATGGCGGCGGTCGTCGGACGGCTGCGCCCTTGCCCGGTCATCGGCGGCTGGAAGTTTCTGGCGCTGGCCCACAACACCGTGCGCGGCGCGGCGGGCTGCTCGATCCTCAACGCCGAGTTGCTCGTGGCCGAGGGCCTGGTGGGGTAGGAGCAAGAAGTCCTCAGTTTTCGGTCTTCAGTCTGGGGTCAGGGGATGTTGGCGGGTGTGCGGCGCGTGCGGCTGGTGGCGTAGGGGCGTATGGCGATACGCCCTTTGCGTCAACTTAAGCCTGGCTGTACGGGCCTCACCCCCTAAATCCCCCTCTCCAGCAGAGCTAGAGAGATACGGTGTTGGTTGTCAAGTAGGGAGCGGCACTGTGTGATGAGAAAGCGCGCACTGTGGGTCAAAGTCACGCTCGT
>Ga0334890_1003553_pt1 | contig 15576 bp, 12 predicted proteins | sample GraSluR1_MG_3_FD_207220 | JGI IMG/M metagenome (GOLD analysis project Ga0334890, IMG submission 207220) | Sludge microbial communities from methane-producing bioreactor in Wageningen University, Netherlands - Granular Sludge_31_08-R1 | ecosystem: Engineered > Bioreactor > Anaerobic >... | reverse complement strand
CGTGGCTCTCCCTTCTCGGCGAAGAGTACCTTCCCGTTCCCGGTGCCGGGGGAGACGACCCCCTGATGGTCCGGGAAAGGACGGAGGACGAATCCGGCGAGATTCCGCCCGTACGGTGGATCCCGTCGCCGTCCCCTGCGGACCTGCGGTACGAACGGCTCAGCGCCACATCCTACGCCCTCTTCTCGTGGTGCCCCGCGGCATGGCGGATGAAATTCCGCCAGGGCCTCGAGCTCGCCTGGGAGCTGCCTTCCTCGGAGGAGTTCGGCGGTGCCGACCTCGGCTCCCTCGCCCACTGGGTCCTCGCCAGGTGGGACTTCACGGCTCCCGGCCTGGACCGGTATCTCGGCCCTACCCTCCCTCCCCGGCTTCCGCCGCGCCTTCGCGCCGCCTGGAACGACAAAGCCGAACGAACGGCCCTCCGGAGATGGCTCACCGTCACAGCCGAAGGAGCGGCGGGAAGGAAACTGGCCGCCCTCGCCGCCGAAGGCAGCCTGCAGAGGGAGATCCCCTTCCGGGTGCCCCTCAGGGACGGCCCGCTGCTCACCGGGGCCATGGACGCCCTCTGGCGGGAAGAGGGGCGGGTGTTCATCCGGGACTACAAGATCACGGCGGGCGATGAAAACCTCAATGCGGGCGAGGAGCCGTCGTGGAAGTTCCTCTACGGTGCCCAGCTTCTCTTCTACGGCTGCGCCGCCCGGTCCGTCTTCGGGGAGGCGGAGACGGACATCCGCCTCATCCGCCTGAGGACGGGGGAAGAAGGGGCGCCCGTAATGCCGGAAGACTCATGGCAGGCGGTGGAAGAGGATATCCGGTCCACAGCCCTCAGGGCGGCCCAGGGGCCCTTCCCCCCCCGGACCGACCGGTGCCGGAGGTGCTTTTACCGAATGGACTGCCCTTTCAGGGGAGCAACATCCTGAACGAAAAAAAGCCGGGGGAATATTGTCATCCTGTGCGACAGCGATCGCGTGGCATCCCCGGGGTGGGGAAAGATCTGTTTTTCTCTTTTTAGTCTCCCAAAACCAGATTCTTCGCCCGAAAAACCAGGGCTCAGAATGACAACTCCGGATCCTTCGGCGATGAGGCCGCCTCAGGATGACAAACAGAAGCAGTCCGGAAAGTAGAAGGGCGGTTCTTCCTTTTCCGGAGAACCGCCCTTCGCTTGCCCGTTCAGCGGGAAGGATCTCCCGCCCGACCTGTTACTGTGCTTGTCCTCCCGCACGGCGGACCGGGAACGAACAAGGGATTCCTGTCGGAAAGGCCTGTCCCGCAGGTCCTGCCGGGGAGGATTAAAACTCCGTCTCCATGCGCAGGATCGCCCAGGTATCCTTTCCATTAAATTTGTGAGGTTTCGCCAGGGCCGTGAATTTTCCGAGGATATCGTTCTTGTCTTCTGTATTGTAGATCTCCCCCCGCATGACGATGCGGCCTTCGGAATCCCGGACCGCCTCGTCCACCCGGGCATAGTACACCGCCTCGCCGTCGGCCCCTTCGAAGTGATAGTACGTGCCGTCATAGTAAAAGGGGAGGTCCGACTCGGTGACGCTGGCGAGTTTTTTATAGTCCACGCCGAAGTACTTCTTTATGCTCTCCGTGACGTACTTGCCTTCGATGACGAGGGATCCCCACTCGCAGTCCTTTTTCTTGCACCGGGCGATGCGGCTCTTGTAGTTGTTGATATAGTTGTGCCAGATGCCGAAGCGGATCATGTCGTCAGGTTCATCTTCGTTCGTGAGGACTTCCGCGTCGAAGTCCATGAAGCCGAGTTCGGTGAAGTTCGACAGGAAGGTGCTCATCTTTTTCAGCTCGGCGGCGGAAAATCCCTTTGCCCCCCCGAAGGCGGCGCAGGAAAACGCGAACAGCGAGAGCACTGTCAGAAACATGACGGTTTTTTTCATCCCAGTCATCCCTTTCAGAGAATGAATTTCGTTTCCATTTCAGGGGGGAGTAACGCTATCCCCACAGCCCTTAGTCAATGGAGGCTATAAAATAAAGCGCCGCAGCCGCGTAAACCAGTACGGCTATGCTGAGGCAGGCCGACGCGGCGGCAAGAAAGAAGCGGATCCTGCCCCCCGAAGCAAACGCCCCCCTGAAGAGAAAACCGGAAGCGCAGGCAAACACAGGAAACAGGAGTGCTGCGGCCCAAAGCGGCAAAAACGCTCCCTCCCTTCAGCGGGAGTTCTTTTTCTCCCGATGGTACGTACCTTCGAAGGCCGCGCCGTATTCTTCAATGAAGTCCTTCTTCTCCTTCTCCGGGGAGGTGAGAACGGCGGTTTCACCGTCAAAGACCAGTTTCACCGAAACTTCGTCGTTCCTGAGGTCGTCAACGGTCATGCTGTTTCCTTCAAGTTTTCCCATACCGTCGAGTTCGCCCGCAAGGTCCGGGGTCTCTTTCATGGTCACGCAGAAGTAGACGCAATAGACGTCCTTTTCGTCGCTCTCCATGATGGTCACATATCCATCGGCCTCGCTGCTCTTCAGCCGGTAATACCCCTGGATTCCCTTCGGATTTTTCCGGAGCCAGTCCCACACCAGGACTCCCCTGCTGACGTATTCGCTCCGCATCCAGTATGCCGTGGAGTAAGCCTCGGCCTCGGTGGAGCCGCCGGACTCCATGTCTTCCCTGACGCTTTGGGCTATGGCCCCGGCGTTCTCCTGTTCAAGGGCTTTGTATTCTTCGGCGTCGAGTTTCTCTTTCGCTTCGGCCATCACCGCGGCCATCCCTTCGTAAGCTCCGGCGTAGTCTTCGTTTTTCAGGAGCTTCTTGTGGTTTTTCGGAACTCCCTCGAAAGCGAGCGCCCCCAAAGTGAACGTCAGAAGAAAAATTGCACAGAACACCGCCGCCGTTACATTTCTTTTCATAGCATTCCCTCCCCTGTATTTTTTCTTCTTCATTCCCGGCCGCCCGCTCCGCCGGCAACATCTTCCCGGGCTTCACGTCAGTTCCCGGAATCACCCCCGGCCCGCGTGGCGGTTCTGTCCACGAGAAGCAGGTCGATAAATTCAGGCGCCGATATTTTTACCCTGATCTCATCGTTTCGCCTGAACAGGATATAGTCACCGTCCGTTGAGGCTGTGGAGAAAACACCGCCGTCCTTCAGGATTCCAAAACGGATTGTATTCAGCCGGGACGTGAAATCAAACTCGATGCGGGAGCAGGTGGCCGTCTCGACCTCCATCCTGTAGCCCGGCAGGACTTTCACGCTTCTGAAGTAGCCTGTGTGTTCCTTCATTCCGTCCGTCACTTCCTTGAGGAAAATTGTCCTTCCGTGGCCTGTGCCCCTATTGTGGGACTGGAATCCATGACCCGCACCCCCATTTTCAGGTGGGTGCGGGGGTGATTTCTCCATCCTAAAAGTCTTTTTTGACCAGTTCGCTTCTGGAGTGAACGTCCAGCTTGCTGTATATAAGCTTGAGGGCTGACTTGACCGTGTTTTCCGAGATGAAGAGCCGGGAGCCGATCTCGGCTGCGGTGAGCCGGTCCCTCGCGAGAAGGGCTATCTCCCGTTCCCGGGGAGTCAGAAGGGATAATTTCGGTTCAATCCGGGCCAATACCGAAGAGAGCCCCGCAGCGCCGCGCCTGCACAGGTTCATGACAGGTTCGAGCGCTTCTCCACCGAAGTCCTTCTTCACCGCCTGCAGCAGAGGTACCATGGAGATGCCGAACTCGGCGAAGGGAAGATGCATCCTGTCGGGAAGGGCCGTGAGGAGCGCCCGCCCCAGGTACTCCAGGGCCTGAACACTCTGCCCCTCGTCATTTTTCGAAGCCGCGAGATGAAGCAGCATCCAGAGCCGGGGCAGCTCGTACTTCATCCCGGACGCCATTTCCATGGCGGGCTCCGCCATTCCGTAGAGTTCCGGGTACCGCTTTTCAAGGAAGAGGAGCCTTGCATAGAACATGAGTCCATAGGGATGTCCCTGGATATACAGGACCTTCCGGAGGCTTTCCGCCTTCCGGAGCCATACCGGTATTTTTTCCGTCTTTCCGACGGAGAGGTCGAGGACGGCCAGGCAGAGTTCAACCATTCGGGCGATGGACCTTTCAGAGGACTCTTTCCGATATCCGGAGATGTTCTCCCTGACGGCCCCGTAGGCAGCCCCGTCTCCCCGAAGAATCGCCAGGCGGCCCAGCACCAGCTCCGCGCAGAGGCACAGGCTGGTCTGGCCGGCTCCCCGGGCAATATACAGGGCTTTGTGGCTCAGGGTTTCCGCTTCCTTTTCCTCGCCGCGGCAGAGGTGGGCCTCGGCCCTCATCATGACATCCGCTCCCGTCCCATGGCCGCCGGCCAGCTTCACATACAGGGGCATGCATTCGTCCATGAGGTCCAGAGACTCGTCGAGACCGCCGGTACGGCTCCAGTAGAGGCTCAGCACCGAGGGAATGCCGAAGGTCCAGGGCGTCAGGCCGAAAATGACGGTCCGGGGAGAAGCGCCCCCCCCGGCCGATGAGAGGTGGGCAAGGGCCTCCCTGTGAAAGGCGCTCATCTTCGCGATATCGTTGAACTCGGTAAAGGAAAGAAGCAGGGCCGTTTCGCCCTTCAGCCTCGAGAGGTCATCCTCCGACAGGTTCCCCGGACTGGCGATGATGCTCCGCAGCAGGTTCACCATGCGGGAGAACCGGTCCCGCATGCCGCTTTTCAGGAAATGGAAGGCGAAGAGAAGGAGGGTGAAGGGATATCTCCGGAGCGTCTCTTCGGAACAGTCCGAAACGAGCCGTTCAAGGAAGCTGATGATCTCTTTCTCCTTCTGTTCATTGAGGTATGTGCCCGAGAAAGGCAGGGAGAGGATGGCATCGCAGTCCCGGAGCTTCATGTAGAATTTCGCCGCCTCGAAGTAGTCCGAGGCATCCCTGCAGGCATCCCCGGCCCTTCGGACCAGGAGATCCGCAAGGGCTGAAGGCTGGTTCTCGAACTGTTTCCGGAGGTACTCCCTCAGAATGCTGTGAATTGAATAGGCGCCCTTGTCGGCGATGTAGGAGATGAAAAAGCTGCTTCTCAGCATCCTGGTCACGTCCTCGGGCAGGGTGGTCCAGCCGCCCGCGAGGGCCCCCTGCCGGGGTGTAAAAGCATCGAGCAGGGACACTCCCATGAGGAAAGTGCGGTTCTCACCTGACATTCTGTCCCAGACGGCCGTTTCGAGAAGGCCCTCCATATCCGGCACCCGGGCGAAAGACCCCGTTTCCCTGAAGTTTGATGCCTGGAGCAGGATGGCGGAGACCCATCCTTCGGAAACACTCTGGATGTAGTCCACGTCGCTTTCCGAGACGTTCGCTCCCGACAGTCGGCAGAGGCGGGCCGTGGACTCCCGGTCGAAGAAGAAATCCCTTGTATCCAGCCGGTGGATGTGCCCGCTGTGGCGGAAGTCCCCGCCGAAAGAAGGAAGAGGCTGGGTGATGAACACTATATGGAGGTTTTCATTGCCATGGGCCGAGAAGGCCCCTATGAGGCCGCAGGGGATGTCCGTTTCAAAGAGCTGGTAGTTGTCGATCACAAGGTAGGTTTCAACGTCGCAGCGGCATTGGCTGAGAATAGCCGCGATATCCGGAAGAATTTCCACCGTGGGGGGAAAGAGTTTCTTCAACTTCCGGGCAGCCTCCATGTCCACGTTCCCGAAAAGCCGGCAGAATCCTTCCCATGCTTTCAAGGCCCTTTCGCCGAAACAGGTGTACCAGTTCCGCCTGCTGTTCACCCGAACCGGCTCCCCCAGGAATTCACGGACGGCGGTGGTTTTTCCGAATCCGGAGGGCGCCTCCACCACCGTGAGGGGATGGTCGGGAATTCTTTCGAGCAGTGTTCTGAGGTGCCTTGGGAAGACACAGGTCCCGCCCCGGAACCGGGGGGTTGCCTCTTTCTGCATTGGTGGCCCTCCAATCTTGCCTTTTTCAGAACAGGCTTGTTTTTCCGGCGGAGACTGCTTCCTTTGGTTCCGCCACCCCATAGAGTATGGTGGCGTAGCTCGTTCCGGACTCTACCCTGCGTCCCAGGATGGATGACGAATCTGTGCGCTCGAGGACAGTCCCTTTTTCAATCCCGAACTCGCGGAAAATCATCAGCACCAGGGCAGCGGCACGACGGGCATCCGCGTCGATACCCTTTGTTTCGCCCGGCCGAAGCTCCGCCAGGACATCCAGGGTCTTCCGGTCCTCGGCGGCCATGGCCTCCGGTGTCTTGTAATGGGACAGGTCCATGCTCAGGATGACGGCATCGCCGTCACGGAGCAGATCTCTGACGGCGTTCTTCAGGATGACCAGCGCCAGGTCGGGCGTCCGCGCGCCGATCACCAGGGGAACCACCGACGCGTTGGGAAAATGCCGGGCAATGAAAGGGATGTGGATGGTTATGCCGTGCTCCCGCCGGAACAGGGCTCCGTCAGCCCCGGCCACAGAAAGGGACGGGAGCGTTTCACAGGCTTCCCGGTCCGCCCTGAGGATCCCTTCCGGGGTCTTCCAGTCGTCGGGACACAGGGCCGCGAAGGTCCGGGCACGGCGGAAGTGATCGGGGGAAAGCAGCCAGACCCGCCGGACGTCCGGCGAGCCGAGGCGCTCGTAAAACCGTCGGATCATGCCGAGGGCAAGATCATGGTGGGGAACGATGCCGCCGATGATGCGGGCAGGCCCCTCCCTTTCGCCGGCGCCTTTCCCTGAGGGGAAGGCGGAGCGGAGTTCCGCCCCGCCTTCCGCCTTCTGCGGAATGGCTCCCGCTGCGCTCAGGACACAGAGGAGCAGCACTGCCGGAAAGAACTTATTTCCGAAGCTCTTCATACCATGCAGGATGGTATTGCTTCAGTTCCCCGGACCGGCCGTCGTTGTAGACCAGTGCTTTCCACTCTTCGTCGGTCATGCGGCCGTCGCCCAGGGAGCGGGGGAACTCGTAATAGGAGAAGATGAATCCCCTCGTCACCCGGGGGCCGCCCGAGGCGTCATGAACGAAAACATGGATTCTCCGGGGCCTGCCGGAGCCGATGTGCAGCACCCTGCCTTCGAAATAGTCCGCGGCGATATCGGTGACCAGGGCCATGCGGAGCTGCTTCGTGTCCTCCACCATTTCTCCGGGCAGCAGCAGCTGGGCGTTGAAGGCCCTGGCCAGGTACTTGATGTTCCCGTAGTCCTCCGCCGTCAGGAGTGTGCCGCCGGTCTCCTTTGCCGCGATGTCCCGGGCGATGGTCAGCAGTTCCGCCAGGGTTTCCAGCCTGGAGGCGTAGGGAATGCCCTCTTTCTCGAATTCCTCGTCCTCCGGCTCCATTCCGAATTCGGCGATGAAGGCCTTCAGCCGCGTCACCGCCGACAGAAGGGCGTCGAAGGTCCGGGGATCGGGCTCCACGTAGCCCTTCGGCTGCGGAGGGGCAAAAGGCCCCGCTTCGGTGTCGCCGCCGTCTCCCATCTCGGCGCCGGACTGCTCGGCGTAGAGAACCGTGTCGTGCTTCAGCTCGGCCCAGGAGGCGGAAAAGGTGGAGAGCTTCTTCCACTGCCAGGCGGGAGAGCGGTAAAAGAACTGGTCCGAGCCGGAGTCCCGGAACCCCTCGTGGAATGCCTTTATCCACAGGGAATAGACCGTCTCCTCCCCGCCGAGGTGCTCGTTTATCCAGGTTTTCAGCTTCTTCAGCGCCTCGGCGTACCCCTTGACGCCGTTGTTTTTCGCCGCCAGGCCGACGGCCGCCTTTGACCCGAGGGCGGCCATGACGTCCGTTCCCTCAGGGAGGTTGCGGGGGTTTGCGTCGGTTCCAACCCGGGGGGAGGTAAGCATGTTCATCACGTAGGCATCAGGGGTGAACCGCTTTCCGGACATGCGGAAGACGGGAAGCCGGGAGGCGAAATCCTTCGTGCCGTCGTCACCGCCCGGCGTGCTCTGGATCAGAGGGCCGGGGACCGTCTTTTTGATCTCCTCCGCCAGGGCCGAGAGAACCTTTTCATCGGCCAGCCCGGCATGGGCTTCCGCAAGAGTTCCCATGCGCTCTTCGGCCAGCCTCCGGTAGATTCGGGTTCCCCCCGTGTTCGAGGCGCCCACCAGGAAATCGATGGGAGCCTCGAAGGCGTTCCAGAGTTCCTCCTGCTCTCCGAGAACCAGGGACACCAGGGCCGCCGCCGCGACGTTCCCGGGCTTCGGCGTGCCGTCGTCGGCGAAGAGGACAAGCTCGGCGGAGCCGAGCCAGCTCATGGCCCGGAAGTACCGTTCCAGTTCCGGCCTGATGGTGTAATGGCCCCTGGGCCTGAAGGATGTGTAGTCCATTTTCGCCCCGGTGACGGCGGAGTCCGTCACATCCTTCGCGGCGAGGATCCGGCGCACTTCTTCGGAAGCGTTCTTCGACAGCTTTGTCCGTGTTCCCGGCTTTTCCTCCAGGAGAGCCAGAGGGATGGCGAACAGGTCCCGGGCTTTATTCCAGGTCTCCCCCGCTCCCGCCGAGGCGCAGGCGCCCTCGACGCCGGAGAGGGCGGAAAGGGCCGTCTTCATGTTTTTCCCGAGGGCAGGGGCAAGGTAGGTACGCTCGAATTTCTGCAGCATCCGGTCGAATACCAGGTGGAAGGCGTGGAGGAACAGGTCCGTGGTGATGAAGTCTGCCTGGTAATCGGTGGTGTATCTGTAGTAATCCGCCAGGTCGTCCACCTGGAGGGCATATTCGTCCATGGCCCACGGGTCGTCGATGTAAAAGCCCTTCCTCAGGAGGGAAGCAACCATGTCCTTCGTCACGGGAAGGAATTCCGTCAATTTTTCCGGGCCGTCCATTCCCCGGAAGCCGTCACCGTAGAAAGAGGACATGGCGGAGTACCGCATCTTCGACGGCAGAAGCCCTTTGTCAACCCTGGCATTGTCGGGCCCATAGCCTTCCAGGGAGCCGAAATCGGCCTTTTTGCCCCAGGCGTACCGGGAGCCCACGCCGCCGCTGCCGAACCTGGTGTCGGTTGAGAACTCCAAGAGCAGCCAGTTTTCCTTTCCTTCCGAATATTCGCCCACCGCCGTCACCGTCTCACCCCGGACAAGGGAAAACCCCTCGATGGAGAGGTGGCCGGCCGATCCGCCTTTCCCGGGCTGCAGCCGCAATTCAGCACCGTCCTTCTTCACCATGAAGGAACGGGGCTTGTAGCTTGTGTACTCAGGGACTTTTTCGATGCCCTTCTTCTGGATGTAAGAGAGCACCGTCCCGTCTTCCGGCGAGAGAAGGGCGTACCATCCGCCGGCGAACTGCCTGAGCTTGCTGTCCGTTACGGCGCGCAGCCTCACGTGATTGCCGTAGACGACGATCCCGTAGAAATCCGGAAGCTCCCAAAGGTCCGTCACCCGGGGAACTTTCGCCGCGGGTTTTTCGAACATGGGCACCACATCCGCCGTGACGACGTAGAGCCCGTCCCCGCCCCCGGGGCCGGAAGCACTCTTCCCCTGCGCCGCCGGGGCAAAAAAGCACAACGCAATGATCATGACGGCACAAAACGGAACTCCCCTCGGCAACGAAACGCCCCACCCGGTTCCCATGGCTTTTCTTCCATTCATCCCGATGACCTCCTCCTTCATGCCGGCATAATACTGTCCGGGCCTTTCGCCGTTCCCTCCCGGCACCCGTTTCAGAAACCGCAGGGAGGCACACAACCTTGTCCTGCTTCCCCGAAACAATACCATGAAGGAGCCATTCGCGGCCAATATTCTTCAGACAATTTCATACTATCAGGCAGAATTCACCCTTATCCCGCCGCCGGCACGGGAACGGTTATCTCCCGTTCCTTCCATTTTTCCGTGTCTGCCCAGTGGCCCGGAGACAGGACGGACGTTTCGACAATCCGGATGTCCATTCCGTCGGGGGAGACCGAAAGGAAAGTGTAGTTCCTTGTCTCATCGGCTTCCTTCAGGGGAATCGTCTCCTCCACCGCTGAATCGTAGAGGACGGCGGAGACTTTCAGGCCGTAGGAAAGGCCGGGGAATACCGCTCCCTCCCGGGTATCGTCGATCCGGGTGAAAACAAAGCGCATGCCGTCGTCAAGCCAGGCGGCTTCTCCCCGCAAACCGCTGAATTCCGCTATTTTCTCCATTCCTTCCCCGAACACGTCGAAGAACAGATCGGGCCGTGTTCCGCTTCCCCTGGCGAGGACAAGGCGATCCCCGGCGGGGCTCCAGAGGAGGTCCCGGTACTCGTTCCCGCTGTCCAGGGGAATGAAGGTCACAACCATTCCTTCGGGCCCGAAGAACCAGACGCCCGTTTCCTCCTGAGTCACGTCCTCCGAGAATTCCTTCCCTGTCACGGCCCAGTGGGTGATTCCGTTATCCAGCCCGGCCGGAATTTCATACACTTCGCAGTCGAGAGCTTTTTCATCAAGAAACACCCGGCCGTCCCGGAGAGTATAGGCATCCGGCCGGAATGCTCCGCCGTCTTCCCCCTCGCCGGAAGACGGAAGGGCAAGACTTTTCTCCATTCGGGCGGCCGCGGCGGAAAAGCGGGCCACCTCCTCAAGGGGATAGACGAGGATAAAGGATGCCCAGTTCTCCCCGTCGAGAATACCGTACTCGTGGAAGCGGCGCTCCTTTCCTTTCCTGCCCCCGTCGTCGCTGTAGATGACCCTGTACCATCCCGGACCCGCGCCATCTGATCCGGGCACGATATGAGCCGCCTCCCGAATCCGGGCCTGCAGCCTGGTTTCCCCGTCCTCTCCCAGCACGTTGAAGCCGCCGGAGATGGTCAGGGCATACGTGTCCCCTTCCGTTTTCAGCCATATGCCGTCTCCGTTGTCCGGTTCCTCCAGGACAGTGAAGATATCAGGATATTCCACAGAGTAACCGAAACGGGCATTCCCATAGGTGACCCACTCTTCCTTCGCCGCCGGAGCGGGGAGAACACATGCCTGGACAAGAAAAAACGCGGAGGTGCAGAACAGAAGAAATCTCCTCATAGTTGACAGCTCCTCTCCCTTTGCCCGCCGCGGCATGACCGGGGCGGGCGTATATGGCAACACTGCTTCCCTGGCCTGGTGCCGGAGATGCAAAACAACAGTACTCCTCCGTTTCCGTTTGGGGAATCACCCCTTTGGGTGGTCCCGAGGGGGGATTTTTCCCACCCGGACGGAGAAGGGATACATGTTGAGGACTGATTTTCGTCGAGAAAGTCTTTCCGCCGTGAGAAGGCGTTCAGGAAAACAGGCTGTATCTGCGGAACGGGCTTTTACCGGCCTGTCTTTATGGTTCTTCCCGGGCATTCCCCCGCACCGTCAGAGACTCTTCCAGCTTTTGAATCCCTTGCCCAGAACCTCTGACGCCTCGACCACGGACATGAAGGCCGTGGGATCGTTCTCTGCAAGGAACTTCTTCAGCTGCATTGCCTGCCGGGGCTCCAGCAGGGTGAGGAGAACGGGCCGGGGCTGCTTTGAGTATCCCCCCATGCCGTCCAGTCTTGTGACTCCCCGGTGAAGGGTAAGGTTGATGTACGCGGACACCTCGTCGGGGATGTGGGTGATGATGAAGGCCTGCTTCCTCCGGTCGAAGGAGCGGGTGGTGTTGTCCAGCACGATGCCGAAGACGTAGAGGCCCACGGCGCCGTAAATGGCCGACTCAAGCCCGACCACGAAGAAGGAGAGGGCCAGTATCCCCATGTTGATGTAGATGGAAAACTGCCCCATTTCGATGCCGTACCGTTTTCTCAGGGCCATGCCCGGGATGTCGAGGCCGCCGGTGGATCCGCCCACCCTGAAGACCATGCCGGCGCCGAGCCCGCGAATGACCCCGGACACCATGGCCGCCATGAACTTGTCTCCGATGACGGGCACCGGAACAAATTCGAAGGCTTTCAGCAGGAGGGAAAAAAGCACTACGGCCCAGGCCGTCCACAGGACAAACCGTGGGGACAGCTCCTTCCAGGCCCAGATCATGAGCAGCGTGTTTGCAGCGAGGATCACCCACGCGGGAGAAATGCCGAACACGTAGTTCGACAGCACGGCGATGCCTGACACCCCGAGGTCGGGAAAACGGTTCGGAAGCACAAAAAGCACCACCGCAAGGGCCTGGAGGGACACTCCGGCGGTCACGGCGACGAAAGCTCTCCACTCTTCCTTTACATCACGGAAAATTCTCTCTGATATTGAACGGAAACCGGCTTTCAGCGTCGAAAACTTCATGGCGCCCCTCCTCCTCTGAATGTGAATCAGTACCCTCTTGGCACGAATTCCCGCTCTTGGTCTGGTATAATAGATTGGTTGCAGACCTATGGAGCGGAGTGGGAAGCATGTTTATTCCTCTTGAAGGACAGAGTGTGGTTTCCATCCGGCGCGTTATCGCCATGATACGCCACGGCGAAGAAACGGCCGTCTATCTCGATGACGGAACAATCCTGGCCACGGGCTTCCGCCCGGAGACGCTGGGTAAAAGATACAACGCTTTCAGCAAAGAGGCAAGGGAAAACGCCGAGCCTCTTCGCAGACGAATGGGAGGAAACAGAACATGACGATGAGTCCGGCGGCCCGCCAGTATACGGCCAGCAGCATCCAGGTCCTGGAGGGGCTCCAGGCGGTCAGAAAACGTCCGGGGATGTACATCGGCGACACCGCTGCGAGAGGGCTCCACCACCTGGTCTACGAAGTGGTGGACAACTCCGTGGACGAAGCCATCGGCGGGTACTGCACATCCATATACGTGGCCATTCACGCCGATGAAAGCATCTCCGTGGAGGACAACGGACGGGGCATCCCCACCGATCCCCACCCCTCCAACGGCCGCCCCGCGTCTGAAGTGGTGCTTACGACCCTCCACGCCGGAGGCAAGTTCGACAGCGGCGCCTACAAGGTCAGCGGAGGTCTCCACGGCGTGGGTGTCTCCGTGGTCAACGCCCTCTCCGAATGGCTCGAAATAACCATCTGCCGGAACGGTGAATCCCGCACCCAGAGGTTCGAGCGGGGCATCCCCGTGACGGAGCTTTCCGAAGGCGTCCCCACGGAGAAGAACGGTACCATGGTCCACTTCCTCGCCGACAAGGACATTTTCGAGGAGGTCAAGTTCTCCGCCGAAGTTCTGAGCGCCCGGCTCCGGGAACTTGCCTTCCTGAACCCCGGACTTTCCATCACCCTTGACGACAAGAGGGAGAACAAGATCAAGGAATTCCGCTACGACGGCGGGATGAAATCCTTCATCGAATACCTGAACAGGGGCAAGACCGTGCTCTTCTCCGAACCGGTGACCATATCGGGAGAGAAGGACGGGGTCTCGGTGGACATCGGCCTCCAGTACAACGACGGCTACCTCGAGAGGGTCTTCGGCTTCGCCAACCTCATCCACACCATCGAGGGAGGCACCCATGTCTCCGGCCTTCGGACAGCCCTCACCAGGGGCGTGAACGAGGCTGCCCGCAGGGGGAAGCTCCTGAAGGAGAAGGAAGAAAACCTTTCGGGCGACGACCTGAAGGAAGGGCTCACCTGCGTCGTCTCCGTCAAGCTGGCCAACCCCCAGTTCGAGGGACAGACCAAGACGAAGCTCGGAAACAGCGACGTGAAGGGCATCGTCGATTCCATCGTCTACGAGGGGCTGCTGGCCTGGTTCGAGGACAACCCCCAGGTTGTGAAGTCCGTGGTGGAAAAGGCCATTAAGGCGCGGCAGGCGAGAGAGGCGGCCAAGCGGGCGAGGGAACTGGTCCGCAAGTCTGTGATGACCGGCCTGAGCCTTCCGGGAAAGCTGGCCGACTGCTCAAGCAGAAACCCGGAAAACACCGAGGTCTACATCGTGGAGGGAGATTCGGCCGGAGGCAGCGCCAAGCAGGGGCGGGACAGGAGCTTCCAGGCCATCCTTCCGCTGCGGGGCAAGATTTTGAACGTGGAAAAAGCCAGGCTTGACAAGGTCCTGGCCAACCAGGAAATCCGGACCATGATCCAGACCCTGGGAGCCGGCGTGGGAGACGATTTCGACCCGGGCAAGCTGCGGTACCACAAGATCATCATCATGACGGACGCCGACGTGGACGGCGCCCATATCAGCACCCTGCTGCTGACCTTCTTTTACAGGTACATGCCGGCCCTTATCGAAAAAGGGTACCTTTACCTGGCCCAGCCGCCCCTCTACCGGGTTCAGAAGGGCAAGGCCGTCTCCTACTGCTACAACGAAAAAGAGCTCAGGAACATTCTGGACAACGCTCCGGACCCGTCCAAGATGAGCGTCCAGCGGTACAAGGGGCTCGGCGAAATGAACCCGGAACAGCTCTGGGAGACCACCATGGATCCCCAGAACAGGGTACTCAAGAGGGTGGAGATCGACGACCTCATGGGGGCGGACGAGTATTTCAGCATCCTCATGGGAGACAAGGTGGAGCCCCGGCGGGATTTCATCGCCGCCCACGCCCACGAGGTCCGCAACCTGGACATCTAGGAGCGGCAATAGAGTTTCAAAGGGGCCTCCGGCAACTGCCGGAGGCCCCTTTTTTTCTCCCTAGTAGGCCGTCTCCAATATCCGGAGGATGTCCTCCCGTTCGATCTTCCGCACCGCCCCGAGGGGGGCGAGCTTGGCCGCGTTGTCGGCGATCCCGGGCAGGTCGTTCTTTGCCACCCCTACTTCCCGGAGGGTCACGGGAGACCCGAGGGAACGGAAGTACTCCCGCAGCGCACGAATGCCCCTCAGGGCCCGGCCTTCGCCGTCCCGGACGCCGAAGATATTGGCGGCGAGCCGTTCAAACACGGGTTCCGCGTCCCTGTACACATATTCCATCCAGGCGGGCATGATGATGGCAAGCCCCGTTCCGTGGGGTACGTCGAAGATGGCGCTCAGGGAGTGTTCGATGCGGTGGGAGGCGAAATCCCCCCGGGCGGGCCGGCCCACGTTGCTCAGGCCGTTGTGGGCCAGGGTGCAGCACCAGGCAAGTTCCGCCCTGGCCTCGTAGTCTCCAGGATTCTTCACGAGCTGGGGAATCCGGCGCATCATCGCCCGAATGAGGGATTCACAGTAGTCCTGGACGAAATCGAGCCCCGGGCAGGAGATCACGTACGCCTCGAGGACGTGGGTGATGGCGTCAATACCGCCGCTCACCGTCTGGCTCTCCGGGAGAGTCGCCTGCACCGACGGGTCGATGACGGACACTTTAGGGACGAGGACAGGGGACGCTATCGCCCACTTGCTCTCATCCTCCTCCCTGGTCACCACGGCAGTGTTGTTCATTTCCGAGGAGGTGCCCGACGCGGTGAGCACTCCGTAGACGGGCAGGGCTTCCTTCACCGCTGCCTTCCCGCAGAAGAAGTCCCAGACGTCCCCGTCGTAGAGAGCCCCCATGGCGGCCGCCTTCGCAGTGTCGAAGACGCTCCCCCCGCCCACGGCGAGCACGGCTTCAGCTTTTTCCCCCTTCAGCAGGGTGATGACGTCCCGGAGCTTGGACAGCCTGGGGTTCGACCGGACGCCCCCTATTTCGGCACTGTGGATGCCGTGTTTCTTCAGAGACTCCGTCACGGCCTCGTGAACGCCGTTTTTGAAGATGGAGCCCCCTCCGGCGACAAGAACCGCCCGGGATATTCCGTCCGCCGCAAGGGCCTCGCCGATCTGGGGAATGGTATCCCTGCCGAAGATGATTTTTGTCGGAGCATAAAAGGTGAAATTCTGCATGTTTTCCTCCTTTCGCCGGAGAAATCCCGGCATG
>Ga0334890_1003551_pt1 | contig 15584 bp, 15 predicted proteins | sample GraSluR1_MG_3_FD_207220 | JGI IMG/M metagenome (GOLD analysis project Ga0334890, IMG submission 207220) | Sludge microbial communities from methane-producing bioreactor in Wageningen University, Netherlands - Granular Sludge_31_08-R1 | ecosystem: Engineered > Bioreactor > Anaerobic >... | reverse complement strand
CAGCGGAGAACTGTGGGTATCCAGCGCCGGTGAAATGATCGCCAGCGATGACGCCTACCTGCTGGAAACGCAATTTGAACTGCGCCAGGCTGAAGGCATTCAACTGGAAACCAGCCAGGTTTTCCTGGAAGCCAGTGACGGCAGCCAGGCAGTGGCAATTCCCAACCCATCAGTTGAAGGAGAAAACCTGTTGCAATTTCCCCTGGATATTGACGGCTGGAGCCTGGTGCGCGGCAACCTGGTGTTCAACTTTGAAGATGTGAACCAATTGGCCGGTGAAATTGACCTGGTCATCGATTTGACCCCGCTGGGATTGCAGGAGATTCGCATTCCGGTCAGGCTGTAATCGGTTTGAATGTTCACGCATGGCATGATTTTTGCACTTTTGACAACAGCCATCATGGTTGTGATCAACCCGATGAGGTTTGGATTGACGAGGGAGAAGGTTATGCATAAACAGTTACGAATTTGGATTTTTATAGTGCTTTTGTTGGGAATCGCAGGCGCCTGCAGCCCGCTGCAAATTGGCGGCCTGTTTTCGGCGCAGCCCACTGCCGCCCCGACTGAAGAAATCATGGCTGCGGTGACAGCCGACCAGCATTCAATTGACCAACCAACCGCCACTCCGCTTCCGCTCGAACCCACTGCACAACCGGCAGTCATCGAACCGGAAAACATAGCCGGTTTGCAAATATACAAAACCGCCACGCTGAACAATCCCTACAAGGTGAAATGGTCGCAAGACAGCCAGGTTTTAGGTGCAGTGACTGCCGATGGACTGATGCTGCTCAATGGTGAGACGCTTGAAATGCTTTCCAATGTGCAGGTGCTTTCCCCTTACATCCTGGTGGATTATTCACCTGATAAAGGCTGGATGGCGTTGACTGTTGACGGCACTTCGTTGGAAATTCGCGAAATTGCCACCGGCAACCTTGTGCGCTCACTGGCTTTGACCTCGCAATTCAACGGCGGCTCTTTCTCAGCCGACGGCAGCATGCTGGTGTTGGCTTCAACCGACCTGATTGAGGCGCAGATATGGAACGCCGATAGCGGCGCTTTCATCAAATCGTTGAGTGGTTTTGAAACCGCCGCGCCGGTTTACAGCGCCTCTTTTGCCGAAGATAATTCGCATTTGATCTGGGTGTCGCGCGCCCACGTGCAGTTGCAAGACATTCCCAGCGGCATTCTGGGCAACAGTTTCTCGCACGAAGACTTTGTGGGGGGTTACGCCATGTCGCCTGATGGGAACTTCCTGGCAACCGCCACCTCCGGCATGATCAGTGAAAATTATCATCCCTTTGTGCGCATCTGGAATCCCACCGAGGGCGTGGAAGTGGCCACCCTGCTGGTGGAAAATTCCGTCCCCTACAATGTGACCTTCTCACCCAACAGCCGGCTGTTGGCAGCCAGCGACAGCACTCGCCTGGTGCTGTGGGAAACCAGTGGTTTCAGCCAGATCGCTGTGTTTAACAGCCAGGCAGAGGCTTTCAATGCCGTGGCCTTCTCACCGAACGGTAAAACCCTGGCCACTTCCAGCTCCGACGGCAACTTGACCCTGTGGAAAGTGATGAAATAAAGGATTCAGAGGATAAGCAACCGGGCTCTGCTCAAAACGCAGAACCCGGTTTTTTTCGTAGTGACGGCGTCAGCCGTTCTCAACCCAAGAAACTCTTAATTTCATGCGCCAGGTCAAGCGGGATGCCGGGCACCGCCGCCAGCTCTTCAGCGCTGGCCTCACGGATGCGCTCCACCGAGCCGAAGCGGGTCAGCAGGGCTTTCCGCCGCGCCGGCCCCACCCCCGGGATGGCGTCCAACTGCGAAGCCATGCCCTGGCGTGTGCGTTGGCCGCGGTGCGCCGTGATGGCAAAGCGGTGCGCCTCGTCACGTATACGCTGCAAAAGATACAATCCCTGCGAATTGCGCGGCAAATTCAGTGGTTCGGGGTGGCCAGGCAAATACAATTCTTCATTTTGCTTGGCCAGGCCCGCCACCGGCACTTTGCCCATCAGGTCAAACTGTTCCAGCACATCCACGGCGCGCCCCAGTTGTCCCTTGCCGCCGTCCACCAGCAGCAGGTCAGGCAGCAGGGCAAACGCCGGGTCGGGCTTGCCGCCGGGACCTTCCGCGGCGGCTACCTGGGCTGCCTTCCAGCGGCGAAAACGCCGCTCCAACACTTCCTGCATACTGTCAAAGTCATTGGGACCCACCACCGTTTTAATGTTGAAGCGCCGGTAGCGCGATTTGTTGGGCACGCCTTGCTCAAACACCACCATGCTGCCCACCGAAGCCGTGCCCTGCGTGTTGGAGATGTCATAGCACTCGATGCGGTTGGGCGGCTCACGCATGCTGAAGGTTTGCTGCAATTCAGCCAGAGCGTCGGTCTGGCGATTGGTGTCCATTTGCCACTGCGTGCGCAGGGCTCGCAGGGTTTCCACGGCATTTTCCGAAGCCATTTGCACCAGCTCCTGTGGGGTGCCCTCATGCGGCACCTTGAGCTGCACCTTTTGGCCGCCGCGGCGGGTTTTCAGCCACTGCTGGATAATCTGCGCCTCTTCAATCTCGTTGGGCAACAGCACCTGCGACGGCACCACGGCTGCTTCACTGTAGAACTGCTTGATGAACTCGGAGATGACCTCACTGTCTTCTTCGTCTTCTGTTCCTTCAAGAATAAAATACTCGCGCCCGATCATCTTGCCGCTGCGGATGAAGAAAATTTGCACGCAGGCTTCTCCGTCGGCGCGCGCCACAGCGATCACATCTGAATCAACCTGTTCAGAAGAGATCACTTTTTGGCCTTCCACCACGCGGTCAATGGCCTGAATCTGGTCGCGCAGCGCAGCGGCTTGCTCAAAGCGCAGCTCTTCGGCGGCGGTTTCCATCGCCCGGCGCAGCCGCTCCACCACCGGCTCGGTATTTCCTTCCAGGAAACGCGACAGGTCATCGATCATCTGGCGGTATTCGTCTTGATTCACCGCGCCAATGCACGGCCCGGAACACAGCTTGATGTCATAATATAAACAGGCGCGCGGATCATTGCCTGTGATGATGCGGTCGCAGGTGCGGTAGTGGAAGATGCGCCGCAGCACATCCAGCGTCTGGTGCACCGCCCAGGCGCTGGTGTAGGGGCCGTGATAGCGCGAACCGTCTTGAATCATCTGGCGGGTGACGGTCACCTTGGGAAAACGATCAGCCCAGTGTACCTTGATGTAGGGATAGCGCTTGTCGTCCTTCAGGCGGATGTTGTAGCGCGGGCGGTGCTTCTTGATCAGGTTCATCTCCAGGATGAGCGCTTCCAGCTCCGAACCCACCACAATCCATTCAATATCCACAATGTTACGCACCAGTTGGCGGGTTTTCCCATCATGGTCGGCGCTGCTGTGGAAATAGGAACGCACCCGGTTGCGCAAATTGACGGCCTTACCCACATAGATGATCTTGCCATCCACGTTCTTCATGATGTAGCAGCCGGGTTTGGTAGGCAGCGTGTCGAGAATGCCCTGGATTTTTTCAGAAACGCCTGTCATGCCGAAAATTGTATCATAGCCGGAACGGTGAACAAAAAACAGCGCGCCCTGTCCGGGCGCGCTGTCTATATATCGGTTAGAAAACGGCTATTCGCCTGTGCCGGTTGCGGTTGCACCCACCTGCGGCAGGTTGAACACAAACGGCGCATTGCTGGGCAGCAGCATGGCTTCGATGTTGGGAGATAGCTTGGTGATGTACTGATAAGTGAGCAGGTTGGGATTGCTCTTCAACACCGCGGCGATCAACTCCAGCGATTTGGCTTCCGCCTCAGCCGATATGAGGCGCGATTTGGCATCGCCCTCCGCATCGATCACCGCAGCATCGGCGCGGCCTTGCGCCACCTGGCGAGCTTGCTCGGCTTCCTGTTTCTTCTGTTCGACCACAAATTTTGCCTGCTGGGCAGTTTGTTCGGCAATTTGCTTCTGCTCCACCGAGGCCGCATATTCATCGGAGAAACTGATGTTGCGCAGCACAAAATTCACCAGCACCAGGCCGTTGTCTTCCATCTGTTTCGACATGGCTTCGGTTATGCCCTGAACCAGTTCAAGTCGTTTGGAACTGTACACTTCCTCAATGCCGTATTGTGATACAGAATCTCGAATCACCCCGCGTGAAACTGCCCGTACCAGGTCGTTGGCATAGCGGTCCTGCCAGGTGATATGCACCTGGGTTACCTTGGTTGGATCAATGGCAAAAATCACCGACGCATCCACCAGCACCTTTTGCCCGTCAGCCGTGCGCGCTTCAATCGAATCATCGCCTTTTATATTTCCTTCTTCCGGCGCAATCGACATGGTGTAGGTCTGACGCGAGATGGGATATTTCACCACCGTCTCGGCAAAGGGAATGATCCAGCGCAAACCGGGCTGTAATGCCTGTTCGCGGTAACCCTTGGGCGCCACAGCAGAGATGACCACGCCGCGCTCTTCCGGGTTGATAAACACCAGCCCGGCGCTGACCGAGGATAAGACGATAGCCACCACAACAGCAATGATGATGATGGATTGGCTATTTTTTATGGCACGCCCGCGTGATGTTTGCAGGACAAAAAACACCCCCAGCAGCACCACTGCCAGCCAGGTTAAAAATGCAATTCCTCTTAACAAAGTTGCTACATTCATTCCCGTCTCCTTGAATTCAATTCAAAATCCACAAATAATGGATACTTTGATTATAGCGGGTTTGTATTGGATTATTATTAATAGCAATAAAAAAACTCAAATAAGCTTAAGAGATATTATCTTAAAAAGAGGAACTTTCGCAAAAACAACGCCGCTTGACAATCAATTGAATCGTAGTAAAATCATATTCAAATCTTTGAATATGATTTTTTTGATTTCAAAATGGAGGGCATTATGCAAGATGCTGAAATAAAAGATTATCTTGGAATTCCACGCTTGGAGATTCCCTGGTATCCAACTATTGATCACGATCTTTGTACGAACTGCGGGTTGTGCTACAACGCCTGCAAGCATGGCACCTACGGCTACAATGATGATCACGTAGTGGTGGTTGCCAATCCGTTTCACTGCGAGGTATTCTGTGAAAGTTGCCGTTTCCAGTGTCCCGTAGGCGCCATATCATTCCCTGACCGCAAACAATTTAAAGCAACAATAAAAGAATTAAGAAATAAATACCCACCTACCGAATAATTTTATGGAGGAAATTATGTCAGAAGAATCCAACTTGCCGCGTTATATCCAGTGCATGTGCCGGGGTGACTGCCCTGGTTTTACCCAGATGAACGTCTGGAGTCTGGTCAATTACATCCGTAATGAACTGGATGTTGAGTACACAGTAATTCACCCACAACTTTGTGTAGATGATGGCGATCGTTTCTGGCAAGATCTTGCCAAACCCGGCGTCAAGTACGTTGTCGGGGGTTGTGATCCCAAAATGCAACGAAAAATGTACAAAGATGCCCTGGCAGCCGTTGGTGCAGATTTTGACCAACAGGTCATTGCACTGGATCTTCGCAATATGCCCACAGAAGAAGCCATGAAGAAAGTAGCCGCAGTTTTTGAAGATTTAGATTCAAAATAAGCACTTCCCAGGCATTCAGGGGGCTATCCATAATGGATAGCCCCCTGATGTGTCTGACCTGAAATATTTTATTACATAACAGAATAGCAAAGTATGAGGTTGGTATTATGCAAATTTTTCTTTTGATGGCATTGACATGCCTGACTGTCGTGACGATTGGTTACTTCATCAATAAATATTTACGCTTACCCTGGATGTTCACGGTGGTCATTTTGGGTATGACCCTGTCTTCTCTGGGATTGTTCACCGAGGTTCTTCAGAGTGAAAATTTCCAGCTTCTCGCGAAGATGGGCATGTTGCTCTTCCTTTTTACAATTGGTCTGGATTTGGAACTGGAACAAATTCGGAAATTGGGCGGGTATATTGTTTTCGGAAATATCCTACTCACATTAAGTGAAGGTTTCTTACTGGCGTTGCTATTCTATTTTGTGTATCCAGATTTTGTCAGCCATTCATTTGGAGTGGCGCTTCTTACTGGAATCGCTTTTGGAACTGTTGGCGAAGTGATACTCCTGGCGTTATTGAAAGAATTTGGACTTGAGAAAACCAAATTTGGACAACTGGCTTTAGGCATCGGTGTATTTGATGATATTTTTGAAATACTGGTACTGGCAATCATTATTGGGTTGCCTGCGCTCACCTCGGCTTCTAGCCCTGCAAATGGTTGGGCTGGTTCATTATCGATTGTCATTACGCTTACCGGGATTATTCTGGCAACAATTTTCCTGTCAAAAATCGGGAAATTCACACGCAGCATATTCGAAAAAATACCGTCGGATTCGTTTGTCACCCCATTTTTAATATTTATGTTTGCGTTTGGATTTATTTATCTGGGATCTTACAGGATCGAGAACATGGGTGTCGTTGCAGCAATTTTCAGTGGAATTGCCATAAAAAAGATGCTGCCGGAAAAAATACTTCAACAATATAAGAAGCCGGTTTTTTTTGTAACCAATATTTTTCTAGGTCCTTTTTTCTTCCTCAGTCTAGGTGGAAAAATGTCACTGGGGGCTTTGATTAGTAATCCGGTTTTGATTCTTGCTATCATATCGATTTCACTCGCATCCCGTGTAGCAATCTCGTATTTACTATTTCAACGATTGCTTGGTAAACGCCAAGCAGCTATTTTGGGAGTTGGGCTGACGGCAAAATTCAGCACCAGTGTTATCAGCGAAAACCTGTTATACACCTCTGGCATGATTGCATTGCCTCTCTATTCAACCATCATGGCGGCATTCATACTCTTGAAGCCGATTATTGTCGGGGCATTTTCGATGTTACTGGCTACCCATAAAGAATCAATCCAGGAAGTTGTTGACCATACGGCGCTTTCAGTAACTGAAATATAAGAGTCGATATTTGGAGAAGTACTATGATCAATCAATTTATCAATAGAAAAATCTCACCAAAAACTTAAGAAATGTTTTTTATCGTTCAAACTTTAACCAAGGAGGTTTGAAATGGCAGCAGATGAAATGTGGCATGGAATTCCCCGCAAGGATATTCCCTGGTTTCCAACAGTTAATGCTGAGAAATGCATCGGTTGTGCGCTCTGCTACACAACCTGCGGACGAGGTGTTTATGAAATGCAGAATAATAAAGCGGTTGCGGCAAACGCCATGAGCTGCATGGTCGGATGCACCACTTGCAGCAATGTGTGCCCGGTACAAGCCATCACTTTTCCGGACCGCGACATGGTGCGAAAGCTGGAACATGAATATAAAATTTTCAAAATTGTTCGCCAGGAAGCCAAAGAAAAAATGGCAAAGCAAGATGCCATCAAAGCGCGAGCTGCCGCTGAAGACGCCGTTGCCAAATTAACAACCCGCGCCCGCTTTGATATTGCGGGGGAATTTGGTGAAAAACGATTCCTGGTTCAAATGGAAGAATTGGTAAAGGATCGCCCCTTTGATTTCATTAATTTACATCTCGAAGTTCCCACGGTGATGGGAGCCTTGGAAAAAACTCCTTCATTCATGTCTTTTGAAGTCACATCAACCGAACAGGAAGATATTCAGGAATTTTTACCTCTGGTGCGAGCACTGATTCGACAGAATGGTTTAACGTTGGTAAATGAAACCAAATAATAACAGGTTCAAATGAAAGTAATTAACGAGACTCTCCACCCTATTAAAGTAACCGTGATTGCGCAGGATGATTCTCATGCGCTGGCGAAAGCGCGTGAACATCAGATTGTGCTTAACATCCAGAAGGGTAACAGCGAAGCCGGGTTCACTGCTGCCGAAACGCTGATGGCTGCCCTGGGAACCTGCATGTTGACCAACATCCAAACCCTCCGCCAAAAAATGCAGCTTCAAATTGATGATGTGCGGATTGAATTTGGTGCTTTACGCAAAGATGTCCCGCCTGAAGTGAACGAGATCAATTACCGTCTGATCCTGACAAGCTCTGAACCTGAAGAAAAATTGCAGGAAATGCATGACTTAATTTTAAAATGGGGGACGGTAACCAATACTCTGATTAAAGGCATAAAACCACAGGGTCAACTGGTTATCACCAGAAACAAAGAAATAGAAAAGTAAGGTATCAAATATGCACGACCATCACCCTGAAAAAAACAGCAAGAAACTGTTATTCTCCATCGTATTAACTGGAGTAATTTTCGCCGCAGAGTTTGCTGGCGGCTTGTGGACAGGCAGCCTGGCGCTATTGTCAGACTCTGCACATGTTTTCATGGACGCATTTGCGCTAGGGTTAAGTTATCTGGCAATCCGCGCAGCAGCAATCCCCGCCAATGACCGGCATACTTATGGGTATCACCGCATGCAAGTGCTGGCTGCACTTGCCAATGGCGCCACGTTACTGTTAATCTCATTTGAAATTTTAAAAGAAGCCATTCATCGTTTCCAGAATCCAGAACCGGTAATTGCCGGTCCCATGTTGATCATTGCTGTCATTGGTCTGGTAGTAAATATCATCGTTGCGCTGGTACTACGCGAGCATGACCACGAAGACTTAAACACTCGCGCTGCCTTTTTGCATGTTCTTGGGGATGCGTTGGCATCGGTGGGTGTGATTGCAGCCGGCTTTGCCATACTCTATACCGGTCAACAGTGGATTGACCCATTAGTTAGTGTGTTGATCAGTATTCTGATCCTGGTAAGCTCTGGTCGACTTTTAAAAGAAACGGTTCATATTCTTGCTGAAGGCATGCCTGATGGCATGACTGCTTCAGAAGTGGCTGATTCTATGAAATCGGTCTCTGGCGTTGCAGAAGTCCATGATTTGCATATCTGGACAGTTAGCCCTGGATTTGTAGCATTAAGTACACATGTGGTCTTGGAAGACCAGACTCTCAGTCAGAGTCAAAGGTTGATGGAGGAATTAAGAGAAATACTTGCTTCAAAGTATGATATCGAACATACCACGATTCAATTCGAATGTGTCAATTGTGGACAAGGGTTGGTTGCATGCAGTCTAAATTAATACATTTGAACAAGGTGGACTAATGCGGTTTTTTAATGACAATAGAGGCTTTTTTAAGCCTCTATTGGTATCGTTTATTTCTTAGTTCTTCCCGCCGGGAAGACTGAGTCACCAGCTCATCACTCACCTGTAAAGTAATATAACGAAGGAATCCCTTCAAAGAGTTTCGTAAAAACAGGTTTGATTCTATGATATGCCCACCCGGTTTGGGCATCATTCAAATCAGGCTTCTTTAAAAAGTAACGCACAAGTCGGTAAGCATCAATACCTCCGTCAATCTCTGGAGACGTGCGCAACAATTTCCAGATTTCTTCTTCAAGAAATTGCGGGGTTAGGTCTGCCAAAAATTGATCTACTGCTTCCGCCAGTTCTTTGTACATTTCACCAATCCTGAATTTATTATACAGCCAAAACCCATTTTATTAACGAACCTCACAGGCTTCTTCGTACCGAAACCTGTGAGGTCTGTATAAATCTCCCGATTCTATTGAGTCACGGTCAGCGTTCCGTTAAACAGCTTTTGCGCCAGGTCGGCATGGGCTTTCACCCATCGCTCCTGAATAATCGTGAAGGGTATCAGCAGCACCAGCGCCAGCAGCAGCCCCTGCAGTGCAGCCGCCCAGTAATGATGACGGATCACCTCATAAGCGGTGTAGATTACCCCGGCCGTCATGAAAATGTGCCCCACCTGGGCGATCACATTGCTGCCCGACCAACTGAAGACGAACAGTCCCAGTGTGCCGTAGCGGAACATGGCGATCGCGCCGGCCGCCATCACCGCCGGGCTGCCCAGCAGAAAACCCAGCACAAACAGGAAGATGCTCGGCGCGCAGGTATTCATCATCAACCAGCCCACCACCCCGCTCTTCATCATCCCCAGAAAGAAGTTGAGCGACATGCCCGTCATCAGCAGGTTCAAACCCACCAAAATCCAGCCTGTCAGGCTGCGTTTGAAGGGTTCATCTGATGAAACTGTCAAGAAGTTTGAAATTGCCGTCAAAGCGCTCATTGCTGGCCTGCTGCAATCTTCTCAACCGGGAACTGGATTTCGGTCACATAATTGGCGGGGTCGGGTGAGCTTTCCGGCCCGGCCAGGTAAATTTCGCGATTCTTGCCGCAAATGCGGTAGCCGTTGGCTTCAATCCATTCACCGATGGCGGTGTAGGCCAGGCTGAAATCATCATAGCGACCCTGGTGAATGACGCAGGCCATTTCAGCCTCAGGCATCTGGTTGATCTTAACCCTGCCGTCACCGGCCAGGGTATTCCCAACCGCTGCATTGACCGGCACAGCCATCTCTGCATCCACATGAGTCTCTTTGAAACCGTGGTCATGCCAGATGGAGAAAGGCGCCCCGGCCGGCTGCAGACCGTGTTTGCCAACAAAAGCAAAAACCTCTTCGATCAATCCGCCGATATCCCCATAGGTCGGGATGATATCGCGCACGCTGACAACCGTGATCGGTTGAATTTTCTTTAATACAACATCATAATTCGTCATATTATTCTCCTGTTCGATCTGCCTGAGCCTGGCCTCGATGCGATCCAGCCTGACGCGCTCGTTTTCCATCACCTGTTCCACTTCGGCTTTTTTCAGGCGCAGCATGCCGCGCAGTTCTGCCACCGAAGGGTCCTCGTTGAGGATTTGCCCAACCTGGTCAAGCGAGAAACCCAGGTCTTTGAGGGCTAAAATGCGGTTCAGGCGGGGCAGTTGGTCAACAGTATAGTAGCGGTAGCCGCTGAAGCGGTCGGTCTGGCTGGGTTTAAGCAGCCCAATCTCGTCGTAGAAACGCAGGGCTTTGAGCGAAACCTGGCTCAGTTTTGAAAAATCGCCGATTTTAAGCATGGCAATCTCCACATGTGGGTTGCGCGCCGTCGCGCGCAGGTTGATTGAAGCTTCACTGCTACTATACAGCTTCCCCTAACAGGAGAGTCAAGGGGGGAAGTTTGCAATAATTGGATATTCGTATGAAAAACATTCAAACGTTGAAAACTGTCTTACATCTCCATCCAGATAGTCACCGGGCCGTCGTTGTGAATTTCAACCAGCATATCGGCCCCAAAGATGCCGGTCTGGGTGGGCACCCCCTGCCCGCGCAGCAGATCTGCAAATTGGTCAACCAGCGGGCTGGCCTGGTCGGGCAATGCCGCTTCGACAAAGGAGGGACGGTTGCCTTTGCGCGTGTTGGCAAACAGGGTGAATTGTGAAACCACCAGCGCCTCTCCCCCGATATCCACCACGGAAAGGTTCATCTTGCCTTCAGCATCACTGAAGATGCGCAGCAGGGCGATCTTCTTTGCCAGGGCGGCGGCATTTTCGTGCGTGTCCTGGAGGCCCACCCCCAGCAGAATGACCAACCCCTGGTCGATTTTTGAAATGGTTTTTCCTTCCACTGTTACGCTGCCGAACTTGACCCGCTGAATCACTGCGCGCATAAGGGTTCTCCTATGATTAACTTTTTCTGTAATTTTTCAAAGCGATATGATCTGTAGACATTTTGTCATTTCGACGAGCGCATAGGATTGATCTGGGAATATGCTAGAGAGCGCGAGGAGAAATCTTGTTTACATATACTTTATCCCAAGTTGCTGTAAAAAATTTACTGCAACCGTCACTGCGAGGAGGGCGGGAGCCCGACGCGGCAGTCTCAGTATTTAGATTTTTTAGATTGCCACGCTCTGAAAAAGCACCGAGGGTCGAAATGTCAGAATTTTTGTTCTGACAATCACAGCAACCATGCTTATTCCATGCATCTCTTGCAGAGATTATACCGAAGAAAGACACATGTATTTCTACCTGATGAGAGCGTTTCATGATGAAGAGATATCAGCCTCTAAAGGTTGAAACATAAGAACCGTCATTTCCATCAAATTTCACAGGAAAATGTATAAATTGAAACCTTTAGGGTCTTTTTCAAACCTTCATCTGCTCTGATTTGACAGGCGCGCAGAAGAGATTTAAACTGAAGGCAATCCACGGAGGCATTATGGATGACTGGCAGGAACACAAACCGGCAGGCTTGAGCATTGGAGAACTGGCCCGCCGCACCGGTTTAAACACATCAGCTTTGCGCTATTATGAAGAACAGGACTTGTTGAACCCCATCAGCCGCACAGCGTCGGGATACCGTATCTACGCTGCCGAAGCGGAACAGACTCTCCAAATCATTCGGCGCGCCCAACGGTTGGGCTTTTCACTGGCCGATATCCGTTTGCTCATCCAATCGCTCCAAAATGACCGGGCAAGCAACATGCATATGCGGGAATTAACCCTGGATCGATACTATGCACTGGAGCGGCAAATTACCCATCTGCTGGTGCAAGAGCACGAACTGGGCCTGTTCCTGCGCGACCTTGACCGTAATACCAGCCAGCTCAACCCGACTCCATTCCCGCTGTTATTCAATCGATTGCTGCAGCGCGTGTGCAGCGATCCGCTGGAAGCGCCCGTCGATATCCTGTTTGACATGCTCATTGAAAAATCAGGCTGCATTCTCAATTCAGATGAAGGTAAAACACTGCTACAAGCTTTTCGCGGCAAGCATGTGCACATCTGGATGGAAGGAGACTGTTACCATATCCTGGTGGTGAGCGACGACCCGGCCGTGGGACAGGCTCTGCAAAACCTCTCGCAGCTCATTTCCAACTGCCAGGTACATGCCCACAGTCACCAGGCAGGCGAGATGTTCCACAACGGCGAAGGCTATGTGTTGAAAACCTGTGGCGAAAACGCCTTTCTGCTGGCGCGCCTGTTTCTAATGCTGGAAGATAAAGACATTCCTTCAAATTGATGGTTTTCTCCCTTGACTTTCAAGTCAGCTTGAAGGTTTAGAATGATGCAAATCGAATGATTTGCGAGGAAACCATCATGGATGAACTTCAAACCTATCATATTAACGGATTGGATTGCCCCGACTGCGCCAAAACCCTGGAACTGGGAATTGCGAATATGGAGGGAGTCAAATCCTGCGCCGTTAATTTTTCAACTGAAAGCCTGCGCATTGAAGGAAATGTAACGCGCGATGATTTGTCACAGCGCGTTGCCGAATTGGGCTATCAACTGGACGATTCTTTTCAGTCAAAAACCGATTCCACTCCGATTAAAAAACCCAATTTCCTGCAATTTTTCTGGGGTCAACCTGAATCGCGCCTGGCAGCGGTGGGAGCCATTCTCATTCTGCCCGGCATGGTGATGGAAGAATGGCTGGGCATGCAGGCTGCCTGGATTGACCTGGCCTCGCTGGCTGCCATGCTGCTGGCGGGGTTCCCGGTTTTTCGCGGGGCTTTCAACACCCTGCGCCTCAGCCGCCGCATTAACATTGACGTGTTGATGACCCTGGCAGCCGTCGGCGCGGTCATCATCGGCGCCTTCACTGAAGGCGGCATGGTGATGGTGCTGTATGCCGTGGGAGAAGCCCTGGAAGGTTTTGCCGTGGACCGCTCGCGCGATTCGCTGCGCAGCCTGATGCACCTGGCGCCCAAAACCGCCCTGCGCTTGCAGCGCCTGGACGGCAAACAGAGCCAGACGGTGGCGCCGGTGGAAGAACTGGTCATCGGCGACGTGGTGCTGGTCAAACCCGGTGAGCGCATTCCCATGGACGGCGTGGTATCAGCCGGCAATTCCTTCGTCAACCAGGCTCCCGTCACCGGCGAAAGCGCGCTAATCGAGAAGACTCCCGGCACTGATGTGTTCGCCAGCAGCATCAACGGCGAAGGCGCGCTGGAGATTCGGGTCACGCACCTGGCGCAAGATAACACCATCAGCCGCCTGATTCGCATGGTGGAAGAAGCGCAGGAAAAACGCGCCCCTTCGCAGCGTTTTGTCGACCGCTTTGCGGCGGTTTACACCCCTTCCATCATGGCCCTTGCGCTGGTTGTGGCGGCAGTTCCGCCCCTGTTTTTCGGGCAGCCCTTTTGGAATCCAACTCCCGATGAATTTGGCTGGTTGTACCGCGGCCTGGCCTTGCTGGTGGTGGGCTGCCCGTGTGCGCTGGTAATCAGCACCCCGGTCAGCATCATCAGCGCCATCAGCAGCGCGGCGCGCAGCGGTGTGTTGATCAAAGGCGGCACCGCCCTTGAAACACTCGGCCGGGTGAAAGCGGTTGCCCTCGACAAAACCGGCACGCTCACCGAAGGCAAACCCTCGGTGGTGCAGGTGCGCGCCCTGGCGTGGGATGAAAACCCCGCCCCGCACAGCGACCGCGTGGTGGCGCTGGCCAGTGCCGTTGAGCAGCGCAGTTCACACCCCCTGGCGCGTGCCATCCTGCACGAATCAACCCAGCGCGGGGTGCAGAATCACTTCGAGGCAGCCGAAAATGTCACCACCCTGGTGGGACGCGGCGTCAGCGGCGTGGTGAACGGTAAAGAGGTGCTGGTGGGCAGCCACAAGTATTTCGATGAGAATATTCCGCACGACCCGCAGCACTGCCTGGCCGCCCATCAAGACTCAACCAATGGCTGCACCGCCATGATGATCAGCGACGGCGGGCGCTATGTGGGCACCATCACCGTATCAGACACCCTGCGCGACACCAGCCGCGAAACAGTTAATCTGATCCGTAAAAACGGCGTGGATGCCGTGGTGCTGTTGACGGGCGACCATGCCGCCGCAGGCGAACAGGTGGGACGTCAGGTGGGTGTAGACGAAGTGAAAGCTGAACTGCTGCCTGAGGATAAAGTGAACGCCGTGCGCGAACTAAAAACCCGCTACAGTCATGTTGCCATGGTGGGCGACGGCATCAACGACGCCCCCGCGCTGGCAGCGGCTGATGTGGGCATCGCCATCGGCGCAGCGCTGGGCGGCACCGCCCAGGCCATGGAAACCGCCGATATCGCCCTGATGGGCGATGATATCCGCCAGATTCCCTACGCCTTGAAGTTGAGCCACGACACCATGAAGATCATCAAGCAAAATGTCACCTTCACCCTGGGCATCAAGCTGCTGTTTGTGCTGCTGGTGCTGGCGGGCTGGGGAACCATGTGGATGGCGGTGTTTGCCGACACCGGCGCAGCGCTGATTGTGACCTTGAACGGCATGCGCCTGCTGAAGAAAACACCAATCATATCAGAATTGTAAATAAACACTTGGAAAGCAGTGTTTTTATGGCGAAATTGGAGAAAGAGTATAATAGGTAAAAGTGGGGGAAACGCCATCCACGTGGAGAATATCATTATTTGCTAGGAGGGATTAACATGAAGCTCTTTTTTCTACGAGTTTTCAACAATATTAAACAAGGCGAAAACATTGATTTAATAATTATCGCCATTTTAGGAATTATAATTTCGATACTAAATACACTCGGTTATGCTCCGCCAAATCTAGTTTCATCAATCACATTGGCAACATTAGGTTTATTAGCAGTTGGTCTTTTAGTCTCACGATACAAATTGGATGATATTTATAAAAGTGAAAGAACAAAAGATACTGTTCAGTTTTCTGATTGTGAAATCTCTACCTTAAATAACCTTTTGGAAAAATCAGATGAAATCTGGATGGTTGGCTTACTCTTACGCAACACCACATCAAATTCATATTACTCATTTAAGAATAGAGTATGCGATAGATTGAAA
>Ga0334890_1003549_pt1 | contig 15585 bp, 8 predicted proteins | sample GraSluR1_MG_3_FD_207220 | JGI IMG/M metagenome (GOLD analysis project Ga0334890, IMG submission 207220) | Sludge microbial communities from methane-producing bioreactor in Wageningen University, Netherlands - Granular Sludge_31_08-R1 | ecosystem: Engineered > Bioreactor > Anaerobic > Unclassified... | reverse complement strand
CGCGGTTCCGTCAGCAGCATGGTATAAAAACTCGCCACCGAATACACCTCCCCCACCGGCACATCCAGCCCTTCTGCCAGTGCCACGAAAACAGCCCCGGAGAGATATCCCAATTTGCGCGTCAGTTCATGCAGCATATCCACCAGCGCACTGCGCTCGCCACCATGCTGCTCGATCACTCCCCTGACTATTTCTTTGATGGCGTGTTCATCCAAAGGTGAAGATGGCATCGTAACTCCTTTCGTTCAGTGCAATAACCGGTGTATGGCAGAGGATGTCAGGCGGTATCGGCAAAGGGAGCAAAAATGCGCAATGTTCAATGGAGCATCGATGGAAAGTGTGTATTCAGTTAAGTTCTATTGGGAAAACATACTTTCATAGTGGAGGGTCATAAATCGGTCGGGCATACCAACCTTCCTCTGTTACCATTATATAGGTAAATGGTGGTATTTTTCAACGAGTTCGTGAATTTTTACACAAATTCTAATGAAACTCAATCAGGCACTTTCCAGATATTTAGTAAACAGGGCATGTTGCCGATACCCGCTGTCGATCCATACTTGCGGGGAATGGCTCTCCACCGACCAGTAGGTGTTGAGCACATTGTCGATCGCCAATGCCTGCGCCAACGTTCTTTCCGGAAATCCCAACGCGGGGGAGAAAACCGTCAGCATGCGCTCCAGCGCTGCCAATTTGGCATCATCACTCTCGAACAAATTCAGTTCATTCTCGATGAAGCGCGCGCATTCAACCGGACGCACGCCGACAAAACCCTTGGGGTCGATCACACGCCAGCCGGGGCTGACCCGCCAACCCAAATTGGCTTCATGTACATGCTGGTCGCGCAGGATATTGCCATGGTGCAGGTCGCAGTGCAGCACCACCGGCTCTCCGCTCTCGGCTTCCAGTTGGGCATAGTCTGATTGCACCTCTCTCAGCCAATCTACCAGAAACGACGGCGTCTCAGGCACATCCGCCGATCGTTCAATGGCAGTGGCGATCAACTCGCCAAATAACGGCAGGCCATGCTCCGCGGGCGGATACACCAACACCTGCCGGTAGAGGTCAGCCGTGATCCGGTAACGTTCTTCTGCATCCTTTATCGTCCACAGGTTCTCGCCCGGCAGGATGCGCTCCAGCAGCATCGCGCCCAGCTCCTCATCCGAAGCAAAACAGCGGCACAACCCGCGCCCCTCGAACAGCCGTATAGCGCGCATCTCAGAGAACAGGTCTAAATGCGGCACACCGATTTTCAACACCACCTCACCCTCCTGCGGGTGCCGTGCAAACAGCACCAGATTATAAGAGAGTTCATCACTCAGGCATACATGCGTCAGCTGCCATTTTTCCACGCAGCGTTCGGTCAGCTCAGGCAATTCTTCCAACCAGCGATCACCTTTTTGCTGGAAACCGCGCCGGATTTGGTCAATGAATGCTTCTGGCAGTTGGATGCCGTTCAGTAATGTAGTCATGGGTGTGGTTCTCGGCTTATCATTCCTGTCATTCTTCCAGTAAATTAACCTCGCGGACCGTTCCATCCGGCGTCACGTGCAGGCTTTTGATCTCATACGGCACCATCACTACAGAAACTTTTATTTGCCAAACCGGCAAGGTCAGGTCGAAGGTTAACGCTTCGCCATACGTTTCCACCAGACGCAGAATGAGGCCTTCGCCTTCCTCCGCGCGTTTGATCACGCTCAGTTCCATCGCTGATGGCAGATCGCCCAGCATGGCTGCCGCCGTCGGCAAGGGTCCTTCATGTCCGGTGGTTTTCAACACCATCGCCGCCTGGTTGATCTCCGCCGCGGCGCGCAAAGTGCCGGCTTTACGCCAATCACCGTCATGCGGCAGGATGCTGTAGTGGAAGGACTGCTGCTCCTGGTCAATGAAATCATACACCGCATCACCATCTGGCACGGTGGGGTCGTGATGGGCGTAGATCGGGCTGCGCAGTACGGTCAGCCCGAAGACGTTGCCATCCACGCTGAAGCTGTATTTGCCGTCATTGAGAAAACTGACCCCCAGACCCTCGCCCGACACATCCACCCAGCGCTGCCCGGCTTCTTCCAGCCCGTCGCACGGCCGCACAATGTGTCCATAAGGTATCTCGTAGGTGGCGGTCGCTTCTTCGACATTCACCGGGAACAGCAGTTTCAGCAATTTGAACTGCTCGTGCCAATCCACCTGCACCGCTACATCGATCCGCGGCAGGTCTTTATACACCGTGAAATCCTGAATCAGCCGCGAACGCCCGTACTCGCTCTCCACCCGCAGGGTGGCTTGCACCGCGCCATCGGTCAGCATACGCATGGATGCCAGCGCAAACGATCCAACCTGCCGGTCGAACTTAAACACGCCATGTGACCAGGTGTCGCTGGGGTCATCAATTACCGCCGCGGTGGCAGCAAGCGCGCTGAACACCTCGCGCTGGCTGTGTTTGTCATACAAGGAAGCGATCAAGCCGGTTTGCTCATCGAAGCGCAGGCGCAGCCATTCATTTTCAAATTCTGTCCTAAGCACAGGCTGCGGTAGTTTGGTGCGCGTGCCCTCTTTCTGGTACACGCGATAGACCTGGTAGCCCAGGGGCGGCAAATCCGCCAGAAAACGCAGGCGCATCGCCCAATCCAGCGTGGGGTGCGGCTGTATACGCTGCACAGGCACCTCATTCCCCTGCGCGTCCAGCAAAGTCACTTCGCCCCCCTGGTTGTGTACCTCCACCTCGGCTGGCAGCATAGCCCGCCAAGTATGCGGGTTGAAGACCACCACCGGCGTGGCTTCCTCATGCGCCAGCCCGATCTGCCAGGTAAATGCTTGCAGCACGCGGTTCAATGCCCGCTGCGCGATGGTGATGGCTTCGCCGTAACTGCGTTCGGCGTCGTCATAGGCTTCTTTCAGGCTGGTGCCCGCCATGATGTCATGGAACTGGTTAAACAGCACCAGCTTCCAGGCGCGGCTGAATTCCTCGCGCGGATAGGGCGTGCCCAGCACGGCATCTGCCATGGCAGACCACTTTTCCGCCACCATCAGGGCATTCTCCGCCTGGCGATTCCATTGTTTGACCCCCGAATGGGCGGCATAACAGCCGCTGGCATGGTGCTGCAGATCATCACTCACCACCGGCAGAGAGGACAGGTCAAAATCCAGCGCCTCGAAGAACTCACGCGGAGAACTGAACATCAGATGCGGCAGGCTCTCGTCCTGCTGGTACTGGTGAATTTGCTCAATATTGGCGATGGTCGGGCCACCGCCGTGGTTGCCCACGCCATAGAAACACATCAGGTCATGCAGTGGTGCTTGCAGGTGCTGGCGCGCAGCATCAATCTGAGGCATGATGTCGCCTTCCCAATCATTGTACGAACGGATGATGCGGAAGCACAACACGCGCGAACCATCCGCCGCCTGCCACCAGAATAACGATCCGGGCAGGTCTTTTTCATGCGGTCCCGGGCGCATGAAGACGTAGCGCGATAATCCCTGTTTGCTGAGGATCTGCGGCAGCATGGCGCTGTGGCCGAAACTGTCGGGGTTAAAGCCCTCGCTGGCTTTGCGCCCGAACTTTTCCTCAAAAAAGCGCTGCCCATACAGCCCCTGGCGCACAAAACTTTCCCCGCAGGGGATATTGCAATCCGGCTCGATCCACCACCCACCGGTGAAATGCCAGCGTCCTTCTTCCACACGCTGCTGGATCTCGGCGAACATGGTTGGGTCCATCTCCTCCGCCCAGGCATAGAACGCCGCCGAACTGGAGGTGAAGGTGAAATCGTCGAACTCGCGCATGCGCTCCAGCGCGCTCTGGAAGGTGGCATGCACCTCGTGATAACCCTCCTGCCATACCCACAGCCACACCGGGTCGATATGCCCGTGCCCGATCATATGCAATCTATCTTGTTTGCCCATCGTTGGTCTCCTTTTTTCGTTGTCAGCAAGCTAATTATGCCTTTCTTTTATTCTGCCGGCAACATAAAACATCAAAATGAAACCAATTATCTATCTGGTATACTGGTTTGTGACAACGAACAGACAACCTTAATCATCATATGGAGGAAAGTCTATTATGGAGAATCGAAAGAACTTGCGAGATGTCAACTACCTCTTTTTGGTGGTTCTTTTGTTGCAGCTCATCAATGCCTTCCTGTACTGGATTCCTCAATATGTCCGCCTGACAATCAACCAGGTATTATTTGTCCTCATCCCATCGCTCCTGTTCCTGCGTGCCAAACACGAAAACATCCGCGAGCGTGTCCGCTGGCATTTTCCTGACTGGAAAGTTCTGCTGCTTTCTTTACTGCTTGGCATAAGCCTTTATCCATTGTCTGCCGCCAGCGCAGGTGTATTGCAGCAGGTACTCGGCTACACCAATTTCCAGCTTCCGCCGGATGCCACCCCCCGCATGCTGTTTGATGTCTTCTTTGTGTTCCTATCGTTCGCCATCCTGGCGCCGATCTGTGAAGAAATCCTCTTTCGCGGCATCCTCCAACCGGTGTACGAGAAAAAGTTCCGTAGCTGGGGAGCTGTCATCACAAGCCTGCTCTTCATCGCATTCCATCTATCGTTGCTGCAGGGGTTGAACATCGTTGTCCTCGCGCTTGTCCTGGGTTTGATCAACTACCGCACCCGCTCGCTGCCGGCAAGCATCCTCAACCACTTCGGCGCCAACGTGATGGCAGCCCTGGTTATCTCCAGTGCGGTGTTAAACCTTAACATTGAGCAGTTTATATTTGCACCGCTGACCTTGTTGGCAAGTTTACCGGTATCGATGATCGTTTTCCTCCTGTTCATGCGGCTTACCAAAGCAGACCCGCAAACGGCAGTGAACGAAGAAGCACATCTAACCTCACAACTGAAAAAACTCGCTGCCTGGATACCATTGTTGATCGCTGCTCCGCTTATTCTTTTCGTGATTGGTGCAGAATTTGTGGTATCCCGCCAGGCAGCCCCGCCCCCACCGCCCTTAACCATCCACCAATCACCCTGGCAGCAAGCCCGTCAGTGGCAATATGACATCGTGAATGCCGCTGATGATGTGGTTGGAGAGGGGACTTGTGAACTTACTCCAGAGGAAGAGGTCATCGATCTGCTCTGTTCTGCTTCTGTCGTAGCCTACGAGATCACAGTAGGCAACAGTTTGTGGTCGAATGCCGGTGGTGAACGCACAGACCACGTGCGCTGGCAGGCCGAGACCGGCCAATTGATGGAAGGCAGCACCCGCTATATATTGCCAGACCAGGCCATATTGATCAACGCTGTCTGGACAGTGCAGGAAAAAAGTCTCATCACCACCTTGACCACTTCCCAGGATGGTGAGCAGGTCATCGAATTGCCCCGACCAACCTCAGCCGACGATGGACAGGAGGGGTCCTTAATTTTTGTGAGTGATGCTTCTGCGCCTTTCCAGCTGGCTGCGATGGAGTTCAAAGGCGGAACCAATGGCGCAGTTTATTACTTCAACCCATTTACATGGCGCCCCGAAACCAGCGATAACGGACCGCTGATTGAACCGCGCACCGTTGACATTATGCACCAGGAAAAGATAATCATCTCATCCAGTCGGATTAACACCTGGAAAGCTACCCTGGGACGACAAACATTCTGGTACGACGTGAAAAACCTGCTGCCAGTGCAATTCACCAGCGGCATCGAGACCTGGACAGTGAAATAAAGCGGCTTTCTGTAGCCCTCCGGTATCGATACAGGCATCTGTTCATTCCCCATTGCTGTTTTTCAAGCCATGACTGTATAATATCTATAATATTTGTTTAACAAATTCAGCTGTCACAGAAGGAAACCCCCGATGAAAAAGTCTCGCCTGCTCCTGTTCGTTTTATTGACCCTGCTGCTCACCGTTGCCATGGCGTGTTCACTGCTCGATCTATTGACTCCACCCCCAACACCTGCCCCCACCGAGGAAATCGAAACCCCGGTAATTGAGCCGACCGAACCTGAACCTGAACCAGAGCCAACGCCGACTGACGAACCTGGCCCGCCGCTGGAACCCACCGAAATACCTCCCCAGCGCGGACAGATCGCCTATGCCTCCGACGGCAACATCTGGCGCTACCTCCTTGACAGCGGCGAGATGATCCAGTTGACCTTCGACGGCGTGGCAGACAGCTATGAAGATGCCTACAGCCAACCGTTGTTTTCGGCGGATGGGCTCTATATCAGTTACATGAAAAACAACGTCTCCTACCTGCACAACCTGACAGACAACAGCGTTGTCAGCCTGCCGGTGATGATCTTCCAATGGTCGCGCACCCAGCCGGCGACTTTTTATGCTGCTCAGGGCAGTTTCACATGTCCTGCTGTGGAAAACCTCGAAGACCAGGAATTGATCAGTTTCGACCTGCTGCGCTACGATGCCGATGACATGGTCACCCCACCTGCCATGGCAACCATTGGCGGCGGTTTGAAGTTCCCCCAAGCTATCAGTGATGACGAACAATACGCCAGCATCATGTACTGCGCCTGTTATTCCGAGTGCGGCAGTTATGTGATCTGGCACCTGCCGACCGCCACCGCTATGTCGTCGCCTGCGGATGTGTATGCCGGCAATGTGGATTTTTCGCCCGACAGCACCCGCCTGGCAACCAGCCAGTGGCAGATGTATGGTTATTTCGAAAGCCCGCTTTATATCGCCAACAGCGATTTCAGCGGGGCGGTAGCCCTCTACAACGAGCCCAACGTGGCAGTGATCGATCCCCTCTGGTCGCCGGATGGCGGCTGGATCGCCTTCACCGCCTATGACATCGCCGAAGAGTTTGAACTCAGCGACAAACGTGTGCTGATCATCAATCTCGATGGCAGTGTGCAATTGGAGATCGCGGACAGCAATGCGGAACTGGTCAACTGGTCACCGGACGGCAGCCAGATTCTCTTCCGCCGTGGTGATTGGAGCTCCGGCACCCCCTACATTTATGACCTGCTCAGCGGCACCACCGCCATGCTGCCCTTCACCGCCACCTGGCAGATGGATTGGAGCGTTCTGCCTTAACTGCATACGCTAACGCGGTTTCACCAGTGCCATGATCAGCCCCAACGCAATTGACAGCAGGGCTGCCATCAGCACGCGGTAGCCTGCCGGCAGCAGGAAAGTAACCGTGTGCGCCGGAATCCAGAACATGGGGATGGTTTTTCCAACCACCACACCCAAAAAACTGCCCCAGTTGATGCGCTGCGCGATTGCCTGGAGGGTGGGTTTTTCGTGCCCTTCTGCGCGCAGGTCAAAGTAGGCATCGCTCAGGCGGTGGAAGGCCATCATGCCCGGCGCGAACAAGACATTGATCAACACCGAGGTTACGAAAGCCGTCAACAGAAGTGGCATACCGGCGGGCAGCAGGCCGGCCTGTGAAGCCGTTGCCACACCCCCCTGGAACAGCACAAACGCCAGTGCGATCACCATACCCAAAAAACCCCATACCAGCGCCCTGCCCACCAAAAATGATGGTTTTGTCCAGGCGCCCTGCCGCAGGCGTGACGCCAACAGTTCGCCCATCGGCGCCATCAGTAAGAATTTCAAGAAGGCAGACAGGTAAGGTACGTCACCATTGAAAGCCTGATACCAGTCCGCCATGGGCGGCACCAGCATCAGCACCAACACCGCCGCCAACACCAGCAGCCATGCCAGGTCCTGCCAGTAGAATTTCTTCCCGTTGCGTTGTTCGGGTGTTCTCGGCATGTTTACTCCTTGTCGATAGTTCACAAAATCGCTCCGCGCCGCCACGGCACCAACTCCACCACCTGCTGGCAGTAGGGATCGCTCTTGGTCGCCGCGCTTGAAGCGGTCGTGATAATCAGCGATAGCAGATCATTGGCGGCTTCCGCCTGTGTCAATCCTTCCAGCACGATTCCGGCGTTGAAATCCATATCGCCCGTCATGCGCTCATACAGGGCGCTGGTAGTGGCGATCTTCAGACAAGGTGCGATTCCCGGCGCGTATGTGCTGCCGCAGCCGGTGGTGAACAGCACCAGATTGCAGCCTGCCGCCAGCTGTCCCGTGAGTGAAACGGCATCATTGCCGGGTGAATCCATGAAAGCCACCCCGCTGCGACTGGAACGTTCCCCATAGTCAAGCACATCCGCCACCGCCGACGTACCGCACTTACTGACCGCCCCCAGCGATTTCTCGAAGATCGTGGTCAGCCCGCCGCGTTTGTTGCCCGGCGAAGGGTTGTTGTCCACGGTCACCCCCATCTGTGCGGTGTAATCCTGCCACCAGTCCAATATCGACCGCAAATTCCCTTGTGTGTCAGGTGTTTCACAGCGGCTTAGCAACAGTTGCTCGGCCCCGAAAATTTCTGTCGTCTCCGCGATCACCACCGCCCCGCCCTGCGCCACAATCTGGTCAGAAACCGCCCCCACCAACGGGTTGGCGGTGATGCCCGAAAAAGCGTCGCTGCCCCCACACTGCAGCGCCACGCGCAGTTTGTTCAAAGGCTGCTGTGTGCGCTGCAGCGCATTGACGTGTGGTAGTTGCGCAGACACCCAATCGGTTGCCTGTTGAATGACAGATTGAGAGCCATGTTCCTGTTGCACAACCAGCAATGGTACATCCAGCGGGGCCAGCGCCTCCGCCATCTGGTTGACCTCACAGCCCAGCCCGATCACCAAACTGGCGGCGATATTAGGATGCTTGACAATGTTGAGCAGCACCCGCCGCAGGTTTTGATGATCAAGCCCCTCCAGTGGCAGCGAACAGCCCGAATCGATAGTGATCGCCAGCACGCCATCCACCTGCTGGAAGGCGGCAAGCATCTGCGGGGTGAACTGCTGCTGCACGGCCCGCACCAGGGGATTGACACAGTTCACCGCCGAGACCACGGCGATGTAATTGCGGGTGCCGACCCGGCCGTCAGGGCGTTCATAGCCCAAAAAGTGACCCGGCATTTGTGTTGTGGCTTGCACGTCCTGCGTTGACACCTGCGTCACAGCAAAGTCACGGGAAAAATCCTGGATGCCGAGGTTGTGAGAATGCACCCACGCACCGGGTTGGACATCTTCCAGCGCGCTCCCGATGGGAAAACCGTAGCGAATGACCGCCGCACCCGCCGGAACGGCCGTCAGCGCCACCTTATGCCCGACAGGGATCCTCTCGCGAACTTCTATGCTTATGTCAGCGATAACAATTCTACCGCCTGGAAACAGTTCCTGCAGCGCCACCGCCACGTTATCATGGGGATGCAGCCGTATCAATGGGTCTAAGATGCCAGCCATACTTCACTCCTTGGGTATGGCCTAATTCTAACTGGAAACCAGGTTCGTGTGACGGTCTTTGAAAATAAAAAAAAACACCGCCAGTGTTGAAACTGATCGATTTCCTGGAGTACAATCACCCCATGAGAAACAACACCCGCTTGAACCGCGAAATGCGCACGGTCTCCGCCATGATCCGCCTGTACTGCCGCCATCAGCATTCCACCTCGTCAGACTTATGCCCGGATTGCCAGTCATTGCAAGCGTACGCATTGCAGCGATTAGAGAAATGCCCTTTTCAAGAGGGCAAAACCACCTGCGCCCGCTGCCCGGTGCATTGCTATACGCATGACCGCCGCGAAGAGATCAGGCGGGTGATGCGCTTTGCTGGTCCGCGTATGCTGTTTGCCCATCCCTGGCTGACGATCCTGCACCTGTTCGACAGCCTGCCCAAAGAACCCGTCAAGCCGCCACGCCATTAACCATCAAGGCAGCCAGCGCGGGCTGAAGAAACCGCTGGCGACCTGCTGCAATTCATCACTATCGCGTTGCCACAACCAGATCTCCGGTTCGCTATCACCGCTGCCCGGCTGAAATGCCTGATACAACAATTGCTCACCGGATGGCGACCAGGTCAATTGACTGAATATCCTGGTAAAATCGCTGACAATCAACTGATCGTTCAACTCGGTCAAATTCACCAGGGTCAACTGGTAGCCGCTGATGCGCAGATTGGGCTGAACCCGAACCACAGCCAGATTATCACGCGGATGACAAACCGGCCGGTCCAAATTGCCGAAATCCTCTATAGAAATCGCCTCGCACAAACAGGAGAGCGAACCATCCTCCACGTTCCAACGCAAAACCCCATTACGGATACCCAGCTCATCTGCCAGTGTCGCCGTATATAGATATGAGGAGCCATCTGCCGTCCAGCAGCCTTCAGAACCATCCGAGGAAGTCAGCTGCGTGGTTTCCAGTGTCGGTATTTCGACCAAGAAGATATCATCTTTCACCACATAGCTGATCCATTGTCCATCCGGCGACCAGCGCGGCTGGGTGGCACTGTCTGCCTGCACCTCCGTTGCCAACTGTTCAGTTCCCCTGTGCAGCCCTTTCATCCACACACTTCCACCTCCATCAGGCGAAGCATTAGTAGACCGCACATATAACAACACCTTTCCATCCGGCGACCAGGCCGGAGAATGGCAGCGCTCCTCGCCGCATGACACCACCACACTCTGGTCAGCGCCGTTGCGTGCTACCAGCCACAGGTCAACCCCGCCCTGATCATTTTCCACTTCCAACACCATTTGTTCCCCGTCAGGTGATGGTTCGAACGCTTGAATCTTGCCGCCAGTTTGTGTCAATGGCACGGACACACTGCCTTCATCCAACACAAACACCTCGTATCCCGCTCCGCTTTCCCCCAGCACGGCGATCTCTGGTGCCCGCACCTCGATTTCCCAGGTGAGTGTCTTGCGCAGCCGTTCACCCGACAGACCAAGTTGACCTTTTGGCAGCGAAAAGGTTACTGTCGTACCGGGCACAAGTGGTGCTGAAGCCGTCCAGCGCACGTTGTGTTGATCGTCAATTACCCAGTCACCTGTTTCTGCCCCTTCCACCCTGACCAACGCCTTAAATTGAAGGATATCATAAGGCTTGGAGAAAGAGAACACCGCCCCCCCCAACACCCCCATCTGGCGGCAGTCGTCACTGTTGGTGCAGGCGACCTCAACAGATGTACTTCGTGCGAAAAAGAAGAGGGCAGCACCCGCCACGACAACGACAAGCACTGCCGAGATGAGAAACCAGGTAGTTTTTTTTGTAATATTCTGCATAAGCCTAACCATCGTACTGTATCCGCCATAGGATTGTCAAGCGTGATGTACGCCAATTCTCCACCTGATGACCGATGGGTCCCCACCAATTTGTACCATGTCCCTGCTATAAAAAAGCCCCGCCTTCTCAGGCGGGGCTTGGTAAACTTTACTCAACACGAACCAGTACGGCTCTCACCACCCGGCGGTAGCGATAACTGTTACTTTCCATGTCAAAGGAATCGCAGGTCAGCAGCGTCAGCCAATCCAACCGCTCACTGCGCAGGACGGAGGACACATTGCCCCCCGTGATGATTGCATTGCTGCGCACTTCATAGGTGAACACCTGTCCCCAGGCATGGATTTTAATCTCATCGCCGTACTGTAATGACCGCAGGTCTGCGAAAATACCCGGCCGGTTGCTCGAACCCCAGACATGCCCGGTGATGACCGTATTGCCATTCCAGGTGGGGAAGGCGCTGCCTTCCAGATAGCCGGCATAATTGCCCAGCCAGGTGGTATCCCAGCCGTCATCTCCCAGCGGCACACCGATAATGGGTGTACTCACATTCAATGTCGGCATATTGAGGGTCAAACCTGTGCTGTTGTAGGCTTCTGAAAGCGGCTGTGCAGGCAGAATGGTCTGGCTGCCCACCGGGAAACCGGTCTCCGGCAATTCGGCTGGCAGTACCTGCAAGGTGAAATCAAGGACGGTGTCGAACCCGCCGTTGAGCGGATTCATCGCCAGGTCCATGATCGAGGTGGAACCACACACCAGCAGGCGGTATTTGTCATAAGGCGGACGGATGCCGTTATTCACGGTTAAAGTGGCGACGAACGGACCTGCCCCGCCATTGTTGTTGTAGGTCACCGGCCCGATCGGCACCAGAATATCGTCAATATCTGGCGAGATGCCGATCTGCTGCGCTTCAGTACAGGTAGTGACATCAATGACGTAATTAGCGCCCGGCCTGATCAGGTAGTAATTGGCAGGATTGGTAACATCATCTTCATCGTCATTGCCAGCCGGGTTTAAAGCATCCTCATCGAAATTCACCTGGATCTGGGTGAACTGGGTCACATAGCTGCCATAATGGCTGATCACCAGGTTGCCCGGCTGCCCAACCACACCCGCTTCCATGACGGTAATGCCAGAAATATCATAGGTAACGGCGTTGTCAGTGCTGGTTGAGGCTTCACTGAGGTTGCCAGAGGCATCCTGCGCGGCGTCTTCTGCAATTTCTGCCGTGACGGTTTCACCATCACTCATGCCAGAAACTTCCACGGTATACGTTGTTCCGCCGCCGTTGATCGCGATCAGCGCTGTGCCCGCCATGCCGTTGACCACCACGTCATCTTCTTCAAAACCTGTTACATCTTCACTGAAGACCACATCGAATGTGATCGGGCTGGTGTTGGTTGGGTCTGCTTGGGTTGCGCCCTGGTTAATGGCCACTGTCGGGCGGGTAATATCATACAACACACTGTTATCAACGCTGGTGGATGCCTGGTTGCCATTGGTGGCCGCGTCCTGGCCTGCATCAGCAGGAATTGTGGCAGTGACGGTCTCACCGTCCTGCATGCCCTCTACTTCAACAATATAGGTATCTCCGCTGCCAACAACCGTGATCGTGGCGGCAGCGCTCATACCGGCAATGTTGACACCAGTTTCATCAAAACCGGTCACCGGCTTACTGAAAAGCACATCGAACACGATCGGGCTGGCGTTGGTTGGGTCGGCCTGTCCAACCCCCTGCTCGATGGTGACGGTCAGGGGAGTGACATCGTAGGTAACGCTGTTATCTGTACTGGTCGAGGCTTCGCTGAGGTTACCGGCAGCATCCGCGGCGGTACCTGACGGAATAGAAACGACCACGTCGCCAGTGTCAGTCATGCCACTCACTGAAACAGTATAGCTCGCACCCGAACCGCTTACCACTGCCGCCAATGTGCCTGGGGCGGTGCTACCGCTGAAGTCGATATCAGCGCTGTCAAAGCCGGTCACCGCTTCGCTGAACACCACATCGAACACGATCGGGCTGGCATTGGTCGGATCAGACTGGGCTGAACCCTGGTTAATGGTGACGGTCGGGTCGGTGACATCATAGGTCACCACGTTATCGGCGCTGGTCGAAGCCAGGCTGAAGTTGCCGGCGGGATCCTGCGCGGCACCTGCCTCCACAGCAACTACCACGTCACCGCTGTCGGTCATACCACTCACGGTCACCGTATAGGTTGTGCCGGAACCGCTGACGATTCCCATTAAGGTGCCGGGGGCACTGCTGCCAGCGAAAGAAAGGCTGCTGGCGTCAAAGCCCGTCACCGCTTCACTGAACACCACGTCGAACACAATCGGACTCACATTGGTCGGGTCTGTTTGAGTGGACGCCTGGTTGATGGTAACTGTTGGCGGGGTGATGTCATACAGCACACTGTTATCAGTGCTGGTTGAGGCTTCATTGAGATTACCTGAGCCATCCACCATGCTGTTGGCGGGAATGGATGCCACCACCAATCCGGTGCCGGTCATACCGCTCACCGATACCTGGTAGATTGCGCCTGAACCACTCACCCCTGCTGCTAAAGTACCGGGAGCGGTGCTGCCAGCAAAACCGATGTCATCGCCATCGAAGCCGGTAACCGGTTCACTGAAGACGGCGTCAAACACGATCGGGGCCAGGTTGGTGGGGTCCACCTGGGTAGCAGCCTGGTTGATGGTGACGGTTGGACGGGTGGTATCTTCGATGGTATGCGCTTCGGTATCTGCCGAAGCATCAAAATTGGCATCGCCGCCATAACTGGCAGTGATCGTGCGCGAAGAAACCGCATCAGAAGGCAGGTCGCAAGAACCACTGCCAGCTGACAGGGTGACAGTGCACGAATTTAAACCATCATCAACGTCCACCGTACCGGTAGGTGTTCCGCTGCCCGGTGCGACAGCACTGACTGATACCGTAACTGTATAGTTAAATCCCCACTCAGACGGGTCCGGCAGGTCTGACACAATCGTGGTCAGGCTGGCTGCGCGATTGATAGTGTGCGATGCGGTGTCACTGGAACCGTTCCAATTGGCATCGCCTGCATAGGTGGCGGTCAGGGTGAGTGTGGCAGGCGCCAGTGAGGGCAGGTCACAAGACCCGCTGCCAGCTGCCAAAGTGATATTACAGCTACCGCTGCCGTCGCTGACATTGACGGTCCCGGTAGGCGTCCCCCCCCCGCTCTGCGGCGCTACCTGCACTGTGACGGTGTAATCCTGTCCATACACCGATGGGTTGGGCAGGTTGGATAAGATCGTGGTGGTTGTATCTTCCACGACATTCATCACCATGATGGTGAACTGCCTTTCCACCCACAACCCACCCGCATCCGTCGAACGCACACGGATGGAGTGACTGTTCTGGGTTTCATAATCGAAGGAAGCCGAGGCGCGCAGGCTGCTGCCGCTGATATTGAACGAAGCATTGTCTGTACTGCCCGTGCCACTCACCAACGTGTAGGTGAAGGTGTCGCCCGCATCCGGATCGGCGGTCAAGAAAAACCCCACGATTGTGTTAGTTGGACCGTTCTCATATATCAAGGTGTTTGATAGGACGATGTCAGTCGGGGTTTCATTGACATTCATCACCGTGATGGTGAACTGCCGCTCAAACCACAACCCGCCCGCATCCGTCGAACGTACTCGGATGGAGTAACTGTTCTGGGTCTCATAATCAAACGATGCTGAAGCACGCAGGCTGTTACCGCTGATATTGAAGGAAGCATTGTGCGTGCTGCCCGTGCCAGCCACCAGAGTATAGGTATGGGTGTCGCCCACATCTGGATCGGTGGTTGAGAAAGTCCCTACGGTCGTATTGGCGGCCACATTTTCATTAATCGAAGTGCTTGATAGGACGATGTCAGTCGGGGTTTCATTGACATTCATCACCGTGATGGTGAATTGCCGCTCAAACCACAACCCGCCCGCATCCGTCGAACGTACACGGATGGAATAGCTGTTCTGAGTCTCATAATCAGGAGAACCCGATATGCGCAGGCTGCTGCCGGAAATGTTGAAGGAAGCATTGTCCGTGCTGCCCGTGCCTGCCACCAGGGTGTAGGTGAAGGTGTCGCCCACATCCGGATCGGTAGTCGAGAAAGTACCTACCACCGTGTTAATCGCTTGATTCTCTGCGACTGAATTGTTTGAAAGGCTGATGGCGGTCGGGAATTCGTTAAGGTTAGTGATTGTGATGGTAAACTGCCGCTCAAACCATAACCCGCCCGCATCCGTCGAACGTACACGGATGGAGTAACTGTTCTGGGTCTCATAATCAGGAGAACCCGATATGCGCAGGCTGCTGCCGCTGATGTTGAACGAGGCGTTGTCCGTGCTGCCTGTGCCAGCCACCAGGGTATAGGTATGGGTGTCACCCGCATCCGAATCGGTGGTCGAGAAAGTGCCCACCGTCGAATTGGCGGCCACATTTTCATTAATCGAAGTGCTTGATAGGACGATGTCAGTCGGGGTTTCATTGACATTCATCACCGTGATGGTGAATTGCCGCTCAAACCACAACCCGCCCGCATCCGTCGAACG
>Ga0334890_1003547_pt1 | contig 15588 bp, 32 predicted proteins | sample GraSluR1_MG_3_FD_207220 | JGI IMG/M metagenome (GOLD analysis project Ga0334890, IMG submission 207220) | Sludge microbial communities from methane-producing bioreactor in Wageningen University, Netherlands - Granular Sludge_31_08-R1 | ecosystem: Engineered > Bioreactor > Anaerobic >... | reverse complement strand
TGGTACCTTGCAATAATCGCAAGGACACACTTCAGGTTCAATCCCAAGTTCTTCAAACTCCCTTACATCCTTGTAAAAGGACACTTCATCAATGGGGCATTTCAGATCCATTTTTTCCACTTCCTGCAAGGTTTCCCCTGCATACAATATGATGGATCTCAATGATATAAATAGGTATCTCTCTACCTAATTTAATAGATAAATTGTATGAGATAAAAGAAAAGGAATTATACAGATGTCGAAAGATTGGTTTCTACCGGACTCCAAAAACACTCAAAACCATAGACGATGCGACCATCATCCAACTGTATCTTTGGATTGTCGCGGAGAATATACAAAACCTTATTGGAATCGTCTTCTTCAATCTCCACATCTTCGAGTCCAATATAATTTCCATACAGCAACCCGGATTCATTTTCTGTCATAATCACCATTACTCGACATCCAATTTTGATCTCCATATTACACCACCACTATTTCAGGACCATTAGAAAAGGAAGTTAATTTGGGAGAGGGGTTTTGCCACTTTGCGCATAACCAAGATCTTGACAACTAATTGTTTTATGACACCCAATCCCGCCATCATCATAAATATGAATGATACTGCCCATAATCCGAAAAATGCAAACGGATAGCCAAAACTACCCTCAATAAAACCTATACGCCATGCGGCATATTCAGGGACACTAAAACAGATCAATATAAGGAAATTGTTTGCATATTTTGAGAGATCGGGAGATTCTGCAAACCAACCGCTATTATCAAACCAACCGCGACATATGAAATAGAATCCTAAAGCCCAAAACAAAATCAATCCAATAAATAGATCGAAACCATTCACAGCTGTTGTAGATACTTCTTCTATCATTCAAAACACCAAAACATACCACTATGTTTTAAAATCATTAGATTGCATCCGATTTTTTTGTCGTTTTGTACCAGACCAAGATCTTGATAAGCACTTGTTCTACGATATCCAATCCTGCTATTACCACAAATAAAAAAGACACACCCCACAATCCGAGAAATGCAAAATAATATCCAAAACTGCCTTCAATTAAACTTACAAGCCACGCGGCGTATGCAGGGATACCAAAACAGATCATGATAATGAGATTATTTGTACATTTTGAAAACGCAGTGGTTTCTTCAAACCACCCCCTACCTATAAAATAAAAACCTAAAGCCCAGAACAAAATTAATCCAATAAAGATATCAAATCCATTTACAACTACCGTAGACGTATCTTCAATCATACAAAATACCCCATATTATTAATATCGTGTATATTTGTAGAAGTATATAAAGATATCTTTACTTTTTCTTTGTTTTCAGCATTTCTTCTAAATATATCGAATACCCCACCAAATTTTTCAAATCTGAATAGATCGCTTTTCTAACCCGTTCAGCCGGACCCCAATCGTCAACATCACGAAATTTTCTATGGTGTTTTTTCCAGAGCAGATCGGAGATGTATCGATATTTGTCTGACGCTTTTGCATAACCCCGAAGAAAAGTCCTTTTCGGAACACCTGCCGCATTAATTATATCTGACGCGATCCGTATTTCGTCAACATATCCTGAATGGGGGCGCAACCCTAATTTTTTACCAATCTCGATTGTCGCAAGTTGCGTCATGCCTTCGTTGACAACACTTGACTCGCAACCGAGATACTGAAACCCTGCAGTATGGATCATTTCGTGGAGCGCGGAAGATTCGCTTCCTTCGCGAATATAGATCTTGTTTCCGGGGAGGGTAATTGCACCCGCCATGCCCGTAATCCTTCCATAATCCATATTGTATCTCCGATCAAATTCTTCTTTGGGAAGATGACGAACATACCTCGCCTTTGGAGCAACACCCAAATATTGAGATATCGCTCGAATCAGAACGTCAGTATTATAGTCAGACATATACAACCAATCCACCTAATTATAAGTGGTGTATATACCCGTCAATGGTGAAATAAGTTTGGAAAAAGAGAGTGAAGATTATTCTTCTTCATCTTCATCGAGGTCTTGCGGGGAATCTACTTCTGAAATATCATCTACAAACCAAATCCAAAAAGTATGGTCAAAACCACGGATCTTATCTTTTGTTACTAAATCGAAAAGGATCTGGCGCGCCTCTTTCTTAGAGACATACTCTCTAAGTTTTTTCAATGCCTTTTTCTCAGTATAGATGCCCGCCATACCACAATCTGTATCTGCAATTCCAAAATAAAACTTCATTTTCCACATCCACATTTTTAAGATAGGAGCAGGTTCGGCAAATCACAATCACTCCCCCCTACCCCGCCCAACCACACGGTATGAGCAATATAAATTCATCTTGAAATTATAAATACCTATCTCTCTACATAAATAGATATGATAGGTTGTCAAAAAACAGATGAGATCGAAAAGTCCTGATCATCTGTTTTTTCATAGAAGTGGCGGTCAGGAGACCCTTCGACCCCGCCACCCCTACTCCCATCCTTCAAAAAGGTATGAGCAATATAGATTCGTCTTGAAATTATAAATACTCACCTATCACCATGTAATCCGAACAAAAACCAAAATTATAAATGTAATAGAGATATAGATAACATAAGGTATAAAATCATGACAAAAATGTTATCAAAAACAAACATAATTAATCGGATGAAACGAAAGCAAAAAGAAAAAGAAGATGCATACTGGAACCGTAGTATGCACGATCCTCTTTATCGGGGGGATGAAGCACTCACAAAGAAATTCGATGGAAAATATTTCAAATTAGTATTTGTAACAAGATACTTTAATGTTGCAAAAGAAAAAGCAGAACAATTACGTAGGGGTTATTCAGAACATCCGTGCCATGTCAGAATCGTTACAGATAATAATTCCCGGTATGAACCGGGGGTACGCTATTTGTTATATTCGCGGCGGCGCGCATTAAAAGATACTGAAAAATTATCCCCCGAAAATTACTGGTGAAAAAACCCACATTTATATTCCTTTTTTCATTTATTGCACATGTAAACTACACCCCGCTTACGCAGGGAATCTTTTCGCTCCACCCCTTCAACCCCATGAAGATAAATCCTTTCACGCAAATTGTCAACGCCGGGAAGAACCGTGTAACCCCTCTTTATTTACATATGCAATCTCAACTTTTTTTCAACACCCTTCCTGAACCCCTCCAACCCCTGTCAAAAAATTACCTATATTTTTTACATAGGATACTCCCCATACATTTCTGTCAAAAATATATCCCCCATATACCTATTCTCTACATAAACGTAACTTTCATGTCAAAAAATTACCCCGACCTGAAAAAACAAAACCAATACCAATATATGTTTATACAACTCCCTATAAGTATGGAAAATAGAGTGTGGCTCTATACATGTCTTGCAGGATTGTTAGTTGTCGATGTAATTACTACAACGGTTGCTCTATCTCATGGAGCAACCGAAATGAACCCTATTATGGATCATGTTGTACATAATCCTCTGTACCATTTCATAATAAAACTCATGTTTCTTGGAGTTGTCTGGATTATTGCTAATAATACACTCAAATATCATCCAAAAGGAGATGTTGCAGTAATTGTATCAGGTATTGCAGTCTATACATTACCTGTGATAAATAATCTATACCAAATATCAGGAGTGATATAATTGCAAGAAACCATTGATCAAATTATGAGCTTACTTACCCCGCAAATGTCTTTGCCCCTTTTCTCAGGATTTATACTTGGACCAATGATTATCATTGTTGCATACATGGCACATTGTCTTGCACAGTATCCCAACACATCTACCGAGAAAACAGTTATCGTATGTGTAGCCATTATTGGATTCATGATCTGGATGGCTTCGCTGATATTCTATATTTCAGGATAATGTCAATAACACTCCCCAAAAATAATGATCAAAATAAAGATAAAATAGAGTCTATTTTGTATTTGGGAGTCTTATTTTTTGTCAGATTGTATACAAAAATGCAGGAGAAATTAACCTGCATCTTGACAGATTAATTATCCCGATGGTTTGTGCAAATTGTAACTTATCCACCCAACGCCCATTCTCAAAACGCTTTCTTCCTGAGAGAACGGAGTCTGGCGGGGATTGCTCTCTTCAAGGTAGATGCTGGTTTATCATAAGGGTTTGTCCAACGGCTTGCCATTCCCTCTGATATAATGCCTTCCTTGATTAAAGCGTCAATGTGTTCATTCCATGCGGAACGTAGCGCGACCCGATCATAACCATATTTCTTCACGAAATAGGGAAGATGTTCGAGATCAAACCAACTTCTTACGGACTCTTTATCCAGATATTTTGTGCGAATTGCCAAAATCAATCACCAAACTCATCTTTCATTTAGCTTTTTTTCGATTTCGTGCTATACGTTCTGCATCTGCAACGGTTTGAACAGAAGGAGAACCCCACGCATTAACCATAACGGTTGCACCCGCCTTTGTATAGAAAGGACCTATGACCGCAGTAAACCTATCACCATGACTCTCTACAGTAGGGGTGGTAGATGAGGTAAAAACCTCTCTCTTAAGACCCTTTGTACCAACATAATATTTTTTAGAGTTTCTTTTCTGTGCCATAATTAATCACCTTCTTGTATGACGATCATAAATACGTAATTCTTTTTTAACATCCTCCATGAGATCCTCATAAGTAACATGACCCCGCCCAAGTCTGGACTCTAACCGCCTTAAGTCAAATTGATCATATTTTCGTGTGGGAACTGCCTCATAGGTATATGCATCCATATCTATCGGACCGATCTTTGCAAACCGAGATTCCCACATGAAAATGTTAGGAAGATCCCCCGATTCTATTTTTTTCTCCCAAAACTTTACCGCGCTAAATAGCGTCTTGAAACGCCGGACACGTTCAATGGGTTGATGTACATGAATAGGTTTGCCCGGTACTTGCTTGAACCTAAGATGCCCTGTGCTACCAGACACACTATAAGCCACTGCAAACGGACCCTCCCCATAGATCTTTTCTATATTCCAAAATCTACGGGGTTTCTTTGTACCCCTTGTAACTCTTTTCTTTACCATACTCAATCACCGTCTCAATCTTATTAATCGCTGTTCTGCCTTTTCTAACGCTTCATCTGCTTCCATACTATATGGATGCGTATAATCTACACTCTCGTTGCCGTGAGTGTCGTCATATACCTTCACCCACCCCATCTGTGCAAGATCGATATCAATAACCCTAACCGACAGAGGACCGTATGCACGGAGAACGTAAATGCGTTCTAATTGAGCAAGTGTTTTTGGCGGCAGATACCGGATACCTGCCCGCCGTTTACCTTCAATCGCGACCTTTACAGCCCTGATTTTCTTTGCTTTTGAGTTCATTCTTTTACCCTCTAAACAAATTGAGATTATGACTTTCGTAATGCTTTTTTAATGTCTTCCCTTGCCTTCTCAACTGCTATGCGATTCATTGCAGAATTTGGACGCTGCATCGGATAGTAATTGTGACTGCTCCCACGACTAAAGTCGTGGGCATCTACGGATGTTATCCGAGAGATTGCAGTCCCAATCTCAATATATTGATCGCCGCGTTCTGATCCCGATCCATCACCAACCCACAATGCGGGCAGGAGTGGACCCGGTCAGAAAGCATCTTTGCGACGATCATGCCACATCTGGAGCACCGCTGCGAGGTGTTCCTGGGGTTCACCAGGATCACATGGGAGCCAGCATCTTCCGCTTTGCTCGTAGTGACCGCGATGAACTGATTCCAGGCGACATCGGCTATGCTTTTTGCCAGACAGTGGTTCTTCTGCATATTTCTGATGTTCAGATCCTCGAACACGATTGTACCGAACTGGTTCACCAGTTGACGGGAGGTTTGGTGAGCAAAATTGAGCCGTCTGTTGGCGATTCGTTCGTGAACGTGCGCGACGATCTTGCGGGCTTTCTTCCGTTCAGGAGTGCCTTTCTCCACCTTCGAAAGTTTTCTCTGGGCTTTCGCAAGCGCCTTCTCGTCGGTGCGGAAGAACCGAGGATTCTCGATCTTCTCACCGTTTGAGAAGGTGGCGAAGGATGTCAATCCTACATCGACCCCGACTGTTGTCTCCTTCCGGGGTGCTGGATCTGGGTCATACTCGACCGAGAAGCAAGCATACCATTTCCCGGTTGCCGACCGCCGGATCGTGAGGGTTTTGATCGTCCCTTCGATTGGACGGTGAAGGATGACCTTCACGTCTCCGATCTTCGAGAGATGGAGATGGGCATCATTGAGATTAAATCCCGACTGTGGATATGTGAAACTATCGTATCGCCCTTTTCCCTTAAAGCGAGGATAGCCGGGTTTTTCTCCAGACCTTAAACGTCGGAAGAAGGCCTTGAAGGCAAGATCGATACGCATCTGGACATTCTGAAGAACCTGAGAATGAACCTGTTTCAGTTCAGGTCGTTCGCGCTTCCATTGCGTCAGGATCTTGTTGGTCTCATACAGGGAGACTGAACGCCGCTCCTGTTCCCAAGCGTTCTTTCTCAATGCAAGCGTATCGTTATAGACCCATCGACAAATCTCAAGCGTCCGCTCTAACAGAGTGACCTGTGATTTTGTTGGGTAGAGTCGATAACGATATGCTTTAAGCATTATATTATCTATTTGTTGTTTGCATAAATATAGTTGTCGACGGCATTCATCCCACGACTAAAGTCGTGGGCTTTCTGCCTGTTGGATCGTAATTGTAATATCCGCCGTAGATATGCCATACATCATCCCCGTCTATTTCGCGAAGACCTTTTGGTTGAGATATTGCTCTTGTTTTTACCATTTTTAATCACCTGATTAATTCAGATATACCCAATCCCAAGATCGAATAACCCCATCATCCATCATAACACCACGTTCATTATATCGCGGAGCTTCTTTCTGAACAAAGGCGGGGACCCGAACTTTCTTGGAAACATTACCTTTCATCGGATGTACATAGACATCATAAAAGGTTACATCTTTGTTCGATACGGGAGATTTTACAACAGATTTGATTCTCCGAACCAAAAAACCCTGTCGTCTTAAGGAAAGAACAACCTGATCAACATCTCCCTTTTTAGCTGTACTGAAAACCAGTTGGTATTTCCTACCATCGATTTTTTTGGTAGGTAAGACATCGCGTGCCATACACTATCTAATAACCCAATAGAATATAAATGTATCTCATTGGGATAAGATTGAATGGAAAAGGGAAAAAAGATTGTTTTTTGATTGTAGAATCAAACCCCTGCAAAATTTCCAAACGCGATTCCTGCAATAACTGATATCAAAACCATACCATAAAATCAACCTCAAATCAATCTAATCCAATACATCAAACACCTTAATTGTAGGATAATACCAGTTTGTAGCACCGCCAATCTTCAAAGATTTTAACTGATCCAAACTGATATCAAAATCCAGATCTGTTGCTTCATCTATCAACTTCTTCCGCTCCAATTCCCATAACCGGACCGCGCAATCGTAATTGCGACAAATATTCAGGATTGATGTTGCACCCAGATATTCTACCCGACAAACAACCCATACTTTCAACATAACCTCCTTTAAACAGAGGGAGATGGAGATTCTGTGAGAGATTTGTTAAGGGATTCGGTTAATGCTCCATACATATACCCATACAGTATCTTTAACGGACTGGTCCAAATTTTTCCCGCATCCTTACAATCTACAAGACAACGAGATATCTGCCGATCTATCTGCACGATTTTGCCTCTCCCAATTACTGTCAATACCTCTTTACCGATCTTAATAACGTCTTTTGTCTTTGCATATGCATATTCAATGACAGACGGATTGATGCCCGCTTCCTGACATAGATACCTGCAAGACGATGCCGCGTCTTTTGGAGATCTCGATACCAAGATTTTACTCAGGATATTGTCGGGAATCACCTGTAATTCTTCGATATCCCACGGTATCTTTTCGGTAGAATCCCGCGATTTAATTGCCGGAATTGTGGGTTTTTCGGGAACTTTCATTTCGCGCGTCACATGAAACCGATAGTAACAGACGCCTATCGATTTGTCGTTTCGACCCGAATCGGGGAACGCTTCACGATACAGATCTACCGCGTTCTGACGAGAAGTTGCTTTGTTGATGATATCCAGTTCGGACGGATGCCAAACGCTCCGTGCAACGATTTTGAGCGGTAAATCATCGCCATAATCAACGTCTTCATCCGGCGATATAACAGGTTCGACAGCTGAAACAGAATCAACGATATCCTGCACATCCCGCACATCTACAGATTCAATAGATGCCTCAGTATCGGGGGGTATAACGGCAACCGCAACGGGTTTGGGTTGCGGAGAACCGGATTTCCAACCTTTTCTTAACCGCCCATGCTGTAACCGCACCGATTTGATAGTGCGTTCACTTAACGGAAACGAAATGTCGTATATCGTTAATGCTTCGTGCAGAGATTCGGATTTTTCTAATACATCTAACTCTTCCGGCAACCATTTTGAACCGCCAGTAATCCGAATATGATGTACATCAGGAACACCCGTATCCATGAAGGTAGGTGCAGGAACTAACTCTTCTTCAACAATTTCTGGTTGAACTACCTGTAAAACGGCGTCTTTCTCATCATCAATGCCAACATCCGCATCCGTATCTTCTGCAGAGTCGTCCGCAGGAACGGTTGCGGGGGCAGGCGCGGGATCTACCAATTTGAGGATGCCTGCACGTAACCGCCGATGAACCGTGCTGACGGCTTTTGCTGACCTTTCGCTCTCAGGGAAACCCGCCATATAGTATTGATGTAATTGTGAGAGATCGCCGTTAAAATCGTTGATAAAGGCGCGCTCATCGTGGCGTAATGGCGACCCGCTCTTGATATGATCGGAAGATACCGGAGATGTAGGTAGCGGGATGACAGGTTTTACCGCATCAACCGTTTCCTTGACAAAACGAGGACCTTGCCCGTAATGGATTCGAGCATGGCGTACCTTTAACGCCTTATCTGACCGTTCGCTCTGCGGGAACTGTATCCGGTATGCAAGTATCGCATCCTCTTCGATGAGCGGAGATAATGCTTCCAATTCATCCACTCTCCATTTTGAACTCCCTGAAATGATGGCAGAATCCGTTTCAGATAACGCACCAACCCCTGACGCTTTCATCGTTGAGATCATAATATCTAAAATCTCACGATATTTTGAAGGTAACGGATGGGTAGACCGGATCCGTAGACAAACTTCATCTCCAATATGTAAATCGATATTGCAATTTCGTGACATGATATCTAATATTATTTGTGTCGATAAGATATAAAAGATGGTGTTGATCCCAATAAGAGATTGTTAAATGGGATCGGGACTGGAGATATCGCGCAGAATGTAGGATCACGAAGCAAAAACCACCCAAAATGCAAGATAAATTATTAGAGATAATGTAAAAGCTCCCATAACGACCATGCTTACGGCATACGCCCCACAAATGTAATGGATGATACGATCTGAAAATGACATGGAATTCACCTCAATAACCATACATCACCGGAGATATCACAAAAAAATATAGATATAACATCATCAGTATGGAAATTATACCCATAATCAACCAGATCCCCAAATCGAGTTTTTCAGATTTATCCATCGTTGATCAAAACCCCAATCTCAGATATTTCCTTTTCCAAAGCGTGACGCATAATCGCAGACATATTAACATCCCTTTCCTTCAATTGGATATAAAGTGAATACGGGATGTGGGTGCAGACCGCCTTTGTGGGTTCACTCACCATTTTCTTCAAGACCATCCCCTCTTGAATTAGAGATAAATACGTGCGCGAGTGCCAATATACCCCCGAAAAGCAAACAGTAAATGAAGATTGACGCTAATTCCGTATCATACAGAATATAAAGCAACATGTAGGCACCTATCCCACAAATCATTACTGTCATGATGACAAATGATCGAGTGAGTAAATTGGATTCCGAAACTTTTGACATTAATCTATAGCTCCTGATAACCCGTTTCATCAATAAATGCATTAATCAAAGTATCGGCGCGTATTGCCAATAATTTTATCGAACATTCATCACCAATAATCCAAGCACAACCGGGAGAACAGGATTGCATTCCCCCCTCTACATTAAATGTTAAAGGACATAATTGACGCATTTAAACCACCACAAACTAATACAATATTTCTCCCACTACATTAAATACCTATCTCTCTTTCCACCACATTCTCAACCTCAAAATATGCTCTAATTGCATATGCAATCAGACATTTATGTATACCTGAGCAACCAGACTATACATACCTTACATAAATGCAACACCGTAACGTAACGGAAACCGACAATGAACAATAATGCAAGACGCTAAGACTCCCAGTGAATTTAGTATACATAGGATCGTTTAAGGCTAATTTATCGACATAATTGATACAACACGTCATATATATTAATGGTCTTTTTTTAATCTGATCTGCTCCCAAAATAACGGTTTAAAATAAACAGAATATCTAAACATCCATAGATCATCCGAATATGTCTCCATAAAATACATAAAATATCCCCATAACCTATCAGGTAGATCTTTTCAAAAAAGTGTAATACATAGGTATGATGTATACTACGAAAGACTCCTGACCGAACATAAATTGATCTGGACGATAATTAGATTCCGATATGTATATGCTCCAACCAATTTGCTTGGTTTAGTATACATAAATGTCAAGCATTATTTAAGGGTATGTTTGGTCAAACCACTTGAGTCTTATTTTTTCTTCTTTTTCGATTTTAACCCTAAATATCGACTTTCAAAAATAAGACACCAATTACACATAAAAGATATGGGCGATAAATATCAGAGATTTATGTATTTGAGGCATTAAATTTGGTTTGTTTACTATACATAAATGTCAGCCAAATAACAACAATAAGAAAAAGTAGGAGGAATAGAAAAAATTATGAAGGAGAGTAACATATCTATACTCAATACTTCCGTAGTGTAGTGGTCAACCATATCAGATTTTGGATCTGATGCCGGAGGTTCGAGTCCTCCCGGAAGTTTCTATTTGCGGGATACTAATATCCCATTCACCACGATATGTTTCTCTCTCCATGCATTTTGACGCGCATCTGTTTGACATGAGTGATTGTAGTTTTCCAACCATTTATTGTGCGCGACCAAATCCACAATTTCGGGTTCTCTTTGCCGGGAAGGATATGGGCGTTTTGTTTCTTTTTTCGATTTAATAATCTGAGCTTCAACCATCGGATTCACCAAGTTCATCCAAATCAAGACGATCATACCACAGAGAAATCTTTTTTGATGGAGATACACTCCACCCCCAAAACAAATACACCCGATCTCTTGGATGCGCTATATCGCGGATGTAATGATTTGTCATATCAACCAGATCAATTGTATTTTTAACAGATACAGGTACATGACCGGATAAATCGCTCGATCTTAATTTGCCTTTATCCACCCATTCACATTTCCAGACATCTGCGGTTTCACATAAAGAAATCTTTTTTATACGAATCTTGTTTAGAGTTTCATCTTCATCAATTGTTGTCGCAATTAATCGTAATAATTCTTTAATCTCACTGCCGCGACTAATAGAATAATTGCAGATTGTAGGGAGAGGATCGGCAACAGTTTCCGTTTTGGATATCGTTGGATCTTCTACCGGAGCCAAATCTAAAGGAGCCTCAGCCGCAGTCTCAATCTTCTCTTCAACAGGGGGTTCATCATCTACACCCACATCAAAGAATTTGTTTAAATTCATGCCTGACACCAAAAACACCAACACCTATACATCTGTTTGAATTTAGATAAGATAAGCGTTTCTTATCCAGAAAAGAAAAGAAAATTAGAATATATTGATTATCGTTTGGATTTTCGAGACCCTTTCATTGCCCGCTTGCGTTCGGCTTCCATCCGCAGTATTTCGCTCGCTTCCTGATGCGTCATCCCACCCATTATTCGCGCGCCAATCTCACTCATTTCCATTGTACGTTTTGCAATGGCAACCTGATGTTTCCAAAATACATCGTTTGTAACCATATTTAATCACCTCTTTTTTTCTTTTACTAACACAGAACGCCCAAATACCGGATACAAAGATTTTACCAAGTCTTTGTAGAACTTTGAACTTATATAAACATGAAGAGTACTTGGATCGTTTTTGTCTTCAACAAATACAGGAAGCCTACCTTGTTCCTTAATAAAATTTAATGTCGATTCTTTTACAATATACCTATTCGGAATATCACCATCATACACATACTTCTCTCCCTTTCGAGTAATAACCCTATTTACCATGATTTTTCCTCCACATACCTAATATTTGTTCTCTTTTCCAACATCCCCAAAACAACCTGAGTGTAAGGGACAAACACTCTAATTTAACCGTACTTAACAGACTTCAACATTCAACTTATTATACCACTTACTTAACGCAATAAGTAATAAATGTTTTTGTTTAAATTTTGTTTGTTAGGAAAAAAAATGAAAAAGATTAATGTTGTTTTATTTCCTGAATTACACCGATTAAATTTTCTTTCCCGTCTTTTAACCCATAAATATGACAATCACCATTCGGCAATTTCTGAGTGGACCCCGTTATTGCTCCAAGTTTGTAGAAAACATCAACGCTTTGTTCAAACGAGAGATCTTCAATTATAAAATCTCTTGTTTTAACCCTATATTTCGATTCGACCATCTTCACCATCTTTTTCCAAAAGATTTTCATGTTCTGTTTTCACCCGCATCACCGCAAGTTGTTCTGCGGACATCATATCACGCATCCAATTATCATAATTTGACATCACTGAATCTATCTTTTTAAATCTTTCATGTTCTTTTCTAAACATAGCTTCTATTTCAGAATACCATTTTACTTTACGGATCTGACTCCTGATTAAACGTAGTTTGTATGCATATGCAACCCGAAATGCATAGGGATGAGATTCATACCCTTCTTCTACCGCCACTATCAGTTTCGTAATCCTTTTCACAAGATCTTTTTTATGCATCAAAATCCACCCCAAAAAATAACACAACAAACCAACACCGCCCAGAATGCAAGTATTATGAAGAAAATCACGATGCTGGGATGTATTGTCATAACTTCTCCCGCGCCCGGATAATGCCCTCATTATGCGTCAAAATCAACCCCCTCCATTTCACGAATCTTAATGAGAACATGATATGCAGTCATTTTCCCTACCCGCTCAATGCGCTCATCGAGAGTTGAGTTTACAAGCATTGCCAACCACCAAGCATTTTCCTCACGATAGGCATCATACAACTCACCAAGAGGCTTCTCACGCCATTCCAGAATTGTTTTGGAGTAGATGTCGTTTGTCTGGTTAAGTGCGCTAAAATAATCCATGTGATGCTCCAAAAAGATTATGTGGAATCTCCATCTTCGACATACTTGTACGAAGAGAAAGATGTTCTGAAAACCGTGCCGTGTTCAATCATATCGGAAATAACAAGATCAATGTCTTTATAATTTCCAAACAATCTTGCCCGTAATTCCTTCTCAGAAATCGGGGTTGAAACACCATCGTATGATTCGGATACGAAAGCCATTTTTTCTACCATCCTGTAGCCTCATGCTACCAAAAATATCTTTGGTTTTGAAGTATTTAATACATTTGTCGAATAAAAAGAGTTTATTTTGATTGAAAGTTAATCGGTTTTTCTTACCCATAATGCAGAAACATATTCCCCGCAATGGTTGTAGCAATATGCTTTCCTACCCGTATGGTTACAAAAGATTTTTTGGGGATCTTCATCAGATTCAGTATCCCGACCGCAAGTTAAACAACATTCTGCAATTGTTAAATTAGAGGTTTTAAATGACATCTTTAATCCCCCTTCTTTCTCCGAGCAAATATTCGTTGAAATATACCGGATTTCCTTAACGGGTTTTGTTCTGGATGGGAAACGGGGGGCGTTGATACCGATTGGGGATTTATACCCACAAACGATGATGGATCGTGTTGATTAAATGGGATTGTAGATGCAGGATTCGGTATTTCCTGAATTGGTTCTGGATTCGGCTGATAATATACCGGAGCAGTAACTATTTTCTGTTTTCTTAAACGCGCAAATAATCCTCTCTTTTGCGGGGCTTCATTATATTGATTCCATGAACCATGTTCCGGGAAATGTGCAACCCTACATTCTCCCGTTGGGATTAATTCTTGCCGATGGCATGGTGCCATAGGACATCGTAATCTCTTCCCTATAAGAGATTGATCATACTCTTCAACGGTAGCGAACTGCCAATATCCGCATCGGGGACATGCCATTTTTATATCAATTCTACTGTTTTTCATCTAAATCACCATTTAATTCCACATCACAAGATTCGCGTTCACTTGTCAACCATTTCCATGCAAAAATCATTGATATAATTATTGCAAGCCATAAGCCAACAATTACAAATACAAAATCCCAATATCCCATGCATATCACTTTAACACTTTATCTATTAAATCTTTTTTGAAATAATGGTCTTTTTTCAATTCAATGAATTTTAATTGAGCGCAATTGTAAAATGTTTTCCAATCCACCTTCTCAGCATCCGAATGATAATTCAAAGTGCCAACCTTATATAAATCGACAAACTCATGAGATCTATCTATCAAATCTAAGGTTTGAGCCGCGTTAAATACAGGTTCTAATGACACCCAAGTCTTTAATCCAATCTTCTTCTTCACATACTCCAAAACCAATAACCTCTCCCCAACCGAAGCCGTGTTTGGTTCATATTGTTTTTGCATTTCTTCATCCGAAAATGCTAATGTAATCGCAAATGTCAACTGTTCCGGGTATTCCCGAAATATATCAAAATCCCTATCCGCGCGCGCCCCACCTTTAGTTAAGATAGTTACATTCAATCCGCGCGATAACAAGATTTCTAATGCTTGACGAGTGAGTTTGTGTTTTACATCTGCATGACAATACGGATCCGTTGCAAATGACATCAGAATTGGTCGTGTATCCTTTTTATCAGATAAATAATCTGCATCCTTTACTAACCGGGATAATGCATCGGGTTTTGGCTTGACTTCCCTGAATGATTCCATTGTTTGTTTCAGGGTTCTTGGAGCATAACAATAGATACACCCATGATCACATCCCGAATACAAATTAACTGCTAATTCAGCATATTCTAATGCTTTACCTTTTGGTTCATAAATTATCTTCATGGTTTTTCCTCAATTCTTTTAATTCATCATAAGATTTTGTTTTAAGTTTTTTTCCTTTCAATTCTTCGCATATTTTTTCCCGAATAGTTTTCTCAATAAACCCGCTTTGTTTCATCTCGATATCAAGCCATTCATCTACATGCGCCACAAACCCGCATTTTGCACATTTCCACGAATCTCCATCAGGATTCCAGATCTTTGCTTTTTCACCATCGGGTATCCTTGATTTGCAAAATTCATTACAATCGCAATGTTGAGGATACCCGCAAATCGGACATAACAATTTTGTCATGATCTAACTCTAACAGGCAAGAAACCCATGACTTTAGTCATGGGAGGAATGCCGTTAATTTTATATATCTAACAGTCGATACAAATGTGTGCAAGGA
>Ga0334890_1003541_pt1 | contig 15616 bp, 12 predicted proteins | sample GraSluR1_MG_3_FD_207220 | JGI IMG/M metagenome (GOLD analysis project Ga0334890, IMG submission 207220) | Sludge microbial communities from methane-producing bioreactor in Wageningen University, Netherlands - Granular Sludge_31_08-R1 | ecosystem: Engineered > Bioreactor > Anaerobic >... | reverse complement strand
GACCCGACCCGGTTCTTCGGCGACGCTGGCCCTGCGGATCACTTGGCTCAACGGCGAATGGGACCGCTTCTGGCAGAACCGCCCCATGGCCGCCTAGAATCTACCTACAAACGTGCAGTGCACCCTTCCGCTCCGAAGCGGCTGCAAGACGCTTGACAACAGGGGGCGTTCGGCATAAGCTTCGTGTTTCCATGCTTTTGCGGCTATCGAGGAGTCTCAAGCAGTGTCAGAGCCAGTGGTAACACGTTTCGCCCCGTCGCCGACGGGCTATCTGCACGTCGGGGGGGCCCGGACCGCGCTGTTCAACTGGCTGTGGGCCCGGCGGACGGGCGGGCGGTTCATCCTGCGGATCGAGGACACGGACCAGAAGCGGAACACCCCGACCGCTGCCCAGCAGGTCATGACCGACCTTCGCTGGCTGGGGATCGACTGGGACGAGGGCCCGGACGTCGGCGGACCGAACGGGCCGTACTGCCAGTCCGAACGGCGAGACCTCTACGACAAGCGTATTCGCCAGCTCCTCGACGCAGGCAAGGCGTATTACTGCTTCGAGACGTCGGAAGACCTGGACGCGATGCGCCAGGAGGCCGAAGCCCGCAAGACGGGCTTCGTTTTCCGCCGGCCCGACCAGTTCCCCTCGGAGCAAGACGCGGACAAGGCCCGGGCCGAGGGGCGACCGGTGACCGTGCGGTTCGCGATTCCACAGGACGGTCCCATCGTGGTCAATGACCTCGTTCGCGGGCAGATCAGTTTCAACCCGGCCGAGCTGGCCGATTTCATCATTCTCAAGAGCGACGGCTTCCCCACCTACAACTTCGCCTGCGTGGTGGACGACCGCCTCATGGGCGTGACCCACGTCATTCGCGGCCAGGAGCACCTGATGAACACGCCGGGCCAGCAGGCCCTGTGGCAGGCGATGTTCTCCGATGCGCCGCTGCCCAAGTACGCCCATATGTCTGTGACCGTCAGCGACAGCGGCGGCAAGCTTTCCAAACGCGAGCGGCCCAAGGCCCTCCGCACCGCGATTCAGGCCCTGACGGACCTTGATACAGCCAGGCTGGCCGAGGTCGGTGGAATCAGCGAAGAAGAGATCGGGGCGTTTCTGGCCGGCGAAAGTGTGCCCGACATGCCGGCTATCGATGCGATAGCCAAGCACCTCGGCGTCCACCTGCCTGAGATCAACATCGTGGATTTCTGCAAGAGCGGCTATCTGCCCGAGACGCTGGTCAACTTCCTGGCGCTGCTGGGCTGGAACCCCGGCGACCAGCGGGAAGTCATGACCGTCCAGGAGTTGATCGAGTCGTTCGATCTGTCGAGACTGACCAAGAGCAACAGTCTGTTCGACCGGCAGAAGCTCATGGCGTTCAACACCGAGCACCTTCGCATGCTGCCGGGCGAGAAGGTCCTGGGCCACCTCAAAGCCTATCTGGCCGAGGTCCGGTCGCCCCTGCTCAAGGCCGACGACGAGACGCTCCTGCGGATCATCCGCCTGTGCGAGGGCGCGCGGACGCTCGAAGACATCGACAACAAGAGCCGGTTCCTCTTCGTCGAGGACGACAAGATCGAGTTCGACGAGAAGGCCGTCAAGAAGGTCCTGCTCAAGGCCGGCGCTCTGGACGTGCTGCAAGTCGTGCGGGACCGTCTGGCGACGATGGACGAGTACACCGAGCAGGCCCTCGAAGAGATGTTGCGCGGTCTGGCCGAGGAGAAACAGGTCGGCCTGGGCAAGGTGGCCCAGCCGTTGCGCGTCGCGCTGTGCGGCACCACGATCAGCCTGTCCATCTTCGACTCGGTGAACCTGCTGGGCCGGGAGCGGACGCTCGCCCGCATCGATGCCACCCTGGAGAGATTCCGCAGTCAGGTCCAATCGGAGTAATGTCTGTGATGTCACTATTGGTTACCGGATCGATCGGGATCGACACGGTCAAGACGCCCCACGGCATCAGCGAGCAATGTCTCGGTGGCTCGTCGATCTATTTCAGCATGGCGGCCAGCTTCTTCGCGCCTGTGCGGTTCGTGGGTGTGGTCGGTGACGATTGTCCGTTCGATCTGGCGGAGGCTTTCAAAGGCCGCGACGTGGATCTGCGGGGTCTGGAGGTCCGGCCCGGCAGCAAGACGTTCGTCTGGCACGGAAGCTACCATGACAACATGAACGACCGAACGACGGATTACGTCGAACTCAACGTCCTGCAGGAGGCCCCGCCGAAGGTCCCCGATGCGTTCCGCGACAGCCGATTCATCTTCCTGGCCAACACGTCGCCGGCGCTTCAGCTTGAATTGCTCGACCAGATGACCCAGCCCGTTTTCGTCGCGGCCGACACGATGAACCTCTGGATCGAGGGGCATCTCGACGATCTCAAGACACTTCTCAAGCGGATTGACTGTCTGATTATCAATGACGATGAGGCCAGGCAGCTTTCCGGCCGGTCCAACCTCGTTCGCGCTGCCCAGGACGTTCTTGCAATGGGGATGAAGGTCGTGATCGTCAAGAAGGGCGAGTCCGGCTCGCTGATGTGCAGCGCCGACGGGCAGACGTTCCTGCTGCCGGCGTATCCGGCCGCCGAGGTGATCGACCCGACCGGCGCCGGGGACAGTTTTGCCGGTGGCTTTCTCGGCTATGTGGCCCAGCAGGGCCGAGCGGATTTCGAGGCCCTCAAGTCGGCATTGGCGTATGGGACGGTGGCGGCCTCGTTCACGATTGCGGATTTCTCCCTAAACGGGTTGATTGGAACCAACCGCAGCGAGATCGACGCCAGGCTGGAAGAGCTGCGGCGATTCACGAGTTTTTGAGAAGGCGATTGCCAACGATGCGGTGCTTCATCGCCATCGACATTGACGAAGACATCCGGACGGCCTTGGGCGACTTGCAGCAGGAGATCGCTGCCGGAGCGGACATTCGCAAGAGCGACGTCAAGTGGGTCCGTCCGGAGGCGATGCACCTGACGCTCAAGTTCCTGGGCGAGGTTCGGGATCGCGAAGTCGTCAACGTCTGCGAGGCCGTCGAGATGGTTGCGGCCCGCCATAAGGCGTTCGACCTGGGCGTCAACGAGGTCGGGTGCTTCGGCGGCCACAGCGCTCGGGTGCTGTGGGTCGGCGCGGGGCTGGACTGCCCCGACCTGTTGGGACTTCAGCAGGACCTCGAGGACGAACTGGCCTCGGGCGGCTGGCCCAAAGAGGCCCGGAAGTTCTCCGGGCATCTGACGCTGTGCCGCATACGAAACACCAAGGCCGGCGTGGAGCTGGCCAGAGTGGCCGAGCAATACAAGGATTTCGATCTCGGCGCGATGCGCTGCGATTCGGTGTGTGTGTATCAGAGCGAATTGAGGCCGGAAGGACCGCTGTACACATGTCTGGGCGGGTATAGACTGCGATAGCAGGTACAGAACCGATACGCGAGACGACTTGTTGGAGACCAAGCAAATGGCAAGAGCGAAGAAGGCAACGCCGGTGGCGGAGGCCAGCGGCAAGGATGCAGCCCTGCATCGCGTGATTGCGCAGATCGAGAAGCAGTACGGACAAGGCTCCATCATGCAGATGGACGAGCACTCCTATGCCCGAATCGAGGGCATCGGCACCGGGTCGCTGTCGCTGGACATCGCGCTGGGCGGCGCCGGGATTCCGCGAGGCCGGATCACCGAACTGTTCGGCCCCGAGTCCTCGGGCAAGACGACGCTGGCGCTGCACGCGATCGCCGAGGCGCAGAAGGCCGGCGGGGTGGCCGCGTTCATCGACGCCGAGCACGCCCTCGACACGACCTGGGCCAAGCGGCTGGGCGTCGACGTCAGCAGTCTGCTGGTCAGCCAGCCCGATACGGGCGAGCAGGCGCTCGACATCGCGCAGATGCTGATCGCCTCGAATTCCGTGGACATCATCATCGTGGACTCGGTGGCGGCACTGACGCCGAAGGCCGAGATCGAAGGCGAGATGGGCGACACGCACGTCGGACTCCAGGCCCGCCTGATGAGCCAGGCGATGCGGAAGCTCACCGCCATCATCAACAAGAGCAGGACGGCCCTGGTTTTCATCAACCAGATCCGCATGAAGATCGGCGTAATGTTCGGCAACCCCGAGACGACGCCGGGCGGGAAGGCCCTGAAGTTCTACAGCTCCGTCCGCATCGATCTGCGGCGGATCACCACGCTCAAAGACGCCAAGGGCGCCATCGGCTCGCGCGTCCGGGCGCGAATCGTCAAGAACAAGATCGCCCCGCCCTTCCGCGACACCGAGTTCGACATCATGTTCGACAGCGGGATCAGCTACGAGGGCGACCTGCTCGATATGGCCCTGGCGTCCGACATCGTGCAGAAGAGCGGCGCGTGGATCAACTATGGTGACCTTCGCCTCGGGCAGGGGCGGGAAAACGCCAAAACGTACCTCGTTGAGAATCCCGATCTGAAAGACGAGATCAGGAAGAAGGTCCTGGCGGCCAAGGGGCTGATCGAGCCCGAGAAGGGTAAGACCAAGGACGCAGAATCGGAGGAATAGACGGTGGAAACCACACGCACACTATCGAGGAGAGTCGTTCTCTGGTCGCTCCTGCTGATCTGCATGGTCGCGGGACAGGCTGCGCTTGCCGGCGAAGAGGCCGGGCCTCGCTGGTGGAAGGGCAATCTGCACAGCCACACGTTCTGGAGCGATGGAGACGATTTCCCCGAAATGGTGACCCAGTGGTACAAGGACCACGGCTATCACTTCCTGGCCCTGTCGGATCACAACATCCTGTCGCAAGGGCAGCGGTGGATGCCGGTCACGGATGCTCGTCGGGCCGCCTTCGACAAGTATCTCGCCCGGTTCGGAGACGAATGGGTCCAGACGCGAGAGAACGACAAGGGCCAAACCGAAGTCCGGCTCAAGCCCCTGTCCGAACTTCGTTGTCTCTTCGAGCAACCTGGACGTTTCCTGTTGATCCAGTCCGAAGAGATCACCGACAAGCCCCACCTCAACGCGATCAATCTGATTGATCTGATCCCGCCGCAGGGCGGCTCGACGATGGCCGAGATCCTGCAGAACAATATCGATGCCGTCCTAGCCCAGCAGAAGAGGACGGGCCAGACCATGCTGGTCCACCATGTGAACCACCCGAATTTCCAGTGGGCCCTGACCGCCGAAGACATGGTGGGACTCACGGGCTTTCGGTTCTTCGAGGTCTACAACGCCCACGGCTATGTGAACGATGAAGGCGATGAGCTTCGGGCCAGCACGGAACGGATGTGGGACATCATGCTGACTCGGCGGCTGGCGGAGATGGACGCGAGCGTCGTCTATGGCGTGGCCACCGACGATGCGCACAACTATCATCACTTCGCGCCCCGCGCCGCCAATCCGGGCCAGGCCTGGGTCGTCGTGCGGGCGGCGCATCTGACGCCGGAGTCGATCATCCGCGCCATGGACGCGGGCGAGTTCTACAGCTCCACCGGCGTGGCACTCAAGGACGTGGCGTTCCAGGGCAAGACCCTGACCGTCACCATAGACCCCGAGCCGGGCGTCACCTACACCACGCAGTTCATCGGCACGCGCCGCGGGTATGACCCGACGAGCCGGGCGGTGACGGATGCCGAGGGCAAAGAGATCCGAACGACGCGCCGTTACAGTGACGATATCGGCGCCGTATTGGCCCAAGTCCAAGGAACCACGGCCCAGTACCGTTGCCAGGGCGACGAGATCTATGTCCGCGCCAAGGTGATCTCATCGCGGGCCAATGAGAAGTCTCACGTACCCGGGGAGCGGGAGGCAGCCTGGGTGCAGCCCGTCGTCGTCGGACAGTAGCACAGAAGCGTTTGTCGAGCAGGGATGATTTGGCGTTGACCACGGATTGAACCGTTAGAAACAAGCTGACCAGAGGTGCGAACAACGTGTTGACCGCCCGTGAAATTCGAAAGAGCTTCATCGATTTCTTCCTCGAAAGAGGCCATACCTTCGTTCCCAGCTCCCCGATCGTGCCGCATGGCGACGAGACGCTGCTGTTCACAAACGCAGGGATGAACCAGTTCAAGGACATCTTCGTAGGCCTGACGGCGCCGCAGTGGCCGCGGGCCGCCAACAGTCAGAAGTGTCTGCGCGTCAGCGGCAAGCACAACGATCTCGAAGAGGTCGGCAAGGACACGTATCACCACACGTTCTTCGAGATGCTCGGCAACTGGTCGTTCGGCGACTACTTCAAAGCCGAGGCGATCGAATGGGCGTGGGAGCTTCTGACCCAGGTCTGGCAGATCAATCCCGATCAGCTCTGGGCGTCGGTCTTCGCGGGTGACGAGAAGGACGGACTGCCCAAGGACGAAGAGGCCGCCGGACTCTGGACGAAAGTCACGCCGATCCCGCCGGAGCGCGTGCTGGGATTCGGCAAGAAGGACAACTTCTGGGAGATGGGCGATACCGGCCCGTGCGGCCCGTGCAGCGAGATCCATATCGATCTCGGTCCCGAGGCGTGCAACATGAAGGGTGTGCCCGGCCACACGTGTGGGGTCAACGGCGATTGCGCCCGCTTCATCGAACTGTGGAATCTGGTCTTCATTCAGTACAACCGCCAGCCCTCAGGCAACCTCGTGCCGCTCGCCGCCCACGGCGTGGACACCGGCGCCGGGCTTGAGCGCGTGGTCGCCGTCCTGCAGAACAAACGGAGCAACTACGACACCGATCTGTTCATGCCGATCATCGAACGCACGAGCGAGCTGTGCGGCCACACCTACACGGCGCAACTGGGCAACAAGACGGACAATGCGTTCCGCGTGATCGCCGACCACGTTCGCACGCTCGTGTTCGCCATCACCGACGGGGCGACCCCCTCGAACGATGGGCGCGGCTATGTCATCCGGCGCATCCTTCGGCGGGCCTCCCGCTTCGGCCGGGAACTCGACTTGCACGAGCCGTTCCTGCACCGATTGGTGCCCGTCGTGGTCGATATGCTGGGCGAGGCCTTCCCCGAAATCGGCGAACGCGCTCAGCACGTTACGACGGTCGTTGAGGCCGAAGAGGCAAGCTTCGGTCGCACGCTCGACCGGGGTCTGGACATCTTCCGTGGCGCCGCTGATCGCGCCGTTGCGACGCCCGACAAGACGATCCCCGGCGACGACGCCTTCCAGCTCTACGACACGTACGGTTTCCCGCTCGACCTGACGCAGTTGATGGCCCAGGAGCGCGGTTTGGCGGTGGACACCGGCCGCTTCGCCCAGTTGATGGACGAGCAGCGCCAGCGGGCCCGGGCCGCCAAGAAGAGCGACGCTCTACTGGCCAACCTCACCGACAGCGAGCTGCCGACGACCGACGATCAGCCGAAATACGATACCGATCAGTGCGAGAGCACGCTCGTCGGCTGGATCGATCCGGACGGCTTCAAGAAAGAGGGCCAGGTGCCTGCGGGCGTTGAAGTGGGCCTGATTCTCGACAGGACGTGTTTCTACGCCGAGTCCGGCGGGCAGGTGGGTGACTGCGGCGTCATCGCGGCCGAGGGCGGGCGGTTCGTTGTCGAGAGCACGATGAAGATCGCCAACTGCGTTGTCCATCGGGGCAAGCTGGCCGAAGGAACGCTCGGGGCAGGCCAGACGGTCACCGCGACGGTCAGTAAGGACCGCAACGCCATCAAGAAGAACCATACCGCCACGCACCTGCTCCAATGGGCCCTGCAACAAGTGCTCGGCAAGTCCGTCACGCAGCAGGGCAGCTACGTCGGGCCCGATTACCTTCGCTTCGACTTCACCTATCCCAAGGCCCCGACCAAAGAGGAACTGGCCAAGGTCGAAACGCTCGTCCGCGAGAAGATCTCCTCCGATCTGCCCGTCACCTGGAAGGTGATGGCCAAGGACGACGCGCAGAAGCTGGGCGCGATGGCCTTGTTCGGCGAGAAGTATGGCGACGAGGTCCGCGTCGTGGCCGTGGGTGCCGGCAGCGAGAACGAGATCGACAAGGCGTTCAGCCGGGAGTTCTGCGGCGGTACACACGTCGATCAGCTCGGCTCGATCGGCGGCTTCAAGATCGTCAAGGAGGAGAGCATCTCGGCCGGTGTTCGCCGCATCACGGCGATGACCGGCGCGGCCCTGATGGGCTATCTCGAACAGGCCGGCGAGATCGTCGATCGCCTGGCCGCTCTTCTCCAGATCCCGGCCGACAAGCTCGCCGACCGCATCGCCCAGCTCCTCGAAGACAACAAGAAGCTGAGCAGGGAGCTCAAGACCGCCTCCAAGGCCACCGGACCGGATACGCTGGCCGAGGCCCGCGATTTGCTTGACGCCTGCGAAAAGGCGGGAGATTCATCGATTATTGTCGGCCGTCTGGCGTCTACGTCCATAGAGCGGGCCCGCGAGGCCGTGGACATGCTCAAGAAGAAGGCCGGTTCGGCCGCCATCGTGTTGGGCTTCGAGGACGACGGCAAGGTCGTGCTGCTGGCCGGCGTGACCGATGACCTGGTCAAGAAGGGCCTCAAGGCCGGCGACGTCATTAAAGAGGTCGCCCCGATCGTCGGTGGTGGCGGCGGCGGCCGACCCCAGATGGCCCAGGCCGGCGGCAAGGACCCCGCCAAACTCGACGACGCCCTCGCCCAAGCCAGAACTCTGGTCAAGGCGAAGCTCGGCGCATAGAGCCTTCGGGGTCGGTGCGTCGTGCGGGGCCGGACGTCGTTCGCCGATCGGACCTTGAGGGTCTTATGCTGGAGTTTCGCTGTTCGAATTGTTCGCAGAGACTGGTCGTCCGGGAGGATCGCGCGGGGCGGGTCAGTCGGTGTCCGCGGTGCAAGGCGGAGGTCACGATCCCGCAGGCGTCCACGCCGGAACCGCTTGTGGAGGCCGAAGACGACGAGTTGACGCTCATCACGCCGGCCAAGCCGCTGGATGGAGCGATGCTGAACCTGCCCGATGAGCGGGAGCTGCTCGACCGGGTCGCCGAGCGGCACCGCGAAGAAGAGCGGCTGCTGACGTCCCTCGGCATCCCCCGCAGCGATTCGCATACGGGCCAGCGCCGTTTCGTCTGGCCGATCGACGTCCTGTTGTACCCGACCAGCGGTCCCGGCCTGCTGGTGTTGGCGGTTCTCATCGCTGTTCCCCTGATGCTCGAATTGCTGCAACGTTTCATCCCGCTAATCAAACACATGGGCCTGCTGTTCTTCGCGGCATCCTTCATCCTGGGTCTCTATGCGGTCTGGTATCTCGCCGAATGTATCCACGACAGCGCCCGTGGCGGCACGCGCGCCCCGGAGTTTGTAGGAGCTGAATGGAGCGAGATGTGGTCCCGCTTCTCTTACCTGCTGGCGGTCTATATCGTATACCTGCTCCCGTCCGTTCTCTACGCGATGTTCGTCCCGCGGCGCGATGCGATCTTCTGGGGCCTCGCAGCGTACAGCCTGGTGTTCTTCCCGATCGGCCTGCTGGCGATGGTGGTCAACGACTCGATCAGCGCGTTGAATCCCGTGTTCCTGCTGGGTTCGATCTTCCGCACATTCTTTCAGTACGTCGGCCTGATCTCGCTCATTCTGCCGTTCGCAGGCTTGTTCTGGCTCTTGGGGAGAAGCGCAGAGGATGCCGTGCCTTCTATCGTGCGGGATGCGGCCGGCCTCATCATGACCAGCTATATACCATTCATCCTGGCGCACATCCTCGGCCGCTTCTACTGGCGAAACGCCGACCGTCTTGACTGGGGTCTGTGAGGGCGTCTACTTGTGCGTGCGGATCGCCACGCTGCGAGCGTGGGCGTCGAGGCCTTCGACCTGGGCGAGGCGGATGATGTCGTCGGCGCAGGCAGCCAGTTGCTCGGGACTGTATTCGATCAGGCTGATGGACTTGAGAAAATCGTTGCTCGTCAGGGCGCTGGAGAATTTGGCCCGCGTCCCCGTCGGCAGGGTGTGGCTCGGCCCGGCCCAATAATCGCCGACCGCAACCGGCGTGTGAGGGCCGACAAAGATCGCTCCGGCGTTGTTGATCCGGTCGGCGATCTGCCGGCTGCGCGAGCCGCACTGGATTTCCAGGTGCTCCGAGGCGAATTCGTCGGCCAGCTCCACAGCGGCGTCGAGACTCTCGACCACAATGACCCGACTGAAACGTTTCAACGACGCCCGCGCGTCGTCGGCGCGCGGCAGCTCTGCAAGCTGCGCGGCAAGCTGCGATAAGATAGCGCGGGCCAGCGGTTCGGAATCGGTCGCGACGATGGCGCTGCTGTCGGCGGCGTGCTCGGCCTGGCTGAGCATGTCGGCCGCGACCCACGCGGGATCAGCCTCTTCGCCGGCGATGATGAACACCTCGCTCGGTCCGGCGATCGAATCGATCGCCACGTAGTCGCCCGCTACATGCTTCTTGGCCGCCTGGACCCACGAGTTGCCCGGCCCGACGATCATGTCCACTCTGCGGACGCTCTGTGTCCCGTAGGCCAGCGCGCCGACCGCCTGCACGCCACCGATGCGATAGACCTCGCCGACACCCAGCTCGTGACAGACCGCGAGGATCACCGGGTGAATGCTCCCCTCGAAGCGGGGCGGCGAGACCACCGCGATCTCCCGAACACCCGCCACCTGGGCGGGAACCACCGTCATGATGACCGTCGAGGGCAACGGCGCCGAGGCGCCGGGAACGCAAACGCCGGCCCGATGGATCGGGGTATAACGGATGCCCGTCCCGTCAGAGAAGGACGAGTTGTGGCCGAGGAAGACCTTCGCCTGATAGGCGCGCACATTCTCAATGGCCTCGCGCAACGTCGCAAGAAGCTCGGCATCCATCGAGGCATGGGCCCGGGCCAGTTCGCCGGGCTCCACGCGGAACTCATCGGGACGAAGACTGACCCGGTCGAACTTCTCCGTGTACGCGGCCACCGCCTCATCGCCCCGTTGGCGGATGCCGTGCAACACCTCGACCACCGTTCGGTTCTGCGCATCGTCCTCGCTGGCCGACCGTGCGGCGGCGAGCATGTCGAGCCGCAGCTTCGCGATCTTCCCTTTCGCCTGCGGATCCCACGCCACAATCAGCAACTCTTCCAACCCTTCGCTCATTGGATTCTATCCACCGAAGTTTCCATAGTTGTAGACGCGGATCGCCCGTTGCAGCAGCAGGTAGCTCTTGCCCTGGTACTCGGTGACTACACCGGCTACGTTGAAGCGGATCGGCTGGGGAAACGCGGCAAGCCGGCCTTCAGCCTGCTCCAATGCGCTGCACGGCAGCAGCTCGTAGCGCATCTGCGAGACGTTTCTACCGAGACCGTCCGGGACGAACACCGGGCGGTCCTCGGCAAACTCGATGAAGCCAACCCGGCCCACGAGCACGTGCGTTCTTGCCCTGCGTCCGGTTTCCGTGGGGGTTTCGTCGACTTCTTTGGGTTGGGGTCCGCGTGCCTGTCGCCGAGTCCTCATCCTCTCAAGCACCTCGTCGGGAATCTCCAGCGCGCCGTCGGGCACGGGTTCGATCCCGTCCGCAGGCTCCTCGGTCGTCTCGGATTCGTCGGCGCCCTTGAGCTTGCTCAGCGGCAGGTAGTAGGTGGGGAAAAGGTAATTCGCGCCCCGGTACTGCGTCACCACGGCGCTGAGCCGGTAGCGCGGCAGCAGACGGTCGTTGGCGTCGGCGACCATGCTGTCCAGGATCGACGAGGGCAGCACTTCGAGCGAAGAACCCGCCGGCAGAGCGCCGCCGACACCATCGACGTCGTGGGCGAATTGGAACAGCCACAGATCGTTGCTGTCGTTGCGAACCAGCGCGCCGTCGACGGCCTGGATCACCGTCCCATCGGGTATGATCGGGCCCGTTGAGGGCGGCGCCTCATCTGCCAGGACCGCGGTCGGCAGCACCACGCACAGAACCATCGTTGCGAACTTCGTCCGTCTCATTCTCATCTTCATATCCTCGGACTACTTGCCAGGAACCTCCATGATCCGACCGACGGCGTCGGCCGGTTCCTCAGCAAAGACTACGTGCTCGGCGCTGCGAGGGTCGTCGCGACAGACCAGATCGACCAGGGGCCTCCAGAAATCGCCCAACAGCACGATCGGTCTGGTCCGGTCGAAGAACGTCTTGTTCTTCAGCTCCCAGACCTTGGCCAGTTCCAGCAGCGTCCCGGTCCCGCCCGGCAGAACGACGTACGCCTGCCCCAGGCGGATCAGCGTATCGAGCCGTTCGTCCAGCGAGGCGGTTGTCACCTCTTCTGTGACGAACTCGTTGGCGACGCTGTTCCTGAACGCCGAACAGGTCACGCCGATCACTTTCCCGCCGGCGTCGTGGGCCCCTTGGGCTGCCGCCAGCATCGTCCCGCCGTAGCCACCGTTGGCCACGGCAAACCCCGCCAGCGCCAATTCCCGGCCCAGTCGCTCGGCCAGAGCAAACACCCTCTCACCCGGTCTGACTCGACCCGTCCCAAACACTGAGACGGTTCTGCTGTCGCTGCCGTCTGGCATATGTCTTCCTGAAGAATCATCGACATTCTTTGCGATTCTGCTTGACCCAGCATCCTCGCTGTACGTATATTATTTGGGTGGCAGGCATGCGCAGGGTAAACGTAGGTTGCCCGAAAGGGCAGCAGCGCGTATTGCGTGGGATCCTACGTCCTGGGGTCTGCCATTCGTCATTTCTGGCCCTTTAGCCATTCCATTCCGTCGATGCCAACAGCCTCGGCACACGCCTCGTGCGGCACTACTTTCAAACCGTAGCCGATGTATTCGCTGTTGAACCTGTACAGAATCTGCCCGAGAATCCTGAGGTAGCGAGGCTCCGTATTCCCGAATCTGTCCCTTTCCAGCGCATTGAAGGCTGCGCCGGCGGCGGCATCCGCAAGCTGAAGTCCCATGCATCTTCCCGGTGTGTTGGTGCTCAGCTTCTCTGTGGGCACGTGCTCGAAATCGATGCGCACGTCCTGCCCCTGTCTTTGTTGCCTATCGAGGCGTCGCAAGTAATCCCGCATCTCATCATAGGACATGCCCTGCCGGTTTGAGAAGACCATCTCGACCGTACCATCTCCGCCCCACTTGGCTGGATTGTGCCGGTCCCTGGCTAACCAGGACAATCTCTCAACCAGATATCTTACCCGGTAGAAATACAGACGATATCTTTCACGAAATGTCTCCGGTTCGACCAAAGATGGTTTGTGGACACAGACGGCTATGATTCTTGCCTGGAGCTGTGAAATCAACTGAGCGTATCGCACCTTCTGCGCGTGCTTAAGGTCTTTCCAGTGAACATGTTTTCTCGGGCTCAACTCCATCTCGCGCCGCACTTGGTCTATCACCTTCACCGTTTCGATATCGGTTCTCTTTCGAGTCACAAACGCGGCCAGAACAAACCAGTCACTGCTGGCCTGACGTGATGCCGAGGTTCGGAAGGAGAACCCCTCACACCCCGATTCATCCACATATGCACGAAATGATGCATTCATCTGGTTCGCGAGATTGGTCCAGCAGGTACATTGTGCCGCCTGTGATTGTCGCGTACGAAATCCAGTCTGTTTTGCCTTTTCACAGTCTGCTCTCCTCGTCTTGGGAGGTCATCGTACGTGTGAAGTTGAGCAGACCGGCGGCCAGCAGGATTTCGCGGTCGCGGCTTGACAGCTCCAGCAGGCCGGTGAATCGGAGGCCGTCGCGTTTGCGCACGATCGTGACGGTCTCGGCGTTCCTGACCGCCCCGACCAGGTCGTCGATTGTCAGTTCGTCGCCCGCTTCAAGCTTGTCGTAATCGGCCGGGTCGGCAAAGCGGATCGGCACGATGCAGAAGTTGATCAGGTTCGCACGATGGATTCGCTCGATGGTCTTGGCAATCACCGCGCGGACACCCAGGTACATCGGGCACAACGCCGCATGCTCGCGCGACGAGCCCTGGCCATAGCTCTCGCCGGCGACGATGATCCCGCCGACGCCCCTGGCCTTCAGCGCCAGGGCCCGCTCGGCAAACGTCGGCGAGCCCGGCTCGTTGAAGCAGTTGAAGACCACCTTGGCGTACTCGGGCACGTTCGAACGCAGCTTCAGGAACGTCCCGGCCGGCATGATGTGGTCGGTCGTGATCTTGTCGCCGCACTTGAGCAGGACCTGGCCGTCGAGCCTCTTGCGAAGCGCCGGCGGCGTCTCGGGCACCACGATCGTGCGGCCCCGCACGACCTCGGCCTGCGTCGCCTCAGCCTCGTCCAGGGGCGGCTCGATCATGCTGTCGTCGATGTGGAACTGCGATGGCATCTCGATCCTGGGGAACGCAATGCCCATCCGCTCGGAGAGGTCTCGCGGATCGGTGATCTCGCCCGTCAGGGCGGCCGCCACCGCCGTCTCGGGACTGACCAGGTAGGCCCGGTCGCCCTTGGAGCCCGTGCGCCCGGCGAAATTGCGGTTGAAGGTCCGCAGGCTCACCACGTCGTCGGCCGGCGAGAAGCCCTGGCCGATACACGGCCCGCAGCCCGATTCGAGAATCCTCGCCCCGGCGGCGATCAGATCGGCGAGCGCGCCGTTGCGGGCCAGCATCTCGAGCACTTCCCGGCTGCCCGGCGAGATGCCGAGCTCGACCATCGGGTGGACGCGACGGCCCTTGAGGACCCCGGCGACCATCATCAGATCGGTGTAGCTTGAATTGGTGCAACTGCCGATCGCGACCTGGCCCACCTTGGTCCCGGCGATCTCACGAACCGTCTTGACGTTGTCGGGAGACGACGGACAGGCCGCCAGCGGTTCGAGCTTCGACAGGTCGATCTCGATGACGCGGTCGTACTCGGCGTCCGCATCGGCCTGCAAGGGCCGGTAGTCCTGCTCGCGTTTCTGGGCGGCCAGGAAATAGCGCGTCTGCTCGTCGCTTCCGAACAGGCTGGTTGTGACGCCCAGCTCGGCGCCCATGTTCGTGATCGTCGATCGCTGCGGCACGCTGAGCGTCTCGGCGCCCGGGCCGAAGTACTCGACCACCCAGCCGACGTTGCCCTTCGTCGAGAGGATGCTCAGCAGCTTGAGGATGACGTCCTTGGCGGCGACCCAGTCGTTCAGCCGGCCCGTCAGCTTGACGCCGAGGACCTTCGGATACGCCAGATAGAACGGTCCGCCCGCCATGGCGACCGCGACGTCGAGGCCGCCGGCGCCGATTGCGACCATGCCGATCCCGCCGCCGGTCGGCGTGTGCGAATCGCTGCCCAGCAGCGTCGCGCCGGGCTTGCCGAACCGCTCGAGGTGCACCTGGTGGCAGATCCCGTTGCCGGCCCGCGAATGGTAGACGCCGCTCTTGGCCGCGACGGTCTGGAGATACAGGTGGTCGTTATGGTTCTCCGGGCCGAATCCGGCCATGTTGTGGTCGATGTAACTGACGGAAAGGTCCGTCCGCACCCGCGGCACGCCCATCGACTCAAACAGCAGAAAGGCCGTCGTGCCGGTGGCGTCCTGCGTCAGCGTCTGGTCGATCCGAATCCCAATCGGCTCGCCCGGCGCTCCGCCTGCGGCGGACCCCTCGACCAAGTGCGACTGAAGTATCTTGTAGATCAGTGTCTTGCCCAACGTCGGTACTCCTGACAGGTCCAAAGCCGATACTCTACCAGAAATCCCGACCTGACACAAATCCTCCAGACGATTCAACGCGTGTGTGTGAAGATTTCCGGGCGAGGGGACGGTCGCTTGTGGTGGTGGCGCCTGAGGCTCCGTTGCGCATTTGTGGTGACGTGCCTGCGGCGGGTTGTCCTGTTTGTAGTGACGCCGTGAGGCGTT
>Ga0334890_1003539_pt1 | contig 15620 bp, 6 predicted proteins | sample GraSluR1_MG_3_FD_207220 | JGI IMG/M metagenome (GOLD analysis project Ga0334890, IMG submission 207220) | Sludge microbial communities from methane-producing bioreactor in Wageningen University, Netherlands - Granular Sludge_31_08-R1 | ecosystem: Engineered > Bioreactor > Anaerobic > Unclassified... | reverse complement strand
CAACGCGAACCCCGAGGATCTCCCGGTATCCATCTTCACGAACCACCGCGATGATCAGGACGGCGGTATTCACATACCGGCTGTTGCGCCGGACTTTGACGTACACCGCGTCAACAATGAGATACACAATCGGTTGTTCGATCGGACGTGTGAGAAATTCGTGTACCTTCGTATCGAGAGCTTTTCCCAGGTTGGACACGCTCTCAGCGGACACCCCATCAATGCCAAGTTGATCCATTATCCGCCGAATCTTCCGGGTGGATACTCCCTGGACATACGACTCGAGGATTGCATTGATCAATGCCTGCTCTACACGGCTGTATCTCTCAAATATAACGGTTTCAAACGATTTATCCCGAAATTGTGGCTTCTGCAGGGTTAGTTTTCCAAGTTTTGTGAGTATTGTCCTTGGCTTGCTCCCGTTTCGGGTGGCAACCCGCATACTGGATCGCTGATACTTCTCAGCACCTGCCTGTTGATTCGCTTCAAACTGCATGACAAGGTTCAAAAAGAAGGTCACAAGTGATTTCAGACCTTCGTCTGTACCGCTAAGATAATCTTTGATGAAGTCCTCTATTTCCATTGCCCTGTTCTCCGTTCTTGGTTCAGTAGAGATCAGGGCGTTCTAGATTTTACAGCAATTTGTTTACGCTATCTTTTAATCATTTTACAATATAAAAAATGCAAGCTATTTTACGGTGAAAATTTGTAAAATTTGGCTCTGATGAAACCCTAGTCCGTAATAAAAATCCTCTGTTTTTTCAAGAATAAGTCGATTGAGTAAACGATGCATTTGAGTTTCAATTCTTTAACCTAACTTCTAAATCGTCTGCTTTTAATTTGATCTCCAAATCTTCGTTTGATAACAGAGAAAACAGTTTCAACCTTATTCCGTTGACCATATCGAATTCTATCAAAATTATCGCTCATCTCTTTCCGAAACTCCCCCTTAACATAGTCTGCATTCCAATTGCGGATAGGTATGATTGATTTTGCCTGAAGCTCGGTTCTGATCTGGAGATGAATTTGTTCGGAATCATAGCCCCGATCGAGGACACAACATTCTGCCTTTTTCGAGGTATTTCTTAAGAGAGGTTTTGCATGCTTCGGTCATGCTGCCGGCTTTTTGTGATTTTATCACCAAGAATTGTTTGTTTTTCAGTGTCGACAGCCAGCGAGATCTTAATAAAATCCTTCCTGGTTTTTTCAGTTCTCACTGAGTAATAGTAACTGAAATATTCAGTTGAGAAACCGGTAGAATCGATTGCAATTGTTGATACGCGACCTCTTCCTCGATACGAAAAAGAACTGGCTTGCTTGGAAACCTGTGAGAGTGCTGTTGAGCTAATCCGCGATGAAAATTTGCACAATGTCGTGAAATGAGGGATTCGTGTGATTCCCAAGAGTATTTGGATTGCATCAATCACTTCAACTAATTCGATAATCTCTCTGTATCTTACACCAAGATATTCTTTGAAAACAAGTAACGCAAGTAATTGGTGTTGATTGTAATCTTTTCGTGAGAATTTTGAGGATTATAACGGAATGTTCGGTTCTCTGATCGCATTCATCGTGGCGGTAAGAAAACTGATATGCTTTTGATTGCCATTAAAATATGGCTTCTTGGGGTGATTTCTGCACATATTCTTCCCAAGGAGCTACTGTACCATAGCTCTAGTTTCCTACTTGAGCATTTCAACAGAGCCTAAAATTTAATAAAAGAATAAAATGAAACCTAATAAGGATTTATAATGAAGAAATGGAATTCCATTCTAGCTCAGAGGGGTGTTCTAAAAATACGTACTAATTATTTTAAAAAGATTGTCGGAGGAATGCCTAAAACCTATTTTAAATGCCTATCTTTCCTAATTTTTGCATTGATTTATTCTATACCAATAATTTTTGGATTTTTTTTCATTGAACGCTTCGCAGTAAATGTACCTTACTGGGATCCTTGGTCACACGTTGTTCCATGGACTACGGCGTACCATGAAGGTAACTTAGATATTTCTGAATTATTCAAACAACAAAATGATTCAAGGCCAATAATATCAAATTTTATTATGTTGTCTATTTCTTTAATAACAAATTTGAATATAAAAACAATGTTTTTTATTGGTTATTGTATTTTTATAATTTCTATTTTTATAATTATCTATCTTCTTAAAAATGAAATAAATTTAAATGTTACGACAATGATCTTATTAATTCCATTTTTTTATTATCCTTTTAATCCGTTTTTTCTTGTGCGTTTTATCGATAATGTAGGTAGTCTTTTTTATCCAATAATGATTTTTTTTGCAATAATGGCGATAATTTTTTTAGATAAATCAAAAAATTTTGACAAAAATTTTATAATTTCTATTGGGATGGGTATAGCATGTACATTTTCTTTTGCAGCAGGTTTGGCTATCTGGTTTGCAGGATTTGTTCAGTTGCTTTTACAAAAAATGGAGAGAAAGTTGGAGAGAATTATAGTATGGCTACTATTTTCAATCTTAACAGTCTATATTAACTATGTTTATTTAGAATTCTCAGAGGAAGGATTGCACAGTACTGGTGCAATAATTATTTTTCTCTCAACGACTTTAACTCATCCAATACAAAAGATTTTATTTTTAATTGGTACTTTTGGGGCCCAAATGATAAATGACCGGAATATTGCTTTGTTTTTTGGACTTGTATTTTTAGGTATCACAATAAGTATGCTTATAAATAATCGAAAATTTCTGGAATTCAATCGCTATTCAAAATGGTATGGTCTATTAACTTTTGGATTAATAACCTCAATACTTGTGACATTTGCCCGTTCAGGATCCTCATTATATCATGGATATTCTAATACGATTTTTTTTATCCCAGAAATTAGACACAGCCTAGCAATTTTCTTACCAATAGTCTGTGTATACGCTTTAACAATTATCTACACAAATAATTCGCTATTAAAAGATATTTCCCCAAAAGACGATTTAAATAATCAAAACGAAATCATTCATAGAAGAGAATATACTAACATTTTTTTATTGGGCATGCTTTTTACATTGATGATTATGGGATATCTTCTTCATATTCCTCCAGGTTTAAATGCAGGAGAGAACTCATACTCAAAACTGATAGATAAACAGAATATACTATTTAACTATAAGAATACTCCAGATATCGAATTTGAAAAATTATATTTTGATGTAAGTCAAGTAAAAATTCAGGCCGAAAAACTTGAAAGATTACATCTGAGTGTTTTCACAAATAAAAATTATGCTGACAGGTTTGATGGATGAAAGAAGATCTGCGGAAAGCGGGTTCAAGAATAACAATTTAAAATAGACTCTTCATCCATCAAGTATTATCCATCGCTTTCAGTAAATATTTGAGATCTATTTACTTAAGATTTTATTCAACTCTTCTTCAAGCCGACATATGGGTCTCATAATCAGTTTTTTATAAAAAAATTGAGCGATCTTTTTCGGTAATATTTTAGCAGATGTAACTTCATTATCTTTTACATTATTAATTATTGCACTGTATAACTCTCTATTTGTATTGCCAATTTCATTTCCCAATTTTTTTGGAGCACCGTTAATAATTGAACTATATATCTGATTGTATTCATTTACAACCTCGAATAAGGTTTTTAATTTGATATTGGATATTTCTGACTTCTTCCTTAAATATTCATCAGTATTATTAATTATTCCTGTAATTGCATTTTTCAATTCCTCCAAATTATTTGTATTGACAATCCAACCGCCACCATTATTCTCCACTCTTTCCTTCAATGCCCCAACATTTGGTACTATAACTGGTATGCCCATCGCCCATGCCTCTGAAAGAGTGAAAGAGAACGTTTCAGGGCAATTTGAGGGAAAGATAACTAAATCAACTGGATCTTCTTTGACTTTTTGCACCAATTCTTTATAGCCACCATACTGTCCATGAACTGTGATATTTGCATCAGGGTAATATCCAGGCATCTCATGAATATCCGATGCTCCAAAAATACTCCAATTAATTTTTCCATTGAATTCCGGGGATTTAGCAAGATTATAAAACATTTTTCTGCCTTTGAGGGGAACAAGAATTCCAAAATATCCTATATGAATCGGCCTATGATTTAGTGCAGGCTGAAGGCCATGATCTTCTTGAATTTCTTTTCCGTGGCCATGTTCAATTACTTTATATTTCTTCAAAATATTTGGATAGTAGTTACCCAAAATATCAATTGTTGCTTGTGAGGGTGCAATGATTAGATCACAAATTTCAAATGCTTGCTGAAATTGGCTTCGCCAATCTTCGATATGGGATTGAGAGAGTTTTAGGCTTTTCTTTAAACATTCTTCACATTTTTTTAATTCATTGTGGGGATGGCAATACGTCATATTTTCATCAAGAAGATTAATACGAGGACAAACCGAATAAAAATCATGCACTGAGTAGATAATTGGAATTTCGAATGTTTTTGCCAAGGAAAAAACATCCATTGTATGCCCTATAAGATGCTGAACATGAATTAAATCAATGTCGAAGGATATAAGTATATTTTGAAGTATTGATTTGTAAGAATCATTTGTGGTAGTACGCCAATTAATAGGTTTTAAGAGACGAAATTCATAATCAATTTTTGAATCATTGTTAAATTCCGACAATTGGACCTTATTATTCAGAACTCTTACTACGTAACAGATATACCACTTTTCAAGACCACTTATTAAATCAAGAACATGGTGTTCACTCCCACCACCTAAATGATGGAGAACGAACATGATTCTCCTTTTTTGTGCAGTAATATCCCAGACCCTTTCTTTACTTTTAATGTACGTTTGAAATGCTTCAATTGGATTGTTTTTTACAAAATCAGCGATAATTTTTAGGTAGTTAGGATAGCGCTCAATAAGTAATTGCATATTTTTTTTCGCTAGTTCCGTCTTTGTTGCGCCAAATGATGCTTCACCTTTATGAAAAATAAAAGTATTATCACATAGAACATTTCGATATCCTGCATTCACTGCCCTCATAGAATAATCATTTTCTTCACCATAACCCATTTTAAAACCGACATCATCGAACAACCCAATTTTTTTAATTAACTCGCTTTTAATCAGCATACAGAAACCCACGGCGGTTGGTATTTCATAATACTCTTTAAAAGATAGCCGTTCAATGAATTTCGCATAGGAATCAATTGTAAATCCTTTAGGAATTGAGTTGTTTTTCATAAATTCAGGAATAGAGCAGATTGTTCCATTGTTGGTAAAAGGTGTAACAGTACCAATTTGGTTATCTGAATAGGCACAATTGTAGATTTTCTCGGCCCATTTTTCCGTAACAATAGTATCACTATTTAGTAAAATAACATCGTGTGTTGAGTACTGCATTCCCCGGTTAACGGTCTTTACAAATCCGAGATTTTCATTATTTTCAAGTAATTGAAATCGATTCGATTCATAGGGTTTTAAAAGTGTGAATAATTCATGGATATTTTTATCACTACTACAATCATTGATTAAGATTTTTCTGTAATTTGTTTGATACTTAACCAAGCTGAATAAACACCGAATTAAATCATTATATGCATTATATACAGGAACAATAACATCGATGTAAGGCCCTGATGTCTCCACTTTTGTTTGTTTCTCAAGAATCTCAAGACAATTAACCAGATACGTATTTTTCTCAAGAATGTAGATGTACTCATTTGTTCCGTTTATTGTATTTTCGTAAAAATTTAAAATACTAAACAGATCGGGCTTCTCTGAAAGGATGTATGAGAGGAGATCATGCATTGACTTGCTATTAAAGGTATGATAGTGAATAGAATAGGATTTTTCGTAATTTTCTCGGGCGACCCTCAGTATCTCATTATCATCAGAGAGTTTGTTCCAGTACTTCGCACAATCAACAAAATGGGAAAAATCTCTGGGGTCACTGCTATCCAAATGATCGGTTATGAAATGCTCAAGTGTTGTCAAATCTCTTCCATTATCAAGTGGGTTTTCGATATCGGGAACAGAAAAATAAAGAATCCCTCCAGGCTTGAGTATCCGTATCCAATTTAATAGTGCCCCGATAGGGTCACTCATATGCTCAAGAACATGATTTGCTATACAGAAATCATACCTGTCGTTGCCAATGGTCTTCAGGTTCTGTGCATCATCGATAATATCAGGCTGTACGACGTCACAGTCTTTAAGTTCAGGGTAATGCAAAATCAGATTTTCAGATTTTAGCCGGTCGACATATTTGATATTGACATTTTTTGGGATCGCAAGAGGTTGATGTAGCGCACCAATTTCAATTCCCTCACCACGTATGTATTCCGAAGCAATTTTCTCTCTCAAAGAATCCCCTTTAATTTCAGGCAAATCGCTAATTTCATAGGGAAAATTTCGATTAGATTCATCAACAATATCTAAAAGATAATATTTCATATTCTGAGTGAAGAAGGGATGTTCATCAAACTTTAAATAATATTTCGCAATTGATTTCCTCGTGACAAGATTACCTGCAATAAAAGGTGTATAGATATTAATATAGCCATTTTTATATGAATAATCTGCAAGATCCATCTGTAGATTATAAAAATTGAAACTAATTTCATTTGATTTTGTGTAATCCTGAAATAATTGGCTATTAATGCAAAAAATCGGCCCAAAAGGCCGGTAAACACCTTGAACAACATCGCCGAATACAGGAGTTCCCGTTCCGACTACCCCTGACTTGAATAATATATATTGTTCCAGAAAAGATTCAATCCAATCTCTCTTCAAAGGACTATTTAAAATTCGATGTAATTCATCACAATCAAAAAAAATTAAATATTCAATTTTTTCTTTCTTTACTAGATTAAAAATTTCCTTGTAAGATCTCGAATAATTTACGATATATGATTTTTTGTCACATAGTAAGGAGTTCGGTACGAATATGCATTGAATTTGGTAAATAGTATGGTCAATAAGAAATTTGATGAATTCATTAACATCCTTACTTTTATAATGTTGCGAAACAAGTACTAATCCAACATTGGGCTTGTTTTGCAGGGCATATTTAATTCTGTAACTTCCTGGATCGAGTTCTGACACTTTGCCGTTAATCCCTCTTCGTTTAATATAATCTTCAATCGCCTTTTTGCCTGCCTCATATGCATATGGTTTCGCATATCCTCCCGAAGACGATGATGATTTGCTCATTCGCCAATGATATAAAACTTTTTGGAGATGCCCGATATTTTCTGGTTTTGTATATTCTATCATTCGAAGTACAAGATCATGATCTTGTGCCCCGTCATATTCACGAATTAGTCCTCCAACCTTTTTTAAAAGACTTTTTCGACAAATTAAAAAATGAAAAACATAATTTGTTGATAAAAAGAAAGGCAAGGACCAATCAGGCTTAAAAAAAGGATTTTGACGAATACCATATTCATCAATCTTATCGTTATCGGAATAGATGATCTCAAGATTTGGCTTATTGTTTAAGAGTTTTACAACTTCATAAAGTGCATCTGGGGAGAGTTCGTCATCGTGATCTAAAAATCCCACAAATTCGCCAGTGGCCAGCAAGAGCGCTTCATTCGTATTTCCACTTATTCCACAATTACTATTCAAAAATTTTACTTTTATTTGATCATTTTTTTCATATTGTGTTAATACTTTTTTTACATGAGGTTGTTTTGAATTTCCATCAACAATGCAGAGTTCCCAGTTTTCATACGATTGTTGAATAACTGATTCTATTGCATTTGTTAGAAATATTTTATCGGTTTCCCATACTGGTAAAATAATACTTATAAGAGGTTTATATTGGAAATTGTTGTAATTTCTTTTCTGATATTTTAAATCATTCTCTTTAGGTTCATTTTCATCTATCCATAGTTTATAACGGGATGGTATTTTTTTTTTGCTTGATACCTTGATAAGGGAATTTCTGCAAAAGGAGAGTAGCCTTGAGTAAAATACTCTTCTCGCACTTCCCTGTGGAAAAATATTTTCAATGATAAATGTATGAAATTTTCTTGTAAATTGCCACACAATACTCTGTTCATAATTATTAATTCGTGAGTTCAAATCAGCAATCTCTGAATCATTTATATTTATTATCTTGTTTAAGGCATCTATTTTGATGCGAAGTTCAGATATTGATGGGGATCTCTCATTGGGATATTCATTTTTTAACCAATAGTAAAAACAAGGAATATCTTTTTTCACTATTGCTGGATGTGGAAATACTGTAATTAAATCCTCACGATTTCTATATACTATTCGATACTCCATCAGAATCTGTTCTCCATTAGAAAAAAAAGAATAATGCCAGGGAATTTTCTCAAATTTATTCTGCCCTTTTTTTTCTAATTCATAGGAATACCATTTAAATAACAATGCCTCACTATTTTTACAATATTTCAAGAGCATCGTATGGCATGCTCCCGAGTCATATCCCGAAAAATGAAAAAATTTCAGAGGACGATTATTAATCGTTATAATATTTCTACCACTTATTGATATCTTCTGAGTAGAGATATTCCACGGAGCCAAGTTATAGGAAGGGTCCCTTATAATAAATACTTCATTAAAAAAAATAGGGGCAAGTTCAATCCAACGCTGATCGGTGAATAAACCATTTGGAATGTCGTCATAACAAAAATTCATTAATCTTTCATTCCACCAATTTAAAAAATCGAACCCAATGTTGTTCATTTTAATAGCGATAAAACCAAGATTATAAACACCGTGCTTCAATGCGCATATCTCATTATCAATTATTCCGTCGCGCAAGTTCTCCGGGGTGTAGATATGAGGAGTCAAGATTATTGAATTCTTATCTAAAAGTTGTTCAAGCTCTTCCAATGTATTAAATACTGCTATGTCAGGATCGAGGTAGACAATTTTTTCTCCTTGTGTAATTTCAAATATTTTAAGAAAGGACAAGGCTTTAATCGCTGTACATAGTTCGACAATTGAGTGCTTAAAAATCCATGAATCAAAATTTGGGATGTTTAATTCCTCAATACAAATAATATTATCAAATAATTCAGCATCAATAGTAATCTCATCCGGTATTGAATCACATAAAACTAAAAAGAAAATTGATTGAGGATTAAATTTCTTAAGGGATTCAACAAGGACCCGCGCTTTAGGTATGTAATTACTTGTGATGATTGTAAAAAAATACATAATTTCCTCAATAATTACGATATATTTATTCTGAATTATTATTTAGGTATTACGCAGATATAAATTAGGTAATTGAAGCTCTGTGGAAACCCTAGTCCGTAATAAAAATCCTCTGTTTTTTCAAGAATAAATCGATTGGGTAAACGATGCATTTGAGTTTCAATTCTTTAACCTGACTTCTAAATCGTCTGCTTTTAATTTGATCTCCAAATCTTCGTTTGATAACAGAGAAAACAGTTTCAACCTTATTCCATTGACCATATCGAATTCTATCAAAATTATCGCTCATCTCTTTCCTAAACCCCCCCTTAACATAGTCTGCATTCCAATTGCGAATAGGTATGATTGATTTTGCCTGAAGCTCGGTTCTGATCTGGAGATGAATTTGTTCGGAATCATAGCCCCGATCGAGGACATAACATTCTGCCTTTTTTTGAGGTATTTCTTAAGAGAGGTTTTGCATGTTTCGTGTCATGCTGGCGGCTTTTTGTGATTTTATCACCTAGAATTGCTTTTTTTCAGTGTCGACAGCCAACGAGATTTTTAATAAAATCCTTCCTGGTTTTTTCAGTTCTCACATAGTAATCATAAAAATGGCAAGAGCCTGAATTCGGGGATGTTTTTTAAAGAAAATCTCGGCAATTCTGAATGATTTATCCTTGAGAAACCGGAACCCTTGTTCAAAAGCTCCCTGTCCCATAGAGTAGGCCAGGAAGTCATCGGGAGAAATTCTGAGGTCGTTCGTGGCAAGAATGAATCTCCCCAATTTCTCTCTCCCCTTTGCAACAACAACCTCGTCCAGATCCAGTTCTGCATCGAGGATATAACAGGTAACACATGACTCATTTGCTGCAAGACGATCTTGCTTTCCACTCAATCGATGGGTAGCCGTCTTCATCTTCATACCTGTAAACTTGAACAGTGGATGATCCTTTATCCACCGTTCCGCCGCTGCACGAGCATCTGCTTCGCAGGCAAATACTACTGCTGAAAGCTTTTTCAGGCTCTTCCTGGCTCTTTCCTTCTCTTTCAGAAGATTCTTCTCGAAAGTTGCCTCGGTCCAGGACCGCATCTCGGATGACTGGTACATAATCCATTTCTGGGATATCCCGGCATACGAATCTCTTCGGTCCAATCCTCTTCATCGTAGCCCCAATGCACGCTGAAACTGGTGGTATCAACATGAATCCTCCGGGTCTCTTCTCCGTAATGGTGAAGACACCCGGCGACTTTTTCGTTGAACATCTCAGTCGTCCATACTCGGCTATTGCATCAAGGGTACGGCCAAGGGTGTAATCGGGGAGATGTTCACGCTTCACTCCTGGACCTAAAAGCCGTTCTAATGCTATGCCCTCGAAAAACTCGGGATATAGGTAGAGTCGGCGTTCAACAAATCCAAAACCGTTCAGGATCATCGCTTTTGTAGCCTGTTCATGGCTGAGATGGTTTGGGCAGAAAAGTATCGATGAGATTGGGAATTTCTAACAAATCCACGGTCCCGGCCACAACGCCCAGATGGTTGATGGACCGAAACGAATCTCCATTGAATACCATCGTTGAAGAATACTATCTCAGAGCTAAGATAAATAGTTAAGCGAAATTCCCAAACCCTGAAAATTTAATGCGAATTGTTGGGAGGTTCCTCGCTGAAATAATTATCTAATTTCCAGAATCCCAACTCAATGTCTCTTTAGCCTAGACGCCCAATTTTTGAGCCAATTTATTTTATTGAAAAATTTTCATTTTCCAATGTTAAATTCGAATTATAATAGGGATCTCCAGCATCAATGACATCGCCCCACTTTTTCTGAATATAGGTTATTTCATGGATAAATTTTTCTCTATGTACAGACTCTTTGAGGTATAGCTGTGCATAGGGCGTATAAACGATTAAATAACCCTTTCTTCTTAATTTCAAACATAAATCTAAATCATTGTAGGCGATCGCGAGATTTTCATCAAATCCCCCAACTTCTTGAAAGAGTTCTTTCCGCATCATCAGACATGCAGATGTAACAGCACTATAATTTCTAACTATATGTGGACTTGAGAAATAACCGGAATCATCGTTAGGTAAATATTTGCTTGAATGCCCCGCGATGCCTTTTTGATTTTGTATACCGTTTATACCTAAAATGATTCCTGCATGCTCGATTTGATTATTCGGATACAGTAATTTCGCTCCAACCGCTCCAACACTTTCTCTCTGTGCATGTTCAAGCATAGCTGATAGCCATTCGGTCGATATCACTTCAGTGTTTTCATTTAAAAAAACAATATAGGGCGAATCAATATTAGTAACTGCAAAATTATTAATTGAAGAAGAATTGAATGGTTTATTATATTGAATAATTTTTATCGGTTCATAATTCTTCAATGAATGGTAAAATAATAATGTCTCATTCTTGCTATTTCGACAATCAATAATAACAATTTCATAATTTTTATACTCAGTTTTTTCCAAAATCGAATTAATACATCGCTTAAAATTTTTAATATTATCTTTGGTCGAAATTAAAATTGATATTCTGGGATTATTATTGATTGCATACCGGATTCTATACGTGCTGGGAAATAAACCATCAATAACTTCCCCTTTTAAATTCCGTCTGATAAGTGAATCTTCTAATGCTTTCTTTGCTGAAATACTTGCATAAGGCTTAGCTGCTGGATTATTAGCAGCAGATCCTTTGTTTATTCGCCAGTGATAGAGGATTTTAGGGATGTGTGCAATATCATTTGACGAGATTTTTTCGATGCACCGTAAAAAAAGATCATAATCCTGCGATCCATCGTATCCGGTGCGAAAACCTCCCACGGAATCAACCAATTTTTTACTGATAATGGTGAAATGACAGAGGTAATTTTGTGACAAAAATTGATCTGGAGACCAGTCTGGTTTGAAGAAAGGATATTTTCGGTTGCCTTTTTCATCGATTTTGTCTTCATCAGAGTAGATAAATTTGAAATTCTGATTGTAATTAAGTAATTTAACCACTTCATAGAGCGCGAATGGAGCCAATATATCGTCATGATCAAGAAAACCAACAAATTCCCCTGTGGCAAGTGAGAGTGCCTCATTGGAATTCTCGGCAATTCCTCGGTTTTCTGATAAAATTTTAATTTTAATGCGTGGATCCTTTTTTTCATACTCCGTTAATATTTTCTTGACATTCTGATATGTTGAACCGCCATCAATAAGACAGAGTTCCCAGTTCCCGTATATTTGATTCATTACAGAATCGATCGCATAACGCAGCCATTTTTCATCCGTATTCCAGACTGGTGTTATGATACTAATCTTAGGACAATATTGAAATTTTTTTGATATTTCTTTTTTTAATTGAAAAATTTCATTAAGAGCTGGTTCATTATGATTGATCCACAATTTATACTTATTGTGTTCCTTTTTATTGGAGATGAACCGAATAAAAAAATTTTTTAATGACATAATTCTTTTTTAATTTCAATATATCACTGTTGATATTGTAATCTTTTCTATCAATATGAATATGTATTTCAACGAAATGTCTGTTATCCAATAGTATGATTTTCAATGATATTAGAATCCATAAAAGGGGGGACAGTTTTTACAAATCTCATGAGGGTACTTCCCTCTGTAAAATTTTTCACGAAATAGGACAAATTTTTCGGATTCCCCAATTTCCTGAAGCGACTGATTTTTAATATTCCCCATTGCATCATATCCTGATCCCTTTTCTTGTCCTTTTATCGCAAGCACACAACAGGGATAAACATCACCTATTGTATCAATATACAAGGAACATTTCCCACCGTGACTACAATCGGTCATACATAATTTAGGTGAAAAATTTGGAAGATAATACTTATTCGATTTTTCCAATTCGCTCTTTATCTTTGAATATTGCTTAGAATATTCGTTTTCTTCCTCAAATAGTGTTTTTAGCACCTCATTTTTATCGCTTTCAAATAATCCAAATGGGAAAATGAATCCTATCCCGTCAACATTGAGAGATTCACTTAAATTGATGTAATCAGACAATTCATGTAAATTTGAACGCATAATAACAAAATTTGTAACAATATAAGGTTTTTTAAATTTATAAAATTCTCTGCGGGAAACGAGTAATTTGATGTTGGAAATTACCTTAGAAAAATCTCCTCCAATTCTAATTTTTTTATATGTACTTTCTTTTCCAGCATCCAGTGAAAATGCTATTGAGTGTATCTTGGAATTTATGATCTTATCAATCAATTCCTCATTTAATAAATTACCATTGGTATTCATATGAATTATGCAGTCAGGAAGAATATTGGCAATTCGATTAGCTATTAAAAAAATATCCTTATATAGGAACGGTTCACCATAATCTTGGAATTCTATTTGTTTTAACTTTGGAGAGAAATCTCTCAGCTGGTCAATTATTTTTTCCACCAATATTTCATCCATAACAGGTTTATTAATGTCTTTTTTGGAAAAAGATGAGTGTTTAGGGCACATTTTACATGATAGATTACAGCGACTAATTATACCCATATTTAGGATGGAAGGAGGATTGTGGATAACATTTTTAGTGTTATATAAGACTTTTCTTCCGATTTCTATACGTTTATTATTTTCTGTAGATACACTTATATCAAAATTGCATGAACCTTCTTGGTTTCCCACTGTGATAATCCCTTCATATCCTCCGTTTTCAGCATTTGGGATATTTGGAAATGCAAGGTTTAAATCAACTCTTCTGACCTTATAAATTGAATAATTAGGCCATTGAACACCATTTAACCTAATTTCAAGTTTTTCTATGTTTTCAGTTGGAAGAACCCATCCTGCGAAATAAAATCGAAAAAAACCATGTTCAAGATCATCAGGTTTATCTAAATAGCCAAATATCTTTTGTTTCCCGTTTGATCCGATATTAAACAACTCATCACTTTTTTTATTTTTTAATTTTGAATCAAGCAATTAGTACTCTATTTAGGTAATTCTAAATTAAAATTTGTTATCATATTCCACTACTCACTATAAATAGATTAACACGTTCCCAACTAAAAAATCATGAAGAAATAGTAGAAATAGTACAATATGGACAGAGTTTAATCCAGCACTTATATTGCATTTATTCATAAAAATATAGCTTATAAAAATAATTATATTATAAAAATATTTATCGAATTATATTTAGTATAATTAATTACCCTAATTTACTTATATTGAATTAAAAAACCTTCAAATATTTGGAAACGACCTCTTTTGTTTTACCACTTGAAGTGACAACCCCGTTCTGAATCAGAATACACCGCTCGCACAACTCCTGAACAGTACCCATAGCATGAGATACCAGAATGATAGTCTTCCCAGCCTCCCGGATCTCATCAATCTTATCACCACATTTCCGCTGGAAGGACTCGTCTCCAACTGCCAGCACCTCATCCACTAAGAGAATATCCGGGTCAGTCTGAATCGCGGTTGAAAAGGCGAGACGCACCGTCATCCCGGATGAAAAATTTTTCAGTTTCATATTCTCGAATCGTTTCAACTCGGCAAAGTCAAGGATTTCATCGTATTTTGACGCAATCTCTTTCTTTGAAAGGCCCATGATTGCTCCATAGAGGTAGATGTTCTCCTTTGCCGTGAGATCCGGCTGGAACCCGACACCAAGTTCCAGGAATGGTGCGATCTTCCCGTTTATATGCACTGTGCCGCTGTCGGGATATAATACACCGGCGAGTATCTTCAGAAGAGTGCTCTTGCCACTTCCGTTTGGTCCGATCACACCGAAGGTTTCCCCGTGTTCTATGGTGAAACTGATGTCCTGGAGGGCGTTGAAGACCTCATACGAATAACTGCCCCCGCTTATCAATCCTGCGAGATGTTGATAGACAGTAATCTTTCGCTCATGGGGGATACGGAACTGCTTGGAGAGATGATCTACTTCGATGGCATTGGTATTGTCCAGGTTTTTTTTCTTCAAAGTGTACCTGTTATTGGCCATTCAGATCAGCTCCCCGAAACGCCGTTCAAGACGGTTGAATAATGCATTTCCTGCAACCATCATGATAACTGCAGAGATCACAAGATATACCATACTCTTCAGCCCTGGGGGTAGGCCGAAGATGAGGAAATTGCGGTACGTCTCTATTATGATAGTCACCGGGTTTAACACATAGAATGGGAGGTACTGTGCGGGAATCATCGAGATCGGATACACGATCGGTGACAGAAAAAATCCGATCTGGATGACGACTTCCCAAATCTGGGTCAGGTCCCGGTAATAGACATACATTGCCGCGACCATCAGGGATAGCCCGTATACGACGAAGAAGAAGATCACGTGGGCTACCGGGAAGAATAGTACGTAAGGAGTGATATTTGCCCCGAAGATAAAAAGCAGTGGTATCAGGACGCAGAATTCGAGAATCGAGCTGATAAAACTTGAAAGGGTTGATGATAATACGAGGATCTGGCGG
>Ga0334890_1003534_pt1 | contig 15630 bp, 8 predicted proteins | sample GraSluR1_MG_3_FD_207220 | JGI IMG/M metagenome (GOLD analysis project Ga0334890, IMG submission 207220) | Sludge microbial communities from methane-producing bioreactor in Wageningen University, Netherlands - Granular Sludge_31_08-R1 | ecosystem: Engineered > Bioreactor > Anaerobic > Unclassified... | reverse complement strand
AGCAACGAGGCGCGTCAGCGCCGAGGGGGGGTGAGGTAAGCCGAAGCATGGCAACCCATTTCCTCTCGTTCCTTACCTGGGATTACTGAGGCTTCGCAATTCGCAATCCGCAATCCCGCTCTCCCTCACAGCGAAAGCGGTGGGATGAGTTGCTCGCCGGATGGGTCGTGACGGCTGTGCCAGGCGGCAGCGCGCGCGTCGTCGTTAGTGGCGTAGCAGTAGCGGCACCCGAACAGGCACGTGTCGTAGATGCCGATGTCGCGGCTGGCCGCACAGCCGCAGCCGGGGCGAGTGGGACGCGCTTCGGCGGTGAGCGGGCGGTCGGGGAACAGATCGGCCAGTAACGCGGCATCCACACATGACGCGGGCCGCACGCTCCCGACGGCCAGCTCCGGCTGGCAGCAGGCGAAGAGCGTCATCCCGCAGGACGCGCCGATCTCGGCCAGCGTCTGCACAAGGGCAAGCCGCTCATCGAGCGGAGGGTTGCGGAAGGCAACGCCCGCTGCGGCCAGTCTGCGAGCGGCTTTGGCGTAGTACGTGGCAAAGCTGAAGTAGCAGCGTTCGGTGTAGCCGGTCAAGGCCTGGGCCAGCGTCTCAAAGCGAGCCGTGTAGTAGGCCGCGTCGAGCGTGTCGGTGAGTACGATGGGATCGAAGCGCCAGAGTACACGGCGCGGGCCGATCCGCCCGGCCAGCGCGCGAAACGCCTCCAGACTGACTCGCCAGTCGGGTGCGCGCGGCTCCAACACGCGCGGCGCGCCAGTGATCGTATAGTGGCAGACGTAGCGATAGCCGGCCCTGTCCAGGGCGTCCACATGGGGCAGAAAGGGGCGGTAGCTCTTCGACCAGAAGACGATGCTGTGCACGTCCTCTGGCCGCAGCGACACCTGGTGAGGCTTTCCGTTGAACGGGTTGGGATAGGTTGCTGAGCCAGCGCGCAGGCGAGCCATCAGCCAGGGCATGTAGAACGCCGGCAGATCGGTGCGGCGGCTGGCCGAGATGATGATCGGGTCTGCGGAAGGCGGCGAGGTCATGGCAGCGTCCTGGCAGTTGGTGGGGTTCCCGTAGAGGCGTATTGCAGTACGCCCCATGTGCAACTGAAGGCTTCTGGGCGCGCGGTACGGGCGGAACGCCCCTCCCCCTGGCCCCCTCCCCGGCCAAGCCAGGGAGGGGAACTGAGGGGGAGAGGCGTGCGCAGCCAGACTTAAGTTGGTGCATGTGGGGCGTATTGCCATACGCCCCTACGGGGGCGCAGCGGAGCAGCGCCCCTGTGTGCTCTGCTACGCCTCTTGCAGGGCAAGCTCCGGCACTTCGGCCACAGCTTCGTCGTCATCACTGGCTGTCGCGCCCAGTTGAATCGTCCGGTGTGCATCGCGGATGAGCATTTCCAGTTCGTAGGCCAGGTCGGGGTTCTCGCGCAGGTATTGCTTGGCGTTCTCGCGCCCCTGGCCGATCAAGCCATCATTATAGCGGAAGAACGCGCCGCGCTTGTCAATGATACCGGCCACCACCCCCAGGTCGAGGATGTCGCTCTCCTTGCTGAAGCCCTCGTCGTACATCAGATCGATCTCGCACTGGCGGAACGGCGGCGCGACCTTGTTCTTGGTGATCTTGACGCGCGTGCGGTTGCCGATCACCTCGTCCTTGAGCTTGATGGCCTGGATGCGGCGGATGTCAATGCGCACGCTGGCGTAGAAGCGTAGCGCGCGACCACCCGTAGTCGTCTCCGGGTTGCCGAACATGACGCCGACTTTCTCGCGCAGTTGGTTGGTGAACAGCACGGCGGTGTTCGACTGCTTGATCGCCCCGGACAGCTTGCGCAACGCCTGGCTCATCAGCCGGGCCTGCAACCCCACATGGCTGTCGCCCATCTCGCCTTCTAGCTCGGCGCGCGGAACCAGGGCGGCCACGCTGTCCACCACCACCACATCGAGCGCCCCGCTGCGCACCAGCGCCTCGGTGATCTCCAGCGCCTGCTCGCCGGTGTCCGGCTGGGAGATGTAGAGGTTGTCCGTGTCCACGCCCAGCCGCGTGGCGTACACCGGGTCGAGGGCGTGCTCCATATCCACAAACGCGCACACGCCGCCCAGTCGCTGCGCCTCCGCGACGACGTGCAGGCACAGGGTCGTCTTGCCGGAGCTTTCCGGGCCGTAGATTTCGGTGACCCGCCCGCGCGGGATGCCGCCGACGCCGAGAGCAAGGTCTATCGCCAGCGACCCCGTCGGGATCACGTCAACCTGAAGGTGCGCCGCATCGCCGAGCCGGACGATAGCTCCATCGCCAAAGCGCTTGGTCAGCTCGGAGAGGGCATTATCAAGGGCTTTGAGGCGGGAAGTGTCAGTCATGTTCGCTGCTCCTGGCCAGGTAGAAGGGACTCGCTCAAATGTTCGTATAGTGCCCTGATTGTAGCACTGATGTTCTATTTCGTCAAGAAGAATCATTTTCGGGTTGCATGTAGACGATGACAGAGACTCGCTGGCCGCGGGGTATTGACCTCACCCCCGACCTCGCTACGCTCGGCCTGCCCCCTCTCCATTCGAATGGAGAGGGGGCGGTGAGGCGCGTCAGCGCCAGGCGGGGGTGAGGCTAATGCGCGCGACCACACCGCCCGACAGATATTGGACACACCCCAGAATTCAGCCGCCCCCAGTCCAGAAACAGACTTCCGAAGCTTGCGAAACTTCGGAAGTCTGATGTTCCTATCCCGCGTATCGCCAGCGAGTCACCCCCTCAGCCGCTTTTCCCGTCTAGGACAGCCGCCCGACGACGATTCCCCCGTACAGCGCCGCCAGACCCACACCGGTCTGCACCTGCACATTGCCGGTCGCCAGCAGCCAATGGGCCTCGCGCACCATCGCGCCTGTATCGAAGACGAACGTCGAGAACGTGGTGAACGCGCCCATAAACCCGCCGAGCAGCACATTCGCGTCTGCTCCTCCACCAGCAGCCGATCCTCGGCCAGTGCCCACACCAGCCCGAACAGGAAGCAGCCCAGGACGTTCACAACCAGCGTCCCCAGGGGCAGGTCCCCGCCGGACACGCGCTGGATCAGCCCGCTCAAGCCGTAACGGGCCAGAGTCCCCACAGCGCCAGCCGGCGCGATCAGCACCATCTTCTGCAGCATACCCTGTCTCCATCTGTGCCAACCACGAAAACGCCCGCCTCGCGGCGGGCGCAGTCTCAGGACCAGACACAAAGACTCCCACCACAGCCAAGCAGCAGGAGTCATCAGCCATCAGGCGATTGTGGCGAATTCCATCGCCATCTGGAGAGAATAATGCTCGTGAACTCAGGTCTTGTCAAGCCGACTCTTCGCTGCGGTCGCCAGCCACCGCCGCCTCAACCGGCCCGGCGTTGTCCGTCGCTGGCTCGATGCGCGGCGCGAAGCGCACCACCCCACTGACCGCCTCGTTCACGCGCGTCATCGAGATGATGTAGTCGCCTTTCGTGCTGCGCCCGCCCTGCGCTGCCAGGCCCAGGCGCATGTACTTGGCCTTGCCCCGGTTCGTCACCACAACGAGACCATCGTCCGGGCGACCTACCGTCGCTGCGGCCAGGCCCTGCGCGTCTTTGGGTAGCTTGATCGTGACCACGCCCTGGCCGCCCCGCCCCTGTGTGGGATACTCTGTCACCGCCGTACTCTTGGCGACGCCGGTATCCGTGCACACCCACACTCTAGCGCGCGCGTCGGCGATGCCCGCGCCCACCACACGGTCGCGTGGCCCGGAGAGCTTCACCGCGCGCATCCCGCCTGCGCCGAGGCCCGTCGGGCGTACTTGTTCGACCTCGAAGCGGATCGCCTGCCCCTGCGCAGTGACCAGCACGATCTGATCGTCGTCGGCCACGTAGCCAACCCAGATCAGGCGGTCGTCCTTCTCGATGTCCATGAACTTGAAAGGCTTGGCGACCAGTCCCGGCAGGTCTTCCAGGCGCAGCCGTTTGACTTCGCCCCGTGCCGTGATCGCCGCCAGGCAGCCGGTCACCAGCCCCGGCGACAGCGACAGGGCGCACATGATCGCCTCCCCATTGCCCAGCGCGCACAGCGTCCCGTAGTGCGTGCCCTGCTCCGGGTTATCGGACTGTTGCAGCAGCTTGACCGGCGCGGTCGCGCAGGTGCCGTCCGCCGTGAACAGGTACAGCGTGTGCGTCGTGTTGCTGGCCAGCACCGCGCGCGGCGGGTCTTTGATCTCGGTCGTGATGCGCGGCGCGTTGTCGCCAAACGTCCGGCTCAACAGGCCACTGGCCGTGAGCGTGACCCAGGTATTCTCGTTAGGCCCCAGGAAATCGCCCGCCTTCACGTCGCCCGCCGCGCCGCTATAGATCACCGTGCGCCGGGGATCGGCGTATCTCTCGCGGATGATCCCCAGCTCGCGGGCCACTTCCACACGCATCATCTTGGGGCTGGCCAGCAATGCTTCCAGCATCTTGATGAGCTGGAGCTTCTCCTTGTACTCATCTTCCAGTTTGCGCCGCTCCAGCGCCGCCAGACGGCGCAGTTGCATCTGCAGGATGGCTGCCGCCTGTTCGTCGGACAGCTTGAAACGCTTGCGCAGGTTGGCGTGTGCCGTCTCCACCGTGCGCGAGTGGCGAATCGTCTCGATCACCTCGTCCAGGTTGTCGAGCGCGGTCAGCAGCCCTTCCAGAATGTGCGCCCGCGCCCGCGCCTGCGCCAGGTCGAACTCGCTGCGCCGCCGGATGACCTCCAGCCGGTGCTCCAGGTAAACGCGAAGCGCCTGCTTCAGGCTCAGGCGGCGCGGCTCGCCATCCACGAGCGCCAGCATGATGATGCTGAAGGTGCTTTCCAGCGGCGTGTACTTGAACAGCGTCGCCAGCACATCCAGCGCGTCCGCCGTGCGCATCACGTCAATGACGATGCGCAGGCCGTTGCGGTCGCTCTCGTCGCGCAGGTCGGCGATGCCCTCGATCTTGCCGTCGCGCGCCAGTTCAGCGATGCGTTCGATCAGGCTGGTCTTGTTGGTCTGGTACGGAATCTCGCTGATGATGATGCGGCTGCGCCCGCGTCCCAGTTCCTCGATGTGCACTTTGGCGCGCACCTTGATCTTGCCGCGTCCGGTGGCATAGGCTGCGCGAAGCTGGTCTTCCTCCGAGCCGTTGTCGAACGTGTACACCACGCCGCCGGTCGGGAAGTCCGGCCCCTTGATGAACTGCATCAGTTCCGGCACGCCGATGTCGTCCAGGGAGTCCCAGTGTTCCAGCATAAAGACCAGCGCATCGCAGACTTCGCCGAGGTTGTGCGGCGGGATGCTCGTGGACATGCCGACGGCAATCCCCGAAGCGCCGTTGACCAGCAGATTGGGGAAGTTGGCGGGCAGCACCAGTGGCTCGCGCAGCGATCCGTCGAAGTTGTCTTCCCACTCGACCGTGTTCTTCTCGATGTCCAGCAGCAGTTCATCGCCCAGGGCCGCCATGCGCGCCTCGGTGTAGCGCATCGCCGCTGGCGCGTCGCCGTCAATGCTGCCGAAGTTGCCCTGCCCGTCCACCAGCTCGTAGCGCATGGAGAAGTCCTGGGCCATGCGCGTCATCGCCTCATAGACGGCCATATCGCCGTGCGGGTGATACTTGCCCAGCACCTCGCCGACGATGCGCGCGCTCTTCTTGTACGGCGTCCCAGGGCGCACGCCCATGTCGTACATCGCGTACAGAATGCGCCGGTGCACCGGCTTGAGGCCGTCGCGGGCATCTGGCAACGCGCGCGCCACAATCACGCTCATGGCGTAGTCCAGATACGACTCTTGCAGTTCCTGGTTGATGTCCCGCTGCCGTATCATGCCAATGTCCATAGCCGCTGTACCTCAACCTTGTGATGATGCCACGCCTTCACCCAAACGCCGTGTAGTGTAAGGAATTGGCGCGGGTCTGTCAACGCTCACCCCGGCAGGAGTGCACGAACGACCTGTTGCCAGGGGAGGTCATGACTACTCGGTGAACGCCTCCCCCCTCAATCCCCCCTCCAGCCGAGCTAGAGGGGGGACGATCTGGCGGGCGGCTCTCCCCTTCCCCTAGCTCGGCTGGGGGAAGGGGCCGGGGGATAGGGGCGTTCTGGCAATCGCCCAACAACTTGTTCGTGGACCCCCGGTGGAGGTGCACGAACGACCTGTTGGGGGCGGCTATCAGGCCGCCGGGGGCGAGCACGCCAACTACGCAATAGCACATCTGTTCGCCCTCATTATAGCGCAGTCTCGCCCCGCGCACCAGCCCTCACCGGGATTCAGGTACATTTCACGATAGGGACACCTTTCTCGAACCGCAGACACGCAGAGAAAGAGACTTCCGAAGTTTTGAAAACTTCGGAAGTCTGGCTCCGTCCACGTTCTCTGCGCCTCTGCGGTGACGCTTTACCCCAGAAACGGCACACTCCTCACGCTCCTTATCGCCGCCGCGCCCGCCTTGTGCTAGACTTCTGGCATGATCACCCGAAGCAGAGCGTGGATTGTCCTGGGGCTGCTGGCCGCTGCGCTGGCGCTGGCCGCCTGCGGCGAAAGTGCCGAGCCTGTCCCTGTCTACGTCACGCCAACGCCCGCTGAGCCAACCAGCACGGCTGCGCCGCCGAGCCATACGCCGACCCTTGCACCGACAGCCACGCCGACCCCCGCCGTCGCAGCCCTGGCCAGCACCCACACACCGGCTCCTCCGCCCACTCAGCCCCCCGGCGTGCAATTCGGGCCGATCATCGGGACGGCAACGCCCGCGCCGCCCACTGCGACCAGCGCCCCTGCCACCCCAGCCCCCGGCGGGCCGTTCGGCCCCATTGTCGGGCCGGAACACACGCTCGTCCCCACTGAGACGCGGATTGCCCCCACCCAGCCCACGCTCCCTGTCCCCACCTCGGTAGCCGCCTTGCCGCCGGGTGAGTTCCTGCGCCGCGATCTGCTCGGCGTGCAGATTCACCCGCACATTGACAGCCGCGAGTTCGACCAGGTGATGGCCTCCGCTCGCGCGCTGGGCGTGTCGTGGGTCAAGTACCAGTTCAACTGGTCGGCGCTGGAGTCTGCGCCCGGCCAGTTCACCGAGTTGTTTTACATGCTGCGCCACTATGTGCAGCAGTCGCACAACCAGGGCTTCGAGGTGCTGATCAGCGTGGCCAAAGCGCCCGCCTGGTCGCGCACGCCGGACCCCGACGGCGTGCTGCGCGAAGCCGGCCCGCCCAACGACCCGCAGGCGCTCGCCAACTTCCTGCGCAACGCCCTGGAGGCCATTGGCCGCGACGCATCCGGCGCGCCCTTCGTCAGCGCCGTCGAAGTGTGGAACGAGCCGAATCTCCAGCGCGAATGGTACGGCCAGCCACTTTCGGGCGAGAGCTACCTGCGCTATTTCCGCCCAGCCTATACCGCCATTCGCCAGTTCTCGCCGGAGATCACCATCATCACCGCCGCGCCAGCCCCCACCGGCGACTCGCACTGGTCGGCCAACGACCGCACCTGGCTGCAACAGCTTTACGACGCCGGGCTGGCCCAGTACGGCACCGACATCGCGGTAGGCGTCCACCCTTACGGCTGGGCCAACGCGCCGGACGACCGCTGCTGCCACAACCCGGCGCGGGGCTGGGATGACCAGCCGCAATTCTTCTTCCTGGACACGGTGGAAGACTACCGGCGGATCATGGACGCTAACGGGCACGGTGACGCCCGCCTGTGGGCCACCGAGCTTGGCTGGGCCACCTTCGACGGGATGCGCGATTCGAGCGGCGTGCGCCCGCCCGACCCGCCGGACACGCCCTACTTCAGTTTCATTGACCAGTGGCAACAGGCCAGCTACACGCTGCGCGCCCTCTACCTCGGCCAGCAGCGTGCCTACCTGGGGCCTATCTTCCTGTGGAACCTCAACTTCGCCACGATTCCGGGGGCCGTTGACCATTCCGACCCGCACACCGCCTACGGGATGCTCGACAACCGCTGGCAGCCACGCCCGGTGTTCGCCGTTGTCCAGCAGGCCCCTAAGCGTTGACAACCCTGCGAGTGCGAGGGTACGCGCAAAGGTCGTCAGCGACTCGCTTGACGCAGGGTAGGATGAGGCTCCGTAGGGGCGTATGGCCATACGCCCCTACGGGTGTGTGGTATGGGCAGAATGCCCCTCCCCCTGGCCCCCTCCCCGGCCAAGCCAGGGAGGGGGGAAACGCCCCAAGCAGCGGTCAAAGTCCCCCTCTCTAGCTCTGCTGGAGAGGGGGATTGAGGGGGTGAGGCCCACACAGCCAGGCTTAAGTTACGCATGTAGGGCGTATGGCGATACGCCCTACGGGGGCGCAGCAAAGCAGCGGCCCTCTGACAGGTTCAGCGCGTACCCAGCCCGATCAGCACTGACAACAAAACAGGTGAGCGCGGCCTGCGCTCACCTGTTGGCCCGATCTCGCGGAGGTAGAAGGCGCTAGTCTTCTTCGTAGTCGTCTAGCTCGTCCTCGTCTTCGGCGACCATTTCCAGCGAGGACATCTCTTCCTCGTCGTCCACGTCGTCGAATTCCTCTTCCTCTTCGTCGTCAATCAGGGCCTTGTCTTCCTCATCTTCCCCGACCTCGATGCTGAACTCTTCGAGCGCCTCCTCGTCCTCTGGCTCGCCAAGCTCCGGCACGCGCTCGTCGTCCATCAGGTCTTCCTCGTCCTCTTCATCATCATCGCCCTCGGTGTGCAGGACGAACTTCGCTTCCAGGTCGTCCTTGTTGACCACCATCTCGCGCTCCTGGTAGGTATGGAAACCAGTGCCGGACGGGATCAGCTTGCCGATGATGACGTTCTCCTTCAGGCCGAACAGCCGGTCTACCTTGCCCTCGATAGCCGCACCCGCCAGCACCTTGATCGTGTGTTGGAAACTGGCCGCCGAGAGGAAGCTCTCGGTCGTCAGCGCCGCCTTCGTCACGCCCAGCAACACCGGCACTGCCGACGCAGGCTCGCGGCCCTGCGCGATCAGTTGCTCGTTGAGCGCCAGCAGGTCGAGCTTGTCTATGAGTTCGCCAGGCAGTAGCTCGCTGTCGCCGCTGCGCGTGATCTGCACCTTGCTCATCATCTTGCGGATCACGACCTCGAAGTGCTTGTCGGCGATGTTCACACCCTGGTTGCGGTAGACCTTCTGCACCTCCGTCAGCAGGTAATGCTGCGCGGCTTCCTGGCCCTGAATGCGCAGGATGCGGTGCGGGTTCTTCGACCCTTCGGTGAGTTGCTGCCCAGCCGTGACCTGCATCCCGTCGTACACGTCTTCGAGCAGGCGCGCGTTCTGCGGAATCTCGTAGTCGCGGATGTCTTCAATCTCGTCGCGGACGTAGATGCGCCCGTCCTCGAAGAACACATCGCCCGGCAGGTCAGCCGCCAGCACCATCTCGCCTTCGGGGTCTTCGGCCAATGGCTGCCCGTCTTTCACGCGGTCGCCGTCCTGCACGAGCAGCGTCCAGCCTTCGGGGATGTCGTAGGCCCGGCTAACTAGCTCGCTATTGATCACCCGGGCGATGCGCACGCCCTCTTTACGCAGCAGGCGCAGCGTGCCGGCGATGTCCACCACGACGGCCTCGCCTTTCGGCTTCTTGCGCGCCTCGAAAAGCTCTTCCACGCGCGGCAGACCGCTGGTGATGTCGCCGCCGCCACCCGCCGCCACGCCGCCAGTGTGGAACGTGCGCAGCGTAAGCTGCGTGCCTGGCTCGCCGATGGACTGGGCCGCGACAATGCCCACTGCCGTACCGATCTCGACCAGTTCGCCGCGCCCCAGGTCGCGCCCGTAGCACATGGCGCAGATGCCATGCACCAGCGAGCAGGTCATCGGGCTGCGCACGTACACAGACTCGACGCCTATCTGTTCCAGCGTGTCGGCGATGTCCTCGTCAATCATCTGGTTGCGGTCAACGAGCACCTCGCCCGTCTCCGGGTGGATGACGGGCCGGGCAGCCACGCGCCCCACGACCCGCTCGCTGAGCGACTGCCCGGCGACATCCACTTCGGGCAGCGGCACGCCGCGCGCATCCTGGTTGCTGGGATGCGCCGGATTCGGGATGCGAATCCCGGCCTTCGTCCCGCAGTCGGTGCGGTTGATGATCATGTCCTGCGCCACATCCACCAGGCGGCGCGTCATGTAGCCTGCGTCGGCAGTGCGCAGGGCGGTGTCGGCCAGACCCTTGCGCGCGCCGTGCGTGGAGATGAAGTATTCCAGCGCCGTCAGGCCCATGCGGAAGTGGCTCTTGATCGGCAGGTCAATGATGCGCCCCGACGGGTCGGCCATCAGGCCGCGCATCCCCGCCAGCTGCGTGATCGGGCCGAAGCCGCCCTTCGTCGAGCCGGAAAGCGCCATGACCGCAATCGGCCCGAACGGGTCCAGGCCGTCGCTGATCACGTCTTTCAGGTCGGACTTGGCGCGGTTCCAACTGTCAATGGTGATCTGGTAGCGTTCTTCCTCGGTGAGCAGGCCGCGCCGGAAGTCGCGCTGCGCCGTCTCGACCGTCTGCTGCGCCTCATCGAGGATGCTCTCGCGCTCAGGCGGCACGGTCAGGTCGGAGACGGCAATCGTCGTGCCGGACACGGTGGCGTAGTGGAAGCCGATGTTCTTGATGGCGTCCACCACATCCGTCGTGCGGTCTGCGCCGTAACGCTGGTAGACGCGCGCCACCAGCTTCTGCAGGCTCTTCTTTGAGAGCGTCTCCTGCACGAAGCGCATGTCGTCCGGCAGGATGCGGTTGAACAGCGCGCGACCCACCGTGGTGACCTCCGGGTGGGCTTGCGGCGGACGGTCTGGATCGTCGTAGTAGTTGCCCAGCAGAATTGGCGTGTGCAGGTCTACCATGCCCAGGCCATAGAGATACTCCACCTCGTCCATGTCCACGACCAGGCGGCGCTCGTGCAGGTTGGCCAGCACCAATGGCAGGTCTGGCTTTTTGCGCAGATACTGCTGGAACTCATAAGCGTTGTGCACGGCAGCGTCGAACTCGCCGCTGAGCAGCCCCTCGACAAGCTGATCGAGCGCCTTGACCTTGCGCCCGTCCACTACGGCATCTTTGAGCACGACCAGCTCATTGCCATAGTCCAGCTCGCGGTGCTCGACCTGGCGCAGCCCCGCCGAGTTGTCCACCACCGCCAGGCGATAGCCCCCGCGCCGCAGCGACTCCCACGTTGCGAACTCCTCGGCGCGCTCTTGCAGGCATACGATCTCGGCGGTGGGGTCCATCGTCAGGTAGTAGTTGCCCAGCACCATGTCCTTCGAGGGGGCTACCACGGGCGAGCCGTCGGCGGGCTTGAGCAGGTTTTTGGTGCTCAGCATGAGTTCACGCGCCTCTTGCACGGCCTTATCGCTCAGCGGCACGTGCACGGCCATCTGGTCGCCGTCGAAGTCGGCGTTGAACGCCGCGCAGACCAGCGGGTGAATCTGGATGGCCTTGCCCTCGACCAGCAGCGGCTCAAAGGCCTGGATGCCCAGCCGGTGCAGTGTCGGGGCGCGGTTGAGCAGCACGGGCCGCTCCTGGATGACCTCTTCCAGCACTTCCCACACTTCGGGGCGCTCGCGCTCGATGATGCGCTTGGCCCCTTTGACGTTGCTGGCGTACTTGTACTGCACCAGCTTGCTGATCACAAAGGGGCGGTACAGTTCCAGAGCCATGATCTTGGGCAGGCCGCACTGGTGCAGCTTCAGCTTCGGCCCGATGACGATCACCGAGCGGCCCGAATAGTCCACGCGCTTGCCCAGCAGGTTGCGGCGGAAGCGGCCCTTCTTGCCCTTGAGCATATCGCTCAGCGACTTTAGCTCGCGCCGCCCGCGCCGGCTGAGCGCCTTGCCGCGCTGGCTGTTGTCAATCAGGCTATCCACCGCCTCCTGCAACATGCGCTTCTCGTTGCGCACGATCACATCCGGCGCGCCCAGTTCCAGCAGGCGCTTGAGGCGGTTGTTGCGGTTGATCACGCGCCGGTAGAGGTCGTTGAGGTCGGACGTGGCGAAGCGCCCGCCATCAAGCTGCACCATCGGGCGCAGATCGGGCGGGATCACCGGCAGCACCGTCAGGATCATCCATTCCGGGCGGTTGTTGCTCTTGATCAGGCTCTCAACCACGCGCAGGCGCTTGGTCGCCTTCTTGCGGCGCTGCTTGCTGCGTGTGGTGCGCACTTCGTGCCACAGTTCATCGCGCAGCTTCTCAAGATTCATGTGCTTGAGAATCTCAAGGAACGCCTCAGCGCCCATGTTGGCCTTGAACACCTGGCCGTACTTCTGCTTGAGTTCGCGGTAGCGCGGCTCGCCCAGGAACTGGAGCGGTTCCAGCGAGAGCAGTTCGTCGCGCGCCTCGGCATAGACGGTGTGCAGCCGGGCCAGGCGGCGCTCCAACTGGCTCTGGATGTCCTGAATCTCGCCCGCCGCTTCGCTCGTGCGCTCGTCGGCGAGCTTGTGCAGGCGATCAATCTCGCTCAGCCGGCGCGCCTCAAGGTCCTCTTCGATCTGGCTGAGGCGCTCTTTGGCCGCTTCCTGCACCACGCCCAGGAGTTCGTTGCGCACCTCTTCGCCCTTCGCGGCGATCACCACATCGCCCGCCGCCGCGAAGACGAGATCCGCCTTCAGCTTGCTGCTAAGCTGCGCCTCGATGCGCTCCTGGAGGCGCTGAGCCTCGCTCATCACCATCTCGGTCTGGCGCGCGCGCTCGTCGTCAAGGCGGGCATTGATCTCGGCCTGGGCTGCTTCCAGGTCGGTCAGATCATCCTGCCGCTCCGTGCGCACTTCGGCCTGCTGCCCTTCAAACTCGGCGCGAATCTGCGCCTCTTGCAGCGCCACGTCCTCGTCCAGACGGCGCAGGGCCTTCTGCCGCGCTTCTTCGTCCACATGAGTGATCACGTACTGGGCGAAGTACAGCACGCGATCCAGGTTGCGCCGGCTGACATCCAGCAGGATGCCGAGATAGCTCGGCACGCGGCGTGTGTACCACACGTGCGCGACCGGGGCAGCAAGCTCAATGTGGCCCAGGCGCTCGCGGCGCACCGACGAGCGCGTGACCTCCACGCCGCACTTGTCGCAGACAATCCCGCGATAGCGCACGTTCTTGTACTTGCCGCAGTAGCACTGGTAGTCCTTGGTCGGGCCGAAGATCGCCTCGCAGAACAACCCGTCCTTTTCAGGGCGCAAGCGCCGGTAGTTGATCGTCTCTGGCTTGGTCACCTCGCCATACGACCAGGAGCGAATCTGTTCGGGAGATGCCAAACTGATGCGCAGTGCGCTAAAGTCTTTCGCCTCCAAGGCGTGCCCTCCTGTGCGCTTCTGTTACGGTATCCAACTGGAGTGACGTGAATTCACGTGATGGTCGAATCCGCTGATGGGTGTGGAGACAGGCTTGGGCAGGGCTTGCCCGTGCGTCGCCGCTGCCAAGCAAAAACAGCGCATGAAACTTGCGTTCCAGCGCTCGGATTGGTGATCCCGCATCATGGGCTGGGGTGAAAACTCACTTGACCGACCCGTTCCGCTCTACCCAACCTGCGGGCCAGTGCAGCAGGGTGCCGCGCGCACTGCTGGTTTCCTGGCGACCGGAGCGCATCCCGCCTGCATCCGGCCCGGCCAGACTTGTGATCGCACTGCTGCATTTGCCAAAGCTTGATTATACCAAACTTACCGCGCCCTTCCAAGCCTCTTTTCTCAATTCTCTGCCAATCGCGCTCGGCTTGCCTCTGAATTGTGCTATACTAAGCGGTCTTCGACCGCATGAAGGTCTTGAGGAGCCATCGTCTATGAAGGCGGAAATCGTCACCATTGGCACCGAGTTGCTGCTGGGCGAGATCGTGGACACGAACTCAGCCTATCTCACACGCCAACTGCGTGACATTGGCGTGAACATCTATTACCTGACCACCGTCGGCGACAACACCGAACGCATTGCCGACGCCATTCGCACCGCGCTGGCCCGCTCCGATGTCGTCATCACCACCGGCGGCCTCGGCCCCACAGTGGACGACATGACCCGCCAGGGCGTCGCCCTGGCCACCAACCGCGAGTTGGAGTTCCGCCCAGACCTGTTCGAGCAGATTCGCGAGCGGTTCGAGCAGCTTGGGGCGCAGATGAGCGACAACAACCGCGTGCAGGCTTTCATCCCCGCCGGATCGATCCCCATCACCAACCGGCTGGGCACCGCCCCCTGCTTCATCGTTGAGACCCCGCAGGGTGCGGTGATCAGTCTGCCCGGCGTCCCGCGCGAGATGAAAGACATCCTGGCCCAGACGGTGATCCCCTACCTGCGCGAGCGCATGGGCGGCAAGGGCATCATCAAGGCGCGCGTGCTGCGCACCGCCGGCATCGGGGAAAGCCTCATTGACACGCAGATCGCCGACCTGGAGACGTGGAGCAACCCCACCGTTGGCCTGGCCGCGCACACCGGCCAGACGGACATCCGCATCACCGCCCGCGCCGACACCGAGGCCGAGGCCGACGCGCTGATCGCTCAGGCCGAGACGATCATCCGCGCGCGGCTGGGCAGCTACATCTTCGGCGTGGACAAAACCAAGCTTGACGATGCGCTCGTCGCCCTGCTCCGCCAGCGCCAGCTTACGCTGGCCGTCAGCTACGCCGGGCCTGAAGACGAGTCGTTTGCCCGCCGCTTCCGTCACGATGATGTCGTGGTCGCCCGCATCCACGAGCCAGACCTGCGCACGCTTGCCGCCCGGCTCGGCGAGGTCTCCGCGCCACTCGATTACGGCCAGATCGCCCGCCACGAAGCGCGCCGCCTGCTGGACGACACCGGCGCGACCGTTGCCATTGCCTATGTGACCGACAACGAAGGCACCGGCATCGCCGCCCTCACGCGCGACAAGGAGCGCATCCGGCGCTACAAGTTCGGCGGAGCCGATGTTGAGTCTCCCGCCTGGGCGGAGACGTGGGCGATGGGCATGGCCTGGCAGCTTGTACGCGAGATGGATGCATGAGTCGGCCCGACGCGCTGCCGCCCGCTGATACACTGGCCCTCAAGCTGGCCAAAGCAGGGCTGATCCAGTTCGGGAGGTTCGCCCGCCCGGACGGGGCAAGCTGGCCAGTGCTGGTGCGCCTGCGTTGGCTGCCCTCGTACCCGGCTCTGCTGACCGACGTGACCAGCGCCCTGGCCCGCGCACTGGAGGGCGCGCTGGCCGACCGCATCCTCACCACGCAGGACGCCATCCCGCTCGGTGTCGCGCTCAGCCTGCGCACCGGCCTGCCAATGACCTATCCCTACGGAGACGTGCGCGACCACACCGCCGCCTTCGTCATCGAAGGCGCTTACGACGTGGGTCACCCCACCCTGCTGCTGGCCGATGTCCTGGAGGACGCCGATCAGGCTCAGCGCCTGACTGCGCTGGCCCGCCGCATGGGATTGGAGGTCGGGCACGTGCTCGCCGTGCTCGACCTGGGCCTCGGTGCCAGCACCCAACTGGCAGCGAACGGTTACCGTGTGGAGACTCTGTTCGCCCTGCGCGATCTGCTCGGCCCGTTTGTCGAGGCCGGCGTCCTGCCGCCTGCCATGAGCGCGACCGTCAGCCGCTGGCTGGACGGAGCCGCGCCGGGCAGGTGATAGTCCCAGAGAGTGTTTGAAGACCTCACCCCTAAATCCCCTCTCCACACGCGATACTGTTGGCGAACTAAGCACGCGCTGGTTTCCTCGGGGCGCTGCTCTGCTGCGCCCCCGTGGGGCGTATTGCAATACGCCCCTAC
>Ga0334890_1003533_pt1 | contig 15630 bp, 21 predicted proteins | sample GraSluR1_MG_3_FD_207220 | JGI IMG/M metagenome (GOLD analysis project Ga0334890, IMG submission 207220) | Sludge microbial communities from methane-producing bioreactor in Wageningen University, Netherlands - Granular Sludge_31_08-R1 | ecosystem: Engineered > Bioreactor > Anaerobic >... | reverse complement strand
TGGGGCCGTCGGGCTCCGGGAAGACCACCCTCGCCCGGATCGTAGCCGGGCTCGAGACCCCCACCGCCGGCCGGGTCCTCTATAGAGGCCGGGACCTCCGGGATCTGAGGGGCGGGGAGCGGAAGGCTTTCCGCCGGAGGGTCCAGATGATATTTCAGGATCCTGAGGGCTCCCTCAACCCGAGAAAGACCATCAGGAGAAGCCTAGAGGAGGTGCTGGACCTGAGGGGTGTCCAGGGGGGCGGGAGGCGAGAGGTTCGGGAGGTCCTGGAGGTGGTGGGCATGGAGGCGGAGGTCCTAGACCGCCTCCCCTCGCAGCTCTCCGGGGGGCAGAACCAGAGGATAGCCCTGGCAAGGGCCCTCATATTGGAGCCGGAGGTCCTCGTCCTTGACGAGCCGACGTCGGCCCTCGACGTCTCCGTCCAGGCCCAGATCCTCCACCTCCTCCGGGATCTCCAGAGGGAGAGGGGGATCGGCTACCTCCTCATCTCCCACCATCCCGAGGTGGTGGGCTTCTTGGCCCAGGAGGTGGCGCTCCTCCGGGGAGGGCGACTTCTCCGCATCGAGGGCGGAGAGGAGGGGAAGGCCGGGAGGTGACCTCACCCCCTCCGATGGCAGAAGGGCCCGCTACCTTCAGGAGGCGGTATAGAAGCTCTCGCTATCCTCTTCGGGAATACCCGCCAGCCGGCCGTCGCCCTTCTCTACCGGCGGATAGAGGAAGACTCCGCCCTGATCGAGGTCGAAATCTTCACCCAGGAACCTTTCGATGTACTCCTGGTGGATCGCCTCGGGGTCGAGGTCGGCGAAGACCTCGGGGAGGAAGGCCTTTGCCATGTAGGCGGCGCCGATGAGGCCGCCGGTGGCGTCATTTCTGAAGGAGCCGCTCCCGAGATAGACCTTTCCTTCCTTCACCGCCTTCATCTCGGTGAGCTCCGGCCGGCTGGTGAAGGCGTCCCTTGCTGCCCTGATCTCCGCAGGGTCGGTGGCATCGTAGCCGTTCGCCGGTTCCAGGGAGAGGCCGCTGTAGGTGTGGGCCACCAGATGGAGGTATATGAAGTCGGGGTCCGACTCTATCACCCACTCGGGATCGACCTGGATGTTGTAGGAAGATCCGAAGAACTCGGGGAGGTCCTCCGCCATCACCCTGACGCCGGTGAGGACCGCCATCTGGGTGAGGGTGTCGATCATGGAGTAGGTCCGGAAGGTCCCGGTGTCCAGGTGGGCGTAAGGGTAGGCAGAGATGAGGACCTTCGGCCGTTCTTCTTCGGGGACTCCGGCTGCCCTGGATCTTATCTCCTCCACCCATCCGAGGTTCCAGCGGATGAACTCCTCCGCCCTCTCCTCCTCGTCGAGGATGTAGCCGAGCTTCCTCACCCCGTCGACGTACTTCGAGCCTGCGGGGTCGCTTATATCCGGGAAGTAGAGGCCGAGGAAGACGACGTCCACCCCGGGAAGGTTATCGGCCTTGGTCTTGATGTTCATGGGCGAGAAGGTGAGGAGGAGGTCCGGGTCTGTGCTGAGGACCGCCTCGTAGTCCGGCTCGTTCATCTGGCCGACGTTCTTCCTCCTAGCGAGGTCCGGGAACTGTGCCTCGCTCTTGGCGACGGCGTAGTCGACCCCCACCACCTTATCCTTTGAGTTGAGGATGGAGACGAGCTCCGCGTTGTCCAGGTACTCGACGACGATCCTCTCCACGGGCTTGTGGACGGCGACGGGGTCGCCGTTTCCGTCCAAGATGTTGAGGACCGTCTCCTCTCCGGCGATGATCGCCTCGATCTGGGCTATGTCCTCCTCGTCGATGGCGCCGTCTCGATTGGCGTCGGCGAGATCGGTCTTCTCGTATCTGCCGTCTATGATCCCCCGGACGTGCTCTATGTCAAGCTGGTCTATGGTATCATCCATGTTGGTGTTGCCGAAGATCCCCAGGGCCGCGGACGCCGGCATCGCTGCCAGCGCCAGGGCGACAAAGACGATACCAAACCCATCGATCGGAAGCTTCAGGGTCATTCAGGCCACCGCCGGATAGTAGTAGGTGTTCTTACTCGCGACCTCCTTTGAGATCCCCATCATCTCCAGGTACTCCAGGTGGGCCTCTCTCGGGTTGAGGTCCTGGAAGATCTCCGGGTAGAACCACTTCGCCAGGAGGAGGAGCGCCGAAGGATAGTTGGGAGTGACGGCGTGATCGTTGGTGATGATGTAGACCCGGTCGTTCTTAACGGCGTCGACGCCGTCGAACCCAGGAAGGCCTTTGATCTGATCGGAGTAGGCCCTCAGGAGGGAGTCGTCCTCGTTCTCGTAGGGCCTAACCCCAGCTCCCATGGCCCTGCCGACGATCACCTCCGGGTTCTCTTCCAGGACCCACTCCGTCTCGATCTCGCCGTACTCATTGTCGGTATCCATGTAGAGGGGTAGGTGGCCAGCGGCGATGTTCACCCCGCCCGCCAGCTCAATGAGGTTTCCTGCCGGGTGGTTCTTTCCGATGGCGGTCCTGGAGGAGATCGTCTCGGACCCCTCCGGGGTGGACTCCAGGTAGACCCTCACCCTCTCCCCTTCAGGGATTGCGGAGGTCCTGGCCTCCACGGGACCGACGTACCTGTCGTGCCACTCCTGGTATCTTGCGGCCTCGTCCCTCGCGTCCAGGAGGTATCCGAGGATCGATACGCCGTCCCTGATGGAGTCGATCCCGCAGGGACCCCCTCCGGCGCAGTCGATCCGGAGGATGGGGATCTTCGAGGGGAGCTTCGCTTCCAGGTCCTCCTTGGTCGGGTAGAAGGTGTAGGCTATTATCAGATCAGGATCCACGGAGATGATCGCCTCGATGTCCAAGTCGACACCGCTTCCGATGTTCTTCTTCTTGCTGATCTGCGGGAACCTGTTCTCCTGCGTCTCGAAGGTGTCTCTAACCCCGGCCACCCTATCGTCGGCGTTCAGGATCTGGAGGATCTCTGCGCACTGGTGGTTGTAGATGACGATCCTCTCCACCGGCACCTTTACTGAGACGCTGTTACCGTCGGAGTCGATCACCTTGATCTCCGCTGCCGTGCCGTCGATGATCTCCTCTGTCAGCCTTATGTCCTCTTCGTCGACATTGCCATCGCCGTTGACGTCGGCGAGATCCGTCATCCTTTCCGTCCCGTCGATGATGCCGCGGGCGTATTCGATATCTCTCTCGTCGATGACGTCGTCCATGTTGGCGTTGCCGTAGATGTGGAGGGTGAAATCGGCTGCCGATATCCCCACCATCAGGCATAGCGCCAAGATTGATGCCAGCATCTTCCCTTTCATAACCGATCCTCCGCGTCTCCAGGGGTTCGATCTTATTGGAGACATTATTCGCAATTAGTGACACTAGTTTCATATTAAGTTATCTTTTTTGCTATAAAGAGATTATTGAATATAATTCATTCAGATGAATGAAATAAGTCACGGCATGATCCTCCTGCAAATACAGCGGATATATATCTTTTATATTTGATAAATCCGTGGACGAGTTGAAAGCTCACGGATTCGTCAGATATATGGTCAATTATCTTATAACAAATCGATTTAAGTCTCGTATTGTTATACCAAATCCAAAACTTATATATCCTAATTCGCCAATCCGGAAGATCCAGTGAGAATGGCCTCTGGGCCTTCCCCCAAGGGGAGCGGCTCATAGAGGAGGAGGAGTTCCTTTGAAGATATCTCGATATATGGCCAGGATCGCCCTCTGCCTTCTTCTGGCGATCCCCGCCCAGGGGGCGCCGGTGGAGCTGGAAGACGACCTGGGGCGGACTGTCATCATAGACCAGCCCTGCCAGAAGGTCGTCTTTCTGGTGGAGAACGCCCTCAACACCTACTATTCGATAGCTGATCCCGAGACGGTCCTCGCCATAGGCGACAACATCTGGAAGAGGGAGCTGAAAGAGGATTTCTTCCGGGCGGTGGACCCGAAGTTCGACGATAAGGTGAGGATCGGCTTCGAGGCTGGCCTCGTCAGCCTCGAGACCCTGGCGGCCGAGGGGCCGGACCTCGTCGTCCTCTGGGCGACGTCCCCGGAGGACGAGAACCTGAAGGCGATCACGGAGACCCTGGGGATACCCGTCTACGCCGTCTTCATAACCTCCATCGAGGACATGTACAAACAGGTGAGGGAGATGGGGACCATCTCCGGGAGGGCTGACAGGGCCGCCGAGGTGGAGGCCATCATGAAGAGCTACGTGGCAGAGGTCACCTCGGCAACGGAGGGGATACCCGACGAGGATAGGCCGAAGGTCTACTGGATGTGGAGCGACGTCCTGGGGACCGCCGGGAGGGAGAGCGGCTTTGACGACCTGATATACCAGGCTGGCGGTATCAACGTGATGAACTTCTGGGAGAACGATGCGAGCCGGATGGAGCACCCCACCGTCCCCCTGGAGACCCTGATCAGCCTCAACCCCGACGTCATATACATGTGGTACAACGAGAAGCTGGACCCCGAGGACGTCATCAGCGGTACGGAGTTCACGGGCTGGAAGGATATAAACGCCGTCAAGAACGGGAGGGTCTACGAGATCGAGAACCCCTTCCTCTTCGACGCCTTCTCTCCCCGGATGCCCATGGCCCTGATGCACCTCGCCAGGAACATCCAGCCCGAGCTCTTCGCCGATATGAGCATAGACGAGAGGCTCGACGGCTTCTTTGGGGAGATGTACTCGGTCCACTATCCCGGATACGCCGCTCTATAGGTGGCGCTGATGAATATCGATTATGGACGGCGCAAATTGGACGCAGTCCATAATTATTCTTTTATCGGAAAGAGGGTCCTCGTCCTCCTCTTCCTCCTGATGCCGATCCCGGCCTTCCTGATATCGATGACCATCGGGACCTTTCCTATAACAACGGGGGAGATTGCGGGGGTGATCGTCTCACGGATCGGGATGGATATGGGACACCCCTCCGTATACGAGACGGTGATATTCCAGGTGAGGCTCCCCAGGGTCCTCCTGGCGATGATGGTCGGCTCCGCCTTATCGGCCTCCGGGGCTGCCTTTCAGGGGATCTTCCGAAATCCCCTCGTCGACCCATACATCCTCGGCCTCTCCTCCGGGGCTGCCTTCGGGGCTGCCCTCTCCCTGGGGGTGGTCTCCTGGATTCCGGTGCAGCTTTCCGCTTTCATCTTCAGCCTCCTCGCCGTGGCCGTCGCCTACTCCATGGCCAGGACCGAAGGGAGGACTCCGGTCGTCTCTCTGGTCTTATCAGGAGTGATCGTCTCGGCGGTCTTCTCGTCCCTCCTGGCCATCGTCCAGATAGCCGTCGACGAGAGGGCTCTCCAGAGCATAGTCTACTGGATGATGGGGAGCATGAACACCGCGAGCTGGTCGAAGCTTGAAAGCTCTTTTCCCCTCGCCCTCCTGGGGTGTCTAGGCATCCTCTCCCTCCGTTGGAGGCTGAACGTCCTCGCCCTGGGGGATGAGGAGGCCCGGTCGGTGGGGATGGACCCTGAGAGGTACAAGGGCATTTTTGTAATCTCTGCCGCCCTCGCCTCCTCCTCGGCCGTGGCGGTGGCAGGGATCATCGGCCTATTGGGTCTTATAGTCCCCCATATCCTCCGGATGATCTTCGGGCCGGATCACAGGACCCTCATACCCCTCTCCATAACCTTCGGGGCGACCTTCATGGTCCTGGTCGACGACCTGGCCCGGGCTGCCCTCGGATTTGAGGTCCCCGTAGGGATCATCACCACCCTCATCGGGGCTCCCTTCTTCGCATATCTTCTGAGACGGACCAGGGCGGGGGGATGGGAATGAGCGGCATAGAGGTGCGGGATCTGAGCTTCGGCTATAACGGGATGCCGATCCTCGCCGGGATAGACCTCTCCATAGATCGGGGGTCGAAGGTGACCCTCCTGGGGCCGAACGGCTGCGGCAAGACCACCCTTCTCAAGACGATAAACCGCCTCCTGAAGCCAGCCTCGGGGTCGGTGGTCATCGACGGAAAGATCGCCTCCCAGATGGGGGCGAGGGAGCTGGCGCAGGTTATCGGATACGTCCCCCAGGGGCACCGATCTTCCTTTCCCTTCACCTCCTTCGAGATAGTTCTCACCGGGAGGCTCCCCCACGTCTCCACCTTCTCGTCCCCCGGGGCCAGGGACTTCGAGGTGGCCCGCCGAGCCCTGGAGCTGGTGGGGGCGGGCCATCTCTCGGACCGGCCCTACACCCAGATCAGCGGCGGAGAGAGGCAGATGGTGATGATCGCCAGGTCCCTCGCCCAGGAGCCGAGGTTCCTCCTCCTGGACGAGCCGACGTCTTACCTGGACTTCAAAAATCAGGTGAGGGTCCTCAAGACCGTCACCTCTATAGCCGCAACCGAGGGGGTGACGGTGATAATGACCCTCCATGACCCAAACCACGCCCTGGCCTACTCCGACCGGGTGGTCCTGATGCGACGCCTCCCAAAGGGAGGAGATGGGGCAGTACATCATCCGGCTTTGAGGAGAGACGCCCCCTCCGGGGGGAACGTGGTGGCTTACGGCCGCCCCGAAGAGGTGATGACCCCAGAGAATATAGAGGATGCCTACGGGATGAAGGTGGAGATCCTCGAGATCGACGGCCGCAGGATCATCCTCCCCCTTTAGATCCGGGGGAGGAAGGGGACTGATGATCGTTATATCATAAGGGATGTGAAAAAGGATGAAAGTTCTGGTATGCGGAAAAGGCGGGAGCGGCAAGAGCACCGTTGCGGCGCTCCTGGCGAAGAGCATGGCAAAGAGAGGATTCAACGTTCTGGTGGTGGACAGCGACGAGTCGAACTACGGCCTCCACCGGCAGCTGGGGATGGAGCTTCCGTCCACCCTCATGGACCACTTCGGGGGAAAGAAGGAGATGATGGGGAAGATGAGAAGGTCCTTCGCCGGGGGCGAGGAGGCCTCCCTCTTCGACGAAAAGTGGACCTTCGCCTCCATCCCCGCCGAGGCGACGACGGAGAAGGACGGGATCAGGCTTCTCGCCATCGGGAAGATCCACGACTTCGGGGAGGGGTGCGCCTGTCCCATGGGGGCCCTCTCCAGAAAGTTCCTCGACAACCTCGCAGTGGGGAATAAGGAGATGGTGATCGTCGACACCGAGGCGGGGATAGAGCACTTCGGCCGCGGGATCGAGGCGGGGTGCGACGCCATTCTGGCGGTCCTGGACCCCTCCTACGAATCCCTCCTCTTATCGAAGAAGATCGCCGAGATCTCCAAGAAGATAAATAAGCCCCTCTACTTCGTCCTCAACCGAGTCGATGAGGAGCGGAAAGCCGCCATGCTCGAGTTTCTGGAGAAAGAGAGGGTGGCGGCGGCGATCCCCGAGAAGAAGGAGATCTTCAGGGCGGGGCTCGCAGGTGACGAGTTCGACTTTGCAGTTGCGGAGGTGGAGGGGCTCGCGGACCTGCTGACCGGCTAGGGTACGATCCGCCGGGGGGCCTCCCCCGTCTTTTTAATCCTAATTTATTATATTTACTGCCATAAAATCCGACCGGCCCCCGATGGGCGATGGATCAGCTCACAGAAATACCCGGTCTCTTGCCTCGCCTCCTCGGGAGATGAGAACACCGTATCCGTCCAGGCGAGATCGCCGCAGGCTGCCCACCGGGATCTTTCCATTCGCCCCAGCGTAATAATCTCCGAGATACCATGAGACGATCCGAGATCTTCCAGAGGCTCCAGGCCCGCAGGGATGATCTGCTCAAGATGGGGTGAAGAGCCTCGCCATCTTCGGGTCCGCCGCCAGGGAAGAGGACCGGGCGGTGAGCGAAGTGGGCGTCCTGGATATCAGAGCGGTTTTCTGCATATAAACACCCTGAGATGGTATCTTCCATCGCCGAGGATGAAGTCGTCGTAGGAGTCTTTCATCACCGACTCCCGGACTTCAAGTCCGAGATCTGCCAATAGAGAGAACCAGGCGGTCGATGGAAAGAGGCCTTGCTCATGGCGGTCAGTGATCACTTCCAGCTCGCCCTGGCGGCGGATCAGATAGACGAGGACGGCTTCATACATCGCCGGATTAGACCAGCACCTTTGATTGTTCTCGAATATGGTGACTTCGAGGTCTCCTGCTGATCCAGCATATGCGAAATTGTTCTCCATGAAATCTTCGCTGACGAGGGCGACGATCAGGAGGACCCCGCCCGGCTTGAGGTGTCCGTTCGCCGTCGAGATCGCCCTTTCGAGGTCTCGTTCCGTCGTCATATATCCGATGCTGTCGGGGATGACGACGGCGTCGAAGGTCTCCTCAAGGGAGAGATCTCGCATCTCGCCGCGGATATATCGAACCTCGGGGTTGAGCTTCCGGGCTATCTCCAGCATCCCCTCGCTGATGTCGACCCCAGTAACATAGAACTCTCTCTTGAATGTGAAATCATTCATCCCGGCCCCACAGCCGAGATGAAGGAGCGTTTTGACCTCGATCCGGGAGTTTGACCGGATCAGCTCACAGAAATACTCGGTCTCTTGCCTCGCATCCTCGGGAGATGAGACCACCGTATCCGTCCAGGCGAGATCGCCGTAGGCTGCCCACCGTGATCTTTCCATTCGCCTCTCACCAGACCCGAATCTAGCATGACATGTCAAAAGAGATTTCGTCCATCGCTCCGGTCCTGGCGACCCCGGAGGGACGGCCCGAAAGCTCCACCAGGATCTCTCCCTCTCCCTCGCGGATCACCTCGCCCCGGACGATCGACCGGAAGAAGGCGGCCCTCTTAACGTCGTTTCTCCGCAGGACGGCGAGGACCTTTTCGCGCAGCTCTTCGATCTGGTCGGTCATATATACCGCCTCAAATCCCTCTTTCGGCTATTTTTGAATAGAGGGCGGTGATATGATATCACCTTTTCCGCCGCGCTCCTTTCGAGGATGGCGCAATTTCGGAGGGTGGAAGATTTGCGGTCAGGAGGCGAGAGGCGCGGGCGACCGGGCGGCGCTGGAGTGGGGGATGCTGCCGGAGGCAGCAGTAGGGAGGAGCATCTTGAGGCCGGAGGAGGAACTCTCCTCCCCAAGCGTTAAATCCCTTTAGAGTCAAAACTACTGATAGCATGTTCTCGGAGTATGTGGAGACGGCGCTAGCCAGAGCCGAATACAAGGTTATCGAGGACGATGATCCGTACTTCGCCTCGGTCCCCGAGCTGCCCGGCGTCTGGGCATCGGGCAGGACGGTCGAGGAGTGCAGAAAGGAGCTGATCGAGGTCATCGAGGAGTGGATCGTGGCAAGGCTCCAGAGAGGCCTTCCGATCCCGCCGATGGGCGGGCAGAAGATCGACTTCCCGCTTGATAGGTCTCCGTTCTCGGATCTCTCGCAGCGAGAGCGGTGATTCAAGACGCATTTTGGAAATCCTTGTTCTTGATCCTGTTCATGAAGATCAAGGATAGAGGCCTCAAAAGCCCTTTATATTGAGAACTGCTTAATAATCTCTGAGTAACCATGAGAAGGTCCGAGATCCTCCAGATCCTGGAAGCCCGCAGGGATGATCTGCTCAAGATGGGGGTGAAGAGCCTCGCCATCTTCGGGTCCACCGCCAGGGACGAGGCAGGGCCGGAGAGCGACGTGGACGTCCTGGTGGAGTTTTCTGGCCCTGCCACCTTCAACGGCTACATGGACTTGAAGTTCTTCCTGGAGGATCTTCTGGGCCGTCCTGTCGATCTCGTCACCAGGAGGTCTATCCGGCCGGGGTTGAAGGCGCGGATCGAGAGCGAGGCCCGATATGTCCAGGGACTACAGGCTCTATCTTGAGGATATACAGATCTCCTGCAGGAAGCTTTTGCGGTATGCAGAGAACCTGGACTTTGACCTGTTCGCTTCAGATGAAGTCTTCCATGATGCCGTCGTTTACAACCTCGTAGTCCTGGGTGAGGCGGCCAAGCAGGTCCCGCCTCATATAAGGAAGCGCTATCCTGAGGTTCAGTGGCGTAAGATCGCAGGTCTGAGGGATATCTCTGTTCATCGTTACTTCAGCCTGGACGAGGAGATAATTTGGGATATCCTTCAAAATGAGGTCCGCCCCCTCCTCGACAAGCTCGATCAGATAATGGATGAGGAGGAGAATGATTAGAGGGTGAACGCTCACGGGTTGCGTCAAAAGAAAAGTTTTCAGGATCTTTGGAGCCGAAAGCAGTTAGCCTGGGTCACCCCTCATTATATCAGTACCTGCTCGCCGACAATCCTCTCTTTCACCAGGGGACGGCGGGCGACGCCGGGCGAGGGGCGGCCGCCTCCTCTGCCGATCGCCCCCAGAAAGCCCGCGATCCTCCTGCTCCGGGAGGTCCGTCGGGCTCATCATCCCGCAAAATCCGCCAGGATCTCTCCGTCGCCCTCGCGGATCACCACGCCCCGGAGGATCGGACCGAAGGAGGGCGGCCATCAAGAAGCCGGTCTCTCGAAGGAGGGCGGCGGGGACCTCTCCCCCATCCGCGGTACCGATGGCGCGATCTCGGCGGAGGGCGCTGTCGCAGCCTGGGCGCGGGCGCCGGGCACCCGGGCGGCGCCGGATGGAGGGGGCGGCCAGAAGCGTTGGGTTGGTGCTAAAGTTGCAAGATGCGGGGAGGGATCGATTCGAAGAGCTTTTGCGTTCGCCGAATCTGTGATCGTATGCAGATTCTTTTATAAGGATTGGACCACAATCATCTGATGTAGTGATGATATGCCGTAAATATTCTCAACAGAACTGTGGTTATCGGGGGCGGTTGAATGGAGACGGTCAGATCGAAGAACGACGTGCAGATCCGGCTGCCGGATGAAAGATGGCCGCACATAATAGAATCTCACACCGAGATGGCGGGCCTCTATTCCGACGTCCTGGAGACCGTAGAGGACCCTGATGCGATCTATGAAGCCGAGTCCGGGGAGCTTCTGGCGACAAAAGAGGTGCAAAGCGATAAATATCTGGTCGTGGTTTATAAAGAGGTAAGCCGAGAGGATGGCTTCGTAATCACGGCGTTTCTCACGAGAAGGTCAAAGCAGCTTGAAAGGAGGTCGAAGATATGGGCGCGGCAGAGGTAGAGAAGGTATCGGCGCTGGTCCCCCACCTGCTCACCATCCCCCATAAGAAGATCTGGGTCGAATACGACGAGGAGGCGGACGTCCTCTATGTGAACTTCAAGAGGCCTAGCCGTGCCGACGACTCCGAGCTGACCGACGACGACATCATCATCCGGCGCGAGAAGGGCGAGGTGGTGGGGATGACCTTCCTCAACGTTGCCAAGCGGTTCGGGACGAAGAATCGAGCATGAAGTCTGGCCTAATAATAAAAATATCAATAGCACCGAGGATGAAGCTCTTCGAAAAACCCTCTATCACTGGCCAGGGGCGGAGCTGAAAGGTTCTTCCGATGAAAATAGAGATCTTCTATTTCCTCCCCTCTCTTATCCTGGAGATGTACCTCTTCAGATCTGGTATGTCGCTCTGGATGACGTCCCAGGTGAGGGCGAGATCGACTCCGAAGTACTGATGAATCAGCACGTCCCTCATGCCGGCGACCTTCTGCCATGCGATCTCAGGATGATTTCTTTTGAAATCTTCGGGGAGGTTTTTGACGGCCTCGCCGATGATCTCGATTCTGCGAATTATGGCGTCCTGGAGCTGGCGCGATTCTACGAACTCCTCTCGAGTTTTGCCCGCTGAATAACCCTCGATCAGGTCTATCGACTCCAGAATGTGGGCGAGAAATACTTCGGGATCTTTCCTCATAGTATCGGGACCTGCTCGTTCAGGATTCTCTCTTTGAGGAGAGGGTGAAGAGAAGCGTAGGTGAGGACATCCACCTCCCGGTCGATCGCCTCCTCCAGCTCGATCTTGAGGCCCGAGAGGTCCATCAGGCTCTTTCGCCCCTCAAACTCCACCAGGATGTCCACGTCGCTTTCTTCGGTCATCTCGCCTCGGACGATCGACCCGAAGAAGGCGGCCCTCTTAACGTCGTTTCTCCGCAGGACGGCGAGGACCTTCTCGCGCAGCTCTTCGATCTGGTCGGTCATATCTTCCGCCTCAAATTTGTCTCCGGTCTCCGGCTAATTTTGAGAAGAGGGCGGTGATATGATATCACCTTTTCCGCCGCGCTCCTTTTGGGGATGGAGGCAGTCTTGGCGGAGGCACTGTCGCAGCCTGGAGGCGAAGGGCGCGGGGGGGGCGCGGGATGAGGGGCGGCCGCTCTCCCGCTCGATCGCCCCCCGAAAGCCCGCGTTTCGCCAGACCAGAAGGTCCGTCGGGCTCATTCGCCCCGCAAAATTCGCCAGGATCTCTCCGTCGCCCTCGCAGGTCACCACGCCCCGGTTGATCGGACCGAAGGAGGGCGGCCATCAAGAAGCCGGTCTCTCGAAGGGGTGGCGGGGACCTCTCCCCATCCGCGGTACCGATGGCGCGATCTCGGCGGAGGGCGCTGTCGCGGCCTGGGGGCGCGGGTGCCGGGCACCCGGGCGGCGCCGGATGGAAGGGATGCTGCTGGATGATTCGTTTTTGAGTTGGAGCAAAAATCGGTTCGCAGTCCAGCTATCAGGACGGCTTAAAATAATATGGTAGCAGCCTGAAGGCCATCTCAAAGGTTCTCTTCGAACTGGATGCCGAACCATATCGCATAATCGATCATAAACAGTCAATCTTTTAATCAGGAGATGAAAAGCCTTTTAAATCGAGAGATATAACAGTTGATAAAGGAGGAATTGATATCGCCACCAAAGAAGTAATTCCGGCCTTTCTTGCCATTGGGGTGCTGTTTGTCTGCACAGCTTTCGGCGCGGACTCATCGACCAGCAACGTTACACAAATCGCCTCAATGGAGCCCTTTCAGCTGGAGGAGTGGGGCTCCTTCTGGACCGTCGACCTCCAAGGGGAGAGGCTCTTTGCCGCCTATGCTGAAGTAGGCCATCTCTGGGAAAGCTCGATAGATACCGACCTGACGAAATCCGGCCGACTATCGCGGGTGCTGATCGACGAAGTCGAAGATCGCGTCTTCACTTCGGGCATGCCCCTGGAGCTGGAGGAGGGGTACGAGCTTGCGATCCAGTCCATCGACCTCGACGGCAACAAGGTCTTCGTCCAGCTGATGAGGGGCGGTGCAGTCGTCGATTCTGCCGTGGTGGAGCCCTCTCGGGAAGGAGCAGACTTAGACGACAGGACCTACACCTACTCGGTGGATCTGGGCGGAGCTGAGGAGGACGTCGTCATCATAGCCGTCCACTTCAAGAACTCCTTCCGAGGAGCCGACAGGGACCTGGCCACCGTCGACGGGATCTGGCAGATCTCTGATACCCCTATCGAGATTGGGGAGGGAGAGGTCCGGGTTCCTCAGTGGAGAAATTTCGAGCGGGATGATTGGGGGCACTTCTATACCCTCGAATCGGACGGAGAGGATTACTTTGCCGCCTACGCCGACGACGGCTGCCTGTACGACGTCTCCAAGGAGCCGGACCTTGTGAATCACAACCTGCTATCTCGGATCATCTACGACGACGGCCAGGAGAGGACCTTCACCAGCGGCACGTCGCTGGAGCTGGAGGAGGGGTACGAACTGGCAATCGAATCGATCGACCTGGACGGCAACAAAGTTTACGTCGAGCTTCTGAAGGATGGCAGGGTTGTTGATGCAGAAATTATCAATGCCGGAGTGCTGGGAGCTGCCGCCGAGGAGAAGACCTACACCTACACCAGGGATATGGGAGAAGCCGAGGATGTGGTCACAATAGCGGTCCACTTCGAGCGATCCTTCCGGGGGGCCGATCAGGACCTGGCCACCATCGACGGGATATGGCAGATCTCCGAGACGCCGATCAGCGTCTAGGAGGCGATATCCAAGGGAAGATCGCCAATATTACCAGGGCTCTGAGCAGAGATCGACCGCCGCCCGGAAGACGTCGCAGGAGTGCAGGCGCCCGGGGCGGCGCCGGATGAGGAGGCCGCTGCCTGGCGCGGTGAGTTGGGCGAGATGTGAGGATTGAGGCTTATATAATTGAGCATAGAGGACGGCTTCGCAATCACGGCGTTTCTCACGAGAAGGTTGAAGCTGCTCGAAAGGAGGTCGAAGATATGGGCGCGGCAGAGGTAGAGAAGGTATCGGCGCTGGTCCCCCACCTGCTCACCATCCCCCATAAGAAGATCTGGGTCGATTACGACGAGGAGGCGGACGTCCTCTATGTGAACTTCAAGAGGCCTAGCCGTGCCGACGACTCCGAGCTGACCGACGACGACGTCATCATCAGGCGCGAGAAGGGCGAGGTGGTGGGGATGACCTTCCTCAACGTCGCCAAGCGGTTCGGGACGAAAGGCAAGGCCTGATCCCGGTGACGATGATGGCGGCCCTCACTGCCTCGCATTTGATTCGCCTGCCCGGAAGGTCCGTCGGGCTCATCCGACCCGAAAGCTCCGCCGGCGTCTCTCCTTCGCCCTCGCAGGTCACCTCGCCCCGGAGGATCGGACCGAAGGAGGGCGGCCATCAAGAAGCCGGTCTCTCGAAGGGGCGGCGGGGAATTACTTGTGGAGGTTGGGAAGGAAAACTTCCTTGCGGAGACAAGGGTCATCCTGATAAAAAAATGATAATTTAAGTGGGAAACTTATTTATATTATGGTTTTATAATGAGTATCTGCAACGAGCGTCTCGATGAAAAGGGATTTGAAAGAAATGTCAAAAGGATAAAGGATGATCAGCAAAAGGCTTGATATTATTCCCGAGAGAGCTCAGAGTGAGGGATTGTGGTAGAAATGAAAACTAAACTACTCGGTTGGGTTACCATAGGATTGATGATGGCAACGATAGTGGCGGCCAGCGACGATAGCTCCATCCCCCTGACACTTGGCGTGAGAGAAGATATCGTTGATGAGATTCTTACCAATGCGGCCTTGGCGGGATATTACCCTCAGGAAGTTAAGATATACGATCGACCTTGGGTACCCGAGCCTGGAGTCGAGCTTGTCATCCAATATCTAGATGATGATATAGTGGCTTCTGGCAGGCAGCAGGAGGTCGCAGATGATCTCTATACGATGGCATGGAATGCGTGCGCGGCCCGGCCAGAAACCGTCGACCAGATTTGGGTGGGAGTCACCTGCACAGCGAACCCTAACTTCTTAGCTGGTCACGGATGCGCCTTAGGGCAGAGAATTGGGCACCCACCTTGATCAAAGATCGCTTCAATCGCCGATGGTACAGTTTGCATGCCATATAGCTCCATGGCTAAATTATGGAATCGCCGAAGTTTTGTGCTTTTGGAGCTGGGGTATTGGCTGCTTGTCCAGCACGCAGTCAATGTCAGTGAGATACTTCCAGAAGGCGATTTCTAAGCCCAAGGAAAATCAAGGGATAAATATGAGCCCTCCGGACGGGCGGACGCGCCTTGGCGCCCGCCCTCCCGATGGCTTAGCATCCCTCCTTTAAGAGATGATCTTCACTCTTTCTTCAGCCACGGCATCATGGCCCGGAGCTCCGCGCCCACCTCTTCGATGAGGTGCTCGGACTCCATCCTCTCCAGGGCCCTCTTGACGGGAAGGCCGGCCTGGGACTCCAGGATCCACTCCCGGGCGAACTCGCCGGTCTGGATCTCCGTCAGGATCTCCCACATCGCCTCCCTCGACTGCTCGTTGATGATCCGGTCGCCCCGGGTGAGGCCGCCGTACTCGGCGGTGTTGGAGACGTTATCCCACATCCGCATCAGGC
>Ga0334890_1003519_pt1 | contig 15678 bp, 8 predicted proteins | sample GraSluR1_MG_3_FD_207220 | JGI IMG/M metagenome (GOLD analysis project Ga0334890, IMG submission 207220) | Sludge microbial communities from methane-producing bioreactor in Wageningen University, Netherlands - Granular Sludge_31_08-R1 | ecosystem: Engineered > Bioreactor > Anaerobic > Unclassified... | reverse complement strand
GGTGAACTCCGGCCCCACGTTCGCCCCGCCCATGCCCGCGGCCGGGTAGTCCTGTGGATTCGCCACCCAGTCGGTGTAGTGCCCCTTGATCAGCGAGCCGTACTCCGCCACGATGTCATACAGGCGGCGGGCTACGCCGGCATCGAAGTCGCTGGTATGCAAGTCGGTGCCCACCTTGCCCACGATGAAGCAGGGCCAGGCGTGGAGCAGATCGCGCGCCGCCAGACCTTCGCGCATCTCCGTAATAAAATACGTGAAGTTGTCCAGGTCCACCAGCCCGCCGTGGACCTCCTCCGTACCCACCTCGTAGGCGATGGGCGCAAGGCCGAGACGCACGCGCTCCGCTTCGGCGTACTCGATCATGTCGAGGGTGCGCTCCACGACCAGTTCGATGGGGATCGGGCTGTCCGCCGGCAATGTGCGGTCGACCGTGGGGTCGATGTGCAGGAGCGCATAGCCCGCCTCGAGCGAGGCCGTCAGGCTCCGCTTGACCTCGTGCATGGTCTCGCCCAGGGACAACTTCTGCGCGGCGTGCTTGTCCTTCAGCCACGGTCCGCCGTGATCCAGGCAAGGATAGAGCGGCGCGGTGCAGCCGTACTTGCGCGCGTAGGCCTGCATCTCCGCCACGAACTTAACCTGCGTCCAGCCGGTGTAGCCGCCGTCGCGGTCCACCTGGTTGAGCGTCGCCGCGAAGAGCATGGGCGTATTGTTGCGGGCTGCGACCAGCACCGCCGCCTCCAGCACTGCCGTCGAATTGGGACAGGCGGCGAGCAGCGTCACCTGGGCGCGGCCCGAGCGGCGCAGTTCGATGAGGCGTTGCACCAAAACATTGAGCGGTTCCATGACAATCTCCTCAAAGTACGATGTCACGAATTCCTGGGTCCACTGTCACCCTGAACGAAGTGAAGGGTCTCGACGTCAATCCCTACGGACTAGCGGAATTGTACTTGGCTCCTTTGGCGGATCAGTTGTTGCGCTTCGTCCAACGTGGCCTGGGCCGGCGTGCCGCCCGCGGCGCGCGTCGAGAGCGCCCCGCACGCGCAGGCCAGCGCCAGCGTATCGGCTAGGCCCCATCCTTGTGTATAGCCGTAGACGAAGCCGGCGTCGAAGCTGTCGCCCGCGCCCGTGGTATCTACGACGTCGACCGTGAAGCCAGGGTCGGCGATGCGCTGCATTCCCTGGCGGCAAAGCGCGCCGTCAGCGCCGCGCTTCACGGCGACAGTTGGGATCTGTGCAGCCAGCGCGTCGAGGGCCTGTTCCAGTTCGGGCCGGGCCGCGATGGCGAGCGCTTCCTGCTCATTGGGCAGAAAGACGTCCGTCTGCGCCAACGCCTCAGCCAGGCCGTGATTCCACTGCTCGTCGGGGTCCCAGTTGGTGTCCATCGACACGGTGGCCCCGGCGCGATGCGCCTCAGCCAGAAGTTCCGCCAAGCCGGGTTGCAGCAAGTGCTGCAAGAAGTAGCTCGTCACATGCACATGCCGCGTGCGCGCCAGCAGCGCCCGGTCCACCATTTCGGCGCGCAGCGCGTTGATGGCGCCGAGGTGGGTCAGGATGGCTCGGTCATATGCGCCGTCCTGCGTGTCGTTGAGGATCACGCTGAGGCCGGTTTTCTGGTCGGCGCGCACCTGCACGCCGCTGGGATCCACGCCGCGTTGGCGCAGGCTGTCCAGCATAAAGCGGCCGAAGAGGTCGTCGCCGACCACGCCGCAGTAGGCGGTGCGCAGCCCCAACCGCGCACACCCGCAGGCGAAGATGACGCCGGAGCCGCCCGGCGTCAGCGCGGCGTCGTCGATCACTTTTTCGGCCTGTCCGAATGCAGGGCGCGCCCCGCCGGAGAGGATCAGATCGACATTGATCTCGCCGAGGACTAACACGTCGTAATCAGGCATTGACTCGATTCCGGGAGTAGCGGGCGGCAGCCGCGACGCAAACATCAATAGCCGCGACAGGGCGGCAAGGACGCCGCCTGCCCTCGATTCTACGGGCTTGCGCAGCGGGTGTCAAAAGCGGGCGCGCCAGGGAACGCGCCGCATCGCAACGCAATGCGCCCCGAATAGTGTAGGTGCGTATTGTCTTGGGGGCGCGCACTCTGTCACCCTGAGCCGTGCAACGGCGAAGGGTCTCCATTTCGACTTGGAGATGCTTCGCTTGGGAGCCCCTGGGCACAGCATGACAACTCGTCTTCAATTAAAGTGGGCCCGATCCGCGTTGGGCTTTTGGCATAACCTTGGCAGGGTGCTATTCTATGGGGTGTTGCGCGGAAACGGTCATTGCGTCGAGCCGCGCGCGGGCGCCAGACTTGCCGCGCCGGATGCCGGCAGTCTGCGCAACCTGTCGGGAAGCTTGTTGGGAAGGATGTGCCGGCAATCATGCATGTCGAGCTTTTAGCCTATACGCAACAGAACCCGCTTCTGAACCCGGAAGCGCTCGCCGGTTTCAGCGATCTCGCAACGATCTGGAACGGGCAAGGCTCCTACACGGAGCAACTGATCGAGTACGCCGGCCGCGTCTGCTATCGCAGCACCCACCGCATGGGCACGTCGCCGGAGTTCATCGCCGCCCGCGTGCGCGAGGGACACGAAGACATCATCGAGCATGCGGTCGTGACGCTGCGCTTCAGCGGCGACGATGCGCCGTTGCGCTGGCGCATGCTCAACCGCCACTGCGAAGTCACCGAACTGGGTCAAGGCCATTGGCTCGTCAGCGGCAACACCCGCGTTTGGCTCAGCCTGTTTCGCGCCGGCGCCGGCTTGGAAGCGCTGCCCATCCTCTACCGCATCGCGCCTAAGGTATTCGACGAATACGCCGAAACGCTGCAAATCGAGACGGCGCCCGACATCGACCTGCCCGAGGCCGCCCCTGTGCAACCCGACGCGCTCCTGCCTGTGCAGGACGGGTCCATGCGCGTGACGCTGCTCGGCTTCACCCAACCGCTGCTGGACGACCCGAAGCTGTCGCTCGACCACGGCTCGGCTACCTTCCTGTTCGAGGGCATCAGCCGCGCTTGCACGCACCAACTCGTGCGCCACCGTCTCGCCAGCTTCAGCCAGGAATCGCAGCGCTACGTTGCGCTTGAGCGCGGTGAATGGCAGCCTATCGTGCCCGACACGGTCGCCGCCAACCCGGAGGCAATGGCCGAGCTAGAGAGTTTCTGGCGCATGGCGGAGGAGAAATACGCCAGGTTACGCAGCCTGGGCATTCGCAAGGAAGATGCCCGCTTCCTCCTGCCCAACGCAGCCGAGACGCGCATCGTCACCACCATGAACTTCGCTGCCTGGAGCCATTTCCTGTGGCTGCGTGCCGTCGACAAAGCCGCGCAGTGGGAAATTCGCAGAATGGGGCAGCACGTCCTGGTCATGCTGCACGCCATTGCGCCCCAGGTATTTGCCGAACATTGGAAAGTCTACACGGAAAAGTTTGCCACGCCATGAGTATGTATTCACGCTCCCACCTGCTCCAACTTGAGTCCGAAGCCATCTTCGTCCTGCGCGAAGTGGCCGCCCAGTTTGAACGTCCGGTCCTGCTCTTTTCCGGCGGCAAGGACTCCATCGTCCTTTCGCACCTCGCCCGCCGCGCCTTTTGGCCGGGCAAGATCCCGTTCCCGTTGATGCACATCGACACCGGCCACAATTTCGAGGAGACGCTGGACTTCCGCGACCGCCTCGTCGAGCAACTCGACGCCCACCTGATCGTGCGCTATGTGCAGGATTCCATCGACCAGGGCCGCGTCGTCGAGGAAACGGGACCGAACGCCAGCCGCAACACGCTGCAGACGGTCACCCTGCTCGACGCCATTGCCGAGTTCAAGTTTGAAGCCGCCATCGGCGGCGCCCGCCGCGACGAAGAGAAGGCGCGCGCCAAGGAACGCTTCTTCTCGCACCGCGATACCTTCGGCCAGTGGGACCCCAAGAACCAGCGCCCCGAGTTGTGGAACCTGTTCAACGGGCGCAAGCACCAGCGCGAGCATTTCCGCGTCTTCCCGCTCAGCAACTGGACCGAGATGGACATCTGGCAGTACATCGCCCTGCGCGAGGTCGAGATTCCTGTCCTCTATTACTCGCACCGCCGTGATGTCATCCGCCGTGACGGCGTCCTGCTCGCCGCCTCGCCCTACATCGGCCTGATGGACGGCGAACAGCCGGAGAACAAGATCGTGCGCTTCCGCACCATCGGCGACATGACCTGCACCGGCGCGGTCGAGTCGCTGGCCGCGTCCCTCGACGACATCATTCGCGAAGTCGCCGCGGCGCGCGAAACGGAACGCGGCACGCGCGCCGACGATAAACGCTCCGAGGCCGCCATGGAAGACCGCAAGCGCGTCGGCTATTTCTAGCCCGCCGCTTGCCGCCTGTCGCTTTCGTGTTGTCACGCCTGTAGCTGAATGCCAAAGAGAACGTTATGTCTATATCATTAGAGAAAAGCGCACCCCAACCGGAAGTCTCCGCCGCGATCGGCTCGGATCGCAACCAGTATCTCGCCATGGACCTGCTGCGCTTTACCACCGCCGGCAGCGTCGACGACGGCAAGAGCACGCTGATCGGGCGCATGCTGTATGACAGCAAAGCCATCTTCGAGGACCAGCTCGAAGCTGTGGAGCGCGCCAGCCGCCAGCGCGGGGACCCCTACGTGGACCTGGCGCTGCTCACCGACGGCCTGCGCGCCGAGCGCGAACAGGGCATCACCATCGACGTGGCCTACCGCTACTTCGCCACCCCGCGGCGCAAGTTCATCATCGCCGACACGCCCGGACACATCCAGTACACGCGCAACATGGTTACCGGCGCGTCGACCGCCGAACTCGCCATCATCCTCATCGACGCGCGCAAGGGCGTCGTCACGCAGTCCAAACGGCACGGCTTCCTCGCCTCGCTGCTGGAGATCCCGCACGTTCTCGTCACGGTCAACAAGATGGACCTGGTTGACTATGACCAGGAGGTCTACGAGCGGATCGTGGCCGAATACGCCGAGTTCGCCACCAAGCTGTCCGTGCAGGACATGACCTTCATCCCCATCTCGGCGCTGCTCGGCGACAACGTCGTCCACAAGAGCGAGAAGATGCCGTGGTATGACGGCCCCACGCTGCTGCACCACCTGGAAAATGTCAACGTCGGCGCCACGCGCAACCTGGTCGACTTCCGCTTCCCGGTTCAGATGGTCGTGCGCCCCCACCAGGACCTGCGCGGCTTTGCCGGGCAGATCGCGTCCGGCACCATCTCGCCCGGCGAAGAGATCGTCGTGCTGCCGTCGGGCCGCACCAGCCGCGTGCGCTCCATCCTGAGCTACGAGAAGGGACTGGACGAGGCCGCCGCGGGCGATTCGGTCATGCTCACGCTCGAAGACGAGATCGACATCAGCCGCGGCGACATGATCGTGCGCAAGAACAACCTGCCGCACGTCGCCAACCAGTTGGAATGCACGGTCTGCTGGATGAACGAAGAGCCGCTCAACCCCGGCGGTTCCTATATCCTACAACACACCACCCGCCAGGTGCGCGCCTTCATCTCCGAGCTGAACTACCGCATCGACGTGGACACGCTGCACCGCGACCCGGCCAAAACCTTGCAGTTGAACGAGATTGGGCGCATGAAGATCACGACGACGCAGCCGCTCTTCTTCGACCCGTACCGCCTCAACCGCAACACCGGCGGCTTTATCCTCATCGACCCCTACACCAACGTCACCGTAGCCGCGGGCATGATCCGCCGCCGGGCGCGCACGCTGGACGAGGTCGTTACCGCCGAACCGGAGCGCAAGCGTTCGTCCAACGTGGTGTGGGAAGGCGGCGAGATCACGCGCGAGATGCGCGAGCGGCGCAACGGCCATCGCTCCGCCGTCCTGTGGTTCACCGGCCTGTCAGGCTCCGGCAAATCGACCATCGCGCGCCGCCTCGAACAGCGCCTCTTCGACATGGGCCTGCATACCTCCTTCCTCGACGGCGACAACGTGCGCCACGGGCTGAACGGGGATCTCGGCTTCTCGCCCGAAGACCGCAAGGAGAACATCCGCCGCGTAGCCGAAGTGGCCCGGCTCAACTTCGAGAACGGTCATCTCGCCCTCTGCACCTTCATCTCGCCCTATCGATCCGAGCGAGAGTTCGCCCGGCACCTGTTGCCGGAAGGCCGCTTCCTCGAGATCTACGTTAAGTGCGACATCGAAGTGTGCAAACGCCGCGACCCGAAGGGCCTCTACGCCAAAGCCATCCGCGGCGAGATCAAGGAATTCACCGGCATCTCCGCGCCCTACGAGGAGCCGCAAAACCCGGAGATCCTCGTCGAGTCGGATGTGCAGAGCGTGGACGACATCGTCGAATACATCGTAGAGGAAATGACGCGTCGCGGGCTGATCGGCGGCTGAGTTGTTGCCGCCGTTATAGCATGGAAACGATAACAGCGGACCGAAACGTCGCCGGGTACGCGGCAAGTCGCCCAAGACGCATTCGGCCAGGACGCAAACACTGAAAGCGCTACGTATCGCCAAGATGAAAAAAGACGAACTTATAGCCAAATTTGAGCGTCGCGAGGCGCGCGTCGCCGTCATCGGCCTCGGCTATGTCGGCCTGCCCCTGGCTGTGACCTTCGCCGAGGCCGGCTACGACGTGACGGGCATCGACGTGGACGCGGCCAAGGTCGCGGCCGTCAACCGCGGCGAGTCATACATCGACGATGTGCCGTCCGCCGAACTGGCGCCGCTCATTCGCGCTGCCCACGCAGCGCCGGCCACAGCAGCAGCCGCATCCCAGGCCCCGCCCCGCCCCGCCAGTGCGCCGCGACAAGGGTCGCTCTACGCTACGACCGACTACGGCGCGCTGGCCAGCTGTGACGCCGTATCCATCTGCGTGCCCACGCCGCTCAACAAGACCGGCGACCCGGACATCTCCTATATCACCGACGCGGCCGGCCAGATCGGCCGCTACCTGCACGGCGGCATGGTCGTCGTCCTCGAATCGACGACCTTCCCCGGCACGACCACGGAACTTGTGCTGCCCATCCTGCAGGAACACAGCGCTATCGCCGCGGCCAACGGCAACGGCCTGCTGCACGTCGGCCGCGACTTCTTTCTCGCCTTTTCGCCGGAGCGAGTCGACCCGGGACGCACCGACTGGACCACGCGTAACACGCCCAAGGTCATCGGCGGCGTCACGCCGGACTGCCTCACCGTCGCCTGCGCTTACTATAGCTCAGCCATCGAAACCATCGTGACCGTCTCCTCGCCCGACGCCGCGGAGATGGTCAAGTTATTTGAGAACACCTTCCGCTCGGTCAATATCGCCCTTGCCAACGAGCTGCTCCTCATGTGCGACAAACTCGGACTGGACGCGTGGGAGGTGATCAATGCGGCCGCGACCAAGCCCTTCGGCTTCATGAAGTTCACGCCGGGGCCGGGGCTGGGCGGCCATTGCATTCCCATCGACCCGCACTACCTCTCCTGGAAATTGCGCACGGTGGAATATAACGCACGCTTTATCGAGCTGGCCAGCGAGATCAACACCGAGATGCCGCGTTACTGGGTGCAGAGAGTTCAAGATGCGCTCAACGACCGCGGCAAGCCGGTTAAGGGCAGCCGCATCCTGGTGTTAGGCGTCGCCTATAAGAAAGACGTCGGCGACTTGCGCGAGTCGCCCGCCCTCGACATCATTCACCTACTGCATGAAAAGGGCGCCGATGTCTCCTATCATGACCCGCATGTGCCGGAACTGCGCATCGACGCCGCGCGCATGGCGAGCGTGCCGGACCTGCCCGCCGCGCTGCGCGACGCCGACTGCGTGATCATCGCCACCGACCATTCAACCTATGACTGGAGCCGAATCCGCCAAGAAACCGGCCTGATCGTCGACACCCGTCACGCCTTGGGTTAACCGTTATGCCGTCTCACGCCTTGCGCGGCAGCGACGCGTTTTTACAGCAGGCGCGCCGCAACAACTGGCAGCGCTACCTCGAATCGCTCGAACCCAAGCCCGGCCCGCACGCGTCCCGCGGCTGGGATCTGTGCGTCCTCACCGCCAGCGACCGCAATCAGGCCGAGATGATGCACCGCCAGCTCGACTGGCGACGCGGCCGGGGCTTGCTGCCCGCCGCCACGCGTTTCCATGTCATCGCCGACCCCGGCGGCAGGCGCATCGGCTCCGGCGGGGCCACCCTGCGCATTCTGGCCGCGCTGTCCCAGCCCGTAGAGCAACTTGCAGAGCTTGATGCGGACCCGGACCTGCTGGACCTGGCAAAGACGGCCACAGACCGGCAGCGCACCCTGATCATCCATTCCGGCGGCGACTCGCGGCGGCTGCCGCACTGCTCCGCCGTCGGCAAGCTCTTCGCCCGCATCCCCCACCTCCTGCCGGACGGCCGCGCCTCGACCATCTTCGACGAGATGCTCATCAACCTGAGCGGCATCGCCGCGGCCGCGCCGCCCGGCGCGCTCGTCGTTTCGGGCGACGTCATGCTCGTCTTTGACCATCTCCAACTCTCGTTTCACCGCCACGGCGTCACCGGCGTAGCGATCGCCGCGCCGGCGGAGTTGGGGCTGCGCCACGGCGTTTACGTCACCTCGCCCGGCAGCAAGAACGTCGCCGCTTTTCTGCACAAAGCCTCCCGGCAGGAATTGGAACGCTGGGGAGCGATCGACGCCGCCGAGACCGTGCCGATCGACACCGGCCTGGCCTGGTTCGACGCCTCGACCGCGGCCCAGTTCGCCGCGCTGCTCGCCGAACCCGCCGTGCGCGACCTCGCCGCGGGCCAGGCCGTTGGGGCCGCCGGCATCAACCTCTACGGCGACTTGCTCCTGCCGCTGGCGGAATCCACCGAACGCCTGGCGTATTTGGGCGACGAGAGCGACGGCCCGGCGACGCCCGGCCTGCGCGCCGCCCGCCAGGCCATCTGGACACGGCTGCGCGGCACGCCCCTGACGGCTGAACGGCTGGAACCCGCGGTCTTTGTCCACTTCGGCACGTCGGCCGAGTATTGGCGCATGGTCGCCGGCGACACCGCGCTGGCGCACCTGTGCGGCTGGTCGCGCCATGCCGGCGCCTGGCTGGCTCCCGCTGCGCAGCAGGCGGGCGACGCCTTCGTGCTGATCAACGCCGCGCTCGACGCGCCGCCCGCCGAGCCTGAACCCGGCAGCCCGCAACTCCCCGCCCTCATCTCCGACAGCCGCCTGCCCCATCTCGATTGGCAGGGCCGGACCATCGTCGCCGGCCTGCTCACAGAGCGCGACGTGACGCTTGGCGCAGACCTCGTGCTGCACCAACTGCCGGTGACGAACGGCTTCGTCACGCGTCTCTTCGGCCTCGACGACGACCCCAAGCGGCTGTGGAGCGACGACAAGGCGACGTTTCTCAACCGGCCCTTCGGCGGCTGGCTGGCCGAACTGGGCGAAGCGCCTGAAGTCCTATGGCCGCACGTGCCGCCGCAGCAGCGCAACCTGTGGCATGCACGGCTCTACCCGGTGACCGATGACCGCGATGCCAGCCTAGAGTTGACGCTGCCCCTACAAACCCCCGCCGCGGCCTCTGCCGCCTGGCGCAGCCGCTGGAAGGCCGCCGAGCGTCTCTCCCTGGCCGAGGGCTTCACCCACGCCGGCGGCGCGCGCATCCTCGACGACATCACCGCGGTCGAAGACGCCATCGCAGCCGAACACGCGATCGCGGCCATTCGCCAAGAGCGCCCCGCCGAGGAAGCCGCCCGCGCCCTGACCACGCGTGACCCCGCCGCCCTGGCTCGCCGTTGTCGCCTGGTCGAAAAACGGCTGGAGGAGGGGCCGCAGACGCTGCCCTGGCGCGGCCTGGCCGCCCTCGCCGCGGCGACGGGCGACGCCGCCTACGAAGACCGCGCCTTCGCTAACCTGGCGCAGGCCATCGAAGCGGACGTCAATCGCCGCCTGGGCCGGGCAAGCGCCGCCCTGCAACCTGCCGAAGCGGCGCATGGCGCGGTGCGCGTGGCCGCGCCGGCCCGTGTCGATTTCGGCGGCGGCTGGACCGACACCCCGCCCTACAGCATCGAGCGCGGGGGCATCGTCCTCAACGCCGCAGTCACCCTGCGCGGCCGCCCTCCCATCATCGCCGAGGCGTCCTGGCTAGAGGAGCCGGCGCTGACCCTCGTCAGCCGCGACATCGACGAGACCCTGCGCCCCGAAGTCGCCGGCGAAGTCCTCGACTACCGCAACCCCGCCGACCCGTTCGCCCTGGTCAAGGCCGCGCTCGTGCTCAAGGGCGTCGTCCCCGCCGGCGCGGACCCCGCTGCGCCGCTCTCGACCCTGCTTGCCGGGCTTCCCGGCGGCATACAGCTCGCCACGCAGACCGCCATCCCGCGCGGCTCTGGCCTGGGCACGAGTTCGATCATGGCCGGCGCCGTGCTGACCGCGCTGGACAGGCTGCTCGGCCAGGCGGATCTGGCGGCAGAGTCCGACGCGGAAGCGCTCTTTGACCAGGTTCTCTGTCTGGAGCAGATGATGACGACCGGCGGCGGCTGGCAGGACCAGGCCGGCGGCCTGACCGGCGGCGTCAAGCTGGTCACGAGCCGTCCCGGCCTGCCCCAACAACTCACCCTGACGCCCCTCTCGCCCGCAGCGCAAGACGCGCTGCGCCGGCGTCTGCTGCTCGTCTACACCGGTCAACAGCGCCTCGCCAAGAACCTGCTGCGCGCGGTCATGGGCCGTTGGATGGCGCGCGACCCCGAAATGGTCTGGATCCTGGGCGAGATCGGCCGGCTGGCCGTCGCCATGCGCGACGCGCTCGAGGCCGGGGACGCGGACGGTTTCGGCGCGCTGCTGTCCGAGCACTGGCAGCTCAACAAGCGCATGGACCCCGGCTGCACGAATCCGTTTATCGACGACTTGTTCGCATTTGTGCAACCCTACATTTCCGGCGGCAAGCTGGCAGGCGCCGGCGGCGGCGGTTTCGCCATCGTCGTCGTACGCCACGCGCAGGCAATCGCCGAACTAGCCAACGCCCTCAACCAGCGCTACGCCCAGACGCCGCTCGCCCTGTGGGAGGCGGCCATCTCTGCGCAGGGGGTGTCAGTTGATTAACCCGCGGCGCATGCCGTACCGTTTTTCGCCGACAGAGCGTATAATCAAGCGGCGCAATGCCGTAACACAGAGATGAAACCATTGCCAATCACATCAGCAGCAAAGGCTTGGCCGCACCGATGACCCGCACTTATTTTCGCTTCATACGGATGGCTCTGCTCATCGCCGGCGCAACCGGTCTTCTGTTCGGCGCCTGGCACAATGCCTCTGTATTGGCAGCCGGTCTGGCGCAGAGCGCGCCCCCTGCCACCGAGGAAGCCCGCTACGCGCTGCCGAGCTACTGGCAGGGCGCGGCCACGGTTTCGATCGACGAACTAGGCGACGTCGCCCCGCCGCTGCAGGTCATAGAGGCGGCGGGCGATTTCCAGTTCAGCTATATCCCCGCAGAGGACGGCGACGTCATCCGCATTCTGCCCGACAGCGCGGCGGAGGCGCCCGGCCGCTTTTTGCGCCTGGCGTGGCCGCTCTCCCTGGACGGCGTCGACCCCGCCCTGCCCGCGGGCCAGGTCGTGGCGTTGGCCGCGCAGGCGCGAGCCTTCTCGCCGCCGGACGGCGTCACCCTCGCCATCCGCGAGTACGACGGCGACGTGTGGACGAGCAGCAGCGCTCGCATGGACCAGGTGCAGTGGACGGACTACGCGGTCAGCCGCGCCATTTCCGCCGATGCGGTCGCCGTCGAGTTGGGCATCGAGTGGGCGCTTACCGGCGCCAACGCCTGGATCGAGTTGCGCAATCTGGCCGTGACGATCCTGCCCGCGCCGGCGGATGAGGAGGCGACCGACCTCTCGCCCACCGACACGCCCACGCCCGTCACGACGCCCCCGCCGGCGGACACGCCCACGCCGACGCCAACGCCGCTGCCAACGCCGACGCCGCTGCCAACGCCGACGCCGCTGCCAACGCCGACGCCGCTGGCGCTGGCGGCGGAACCTGCTCCTGTTGCGCAAGAGAGCGAGGCTCAAGCCGCCGAGGAAAGCCCCAGCCTGATCGTGGTCACGTCTACGCCTACGCCGGCGGATGTGTTCGCCGCGGCCACGCAGGCGGCAATGGCGACCGAGTGGGCGATGGTCTTGGGGCCTGCCACCGCTACGCCGGAGAACATGGCGACGCCGACCAACACGCCTGCGCCGCTCGTGGTCACGAACACGCCACAGCCCGCTAATGCCGCCACGGCCACCTACGAAGCCCTCTTTGCCACTGCCGTGGCCTTTACCACGGGCACGCCGACGCCATTCCCGGCGGGCGTACCGGTCGTAACCGCCACGAACACGCCGGCCCCCGCACCGACGCAACCCGCGCCGACGAGGACGCCTACGCCGATTTTCGCCTATGTAGACGATCTCTTCTTCCCCACGAGCACGCCGACCCCTGTCATTCCGCAGCAACTCGTGGGCAAGATCCTGTTTCTGTCGCCCTATCTGGCCGCCAACGCCACCCGCCCCAACGCGTTTATGATTAACCCGGACGGCACGGGCTTGGCGCTGCTCACCAACCGCCATTTCTATGACCGCGCCAAAGCGCGCGACGCCTACTCAGCCGACAAGCGTTTCTACGCCTATGCACAGCGCGAGCCGCTGGGTGGTCGTTCAGGACTGATTCAAGTATACTGGGACGACGCAGAATACGGCAGCACAGGCCACCAGCTCACCTACTTTGGCGCGGGCACGGCCTGGGCGCCCGCCTTCTCACCTCGCTCGTCGGAGACCGTGGTCCTGGTTTCCAGCGAAAGCGGCAACGACGAGATCTGGCTGGCGCAGCGCAACCAATGGCCGGCTGTGCAACTCACCCAGAACGAGTGGGAATGGGACCGCAGCCCGAGCTTCTCGCCCGACGGCACGCAGATCGTCTTCGAGTCCAACCGCACCACCGGCACGCGCCAGCTCTGGATCATGGACGCCGGCGGCCAGAACCAGCGGCAGATCACCAACTTCCCCTTCGAGGCGTGGGAGCCGGTGTGGGTGAAGTATGTGGATGATTGAATTTTCAGTCATTCATCTGTTCCGCTCATGCTTATTACACCTGAGATAGGTGCATAAGTTGTCTATGGTAAAGCGAGCATATCGGCTCGCGATAGATAACCGCTAGCTATTGCCAATATTGACGATATGTCTGTGTTAACGTGGCGCAGACAGCACATAGGGCTTAATTGTTGAAGAGGGAAATACCTCACGAAGATGCAAAGAGTATTACACGTAGTTGGCGCCCGCCCTAACTTCATGAAAGTCGCTCCGATAGTACATGCCATGGCGCGCGAACCAGGCCAGTTCGACCAACTCTTAGTTCATACGGGCCAGCATTACGACGCCAATATGTCACATGTCTTTTTCGAAGAACTAGGACTTCCGCGGCCAGACGTAAATCTGGGAGTGGGTTCGGGTTCTCATGCACAGCAGACTGCGGTGGTGATGCAGAAATTTGAGCCTATTCTGCTAGAATACCAGCCCGACTGGCTTGTTGTCCCTGGTGACGTCAACTCGACTCTGGCCTGCGCCCTGGTAGCGGCCAAACTCGGCACGAAGATTGCTCATGTCGAAGCGGGACTGCGTTCTTTCGATCGGACAATGCCCGAGGAGATCAACCGCGTCCTAACGGACCAAATAAGCGAGCTCCTCTTTACACCTTCGAAAGATGCTGACCAGAACTTGCAGCGCGAAGGCATCGATGAAGCCAGAATATGTTTTGTCGGCAATGTCATGATCGACACCTTGGTTCGGCTGCTCCCTAAAGCCGAAGAGCGCTGGCCAAATCTGCTCCGAGAATTCAAGTTAGGGGACTATCTGCTAGTAACCCTGCATCGGCCTTCCAACGTAGATGATCCAACTACCCTCTCACAAATCATGCAGGCTCTACAGCAGTTAGGCAGAGACATCCAGGTAGTTTTTCCCGTACATCCACGCACACGAAGCAAGCTCGCCCAAATCGGGTTCGGAGCTACGATTTCTGGCATTCGTCTACTCGAACCATTTGGTTATCTCGATTTCCTTGCACTTCAGGCCCATGCAGCGTTAGTCCTGACCGATTCAGGGGGGGTGCAAGAAGAGACTACCTATTTAGGCATTCCCTGTTTGACAGCGCGCCCGAATACGGAACGTCCGGTCACGATCAGTCTCGGCACCAATCGTCTAGTCAAGAGCCATTGCTCGGCAATCGTGAAGGAAGCCAAAGCTCAACTAGATGGAGATCGCAGGCTATCGAGCGTGAACTCAGCCCCCCCGGCGCTTTGGGATGGCAAGGCAGCCGATCGAATTGTCGATGCACTACGAAAGGCAGACTAGATGCGGCAAGTCCTGATTCGTCGTGGGCAGGTTAGCGTGGAACAGATCCCTGCTCCGCTGGTAGAACCTGGCCATGTGCTGGTGGAGGTGGCCTACTCTCTGATCAGCGCCGGCACCGAGATAGCAGGGGTGACGCAATCGGGCAAATCATTAGTTCAGCGCACCCTGGAAAAGCCTGAACGGATTCACAAGCTCATCGATCATCTTAAGGCTCAGGGTATTCGCAAAACAGTTGCCAAGATTAACCGCCAACGGGGGGAGAGCGTCCCTAGCGGCTACTCATGTTCGGGCATTGCCGTACAAGTAGGCGCTGGGATTACGAACATCCATCCTGGTGACAGGATTGCCTGTGCTGGGGCCGGGATCGCCAACCATGCCGAAATCGTGCTGGCGCCTCATAACCTGTTGGTAAAATTGCCGGCCGGTTGTGCCTTGCGAGATGCGGCTTCGGTGACCCTGGGGGCGATTGCCATGCAGGGCGTAAGGCGGGCTGACCCGCGTTTGGGCGAGATCGTCGCTGTGATCGGGCTGGGGCTATTGGGCCAACTCACAGTGCAATTGCTAAAGGCCGCAGGTTGCCGAGTGATCGGGCTAGACCTGGACGATCGCCGGGTTGATTTGGCCAAGGAGTCGGGGGCTGATCTCGCCCTGAATCCGGCATCTGTAGACGTAATCAATGAAATCCGTCATATGACCGGGGACCACGGTATTGACGCAACCATCATCACCGCAGCATCGCGAAGCAACGAAATTGTAGCCCAAGCAATGCAGATTACCAGAAGAAAAGGGCGGGTGGTAGTAGTGGGTGATGTAGGCCTGGGACTACAGCGCTCCCCGTTTTACGAAAAAGAGATCGATTTCCTCATTTCTTGCTCCTATGGACCGGGGCGCTATGACGAACAGTACGAGGAAAAGGGGCTAGACTATCCCTATGCATATGTGCGTTGGACGGAAAACCGCAACATGCAGGAGTACTTGCGCCTCGTTTCCGAGGGGAAGTTGAAGCTTGGACATATTCTCGAACAGGAATATGAACTAGATCAGGCGCCCCAAGCCTATGCCGCCCTCCAAGCTGCTAATGATAAGCCTCTGGGTGTGCTCCTGCGCTATCTCGTTAAGGACGAGAGCATACAGGCGCAGAAACAGACAACAAAGGTGGCCTTACAATCCCGGCGGGCGGGCGATAAAATACGCATTGCAGTGATCGGCACTGGCAGTTTCGCCAAGAACACGCATCTGCCTAACCTGCAGAGACTCTCCGATCTCTATCACATCCGGGCCATAATGAGCAGAACGGGCAGCAATGCCAAAGCCGCCGTCGAGCAGTTTGGCGCCGACTATGCCAGCACAAATTATCAGGATGTGCTGGACGACCCCGATGTGG
>Ga0334890_1003517_pt1 | contig 15681 bp, 13 predicted proteins | sample GraSluR1_MG_3_FD_207220 | JGI IMG/M metagenome (GOLD analysis project Ga0334890, IMG submission 207220) | Sludge microbial communities from methane-producing bioreactor in Wageningen University, Netherlands - Granular Sludge_31_08-R1 | ecosystem: Engineered > Bioreactor > Anaerobic >... | reverse complement strand
AGGATGCGTACCACTGTGGAGTCGATATCCAGATACTCTCCCAACCCGCCACACACGCCGCCAATCATCCGATCGGACTCACTACGATATAATCTTCGTTTTTCCATAAGTAGACCTCCTGTTGTCTACTTATTAATACGCAGGGTTTATAAAAAAGTTGCATACCGCCCCTGCCGCCGGTCTCATCAAGACAATCAACCAAGCTTGTACTGCAATGGACTCCCCCATCCCCCAACAAACCAGCATGCGCGAGGCTTCAACCTGGCGGCGAAAAACACCCTAGCCGGCTTCCTCATCATCCATCATCTTCAAGAACAAATCCACCACATGCGGATCAAATAAATTGCCACTGTGTGTGTGAATATATGCATAGGCTTCCTCAAGGGGCCAGCCATCCCGGTAAGGCCGGTGTGAGGTCAGCGCATCCCACACATCTACTACGGAGAAGATGCGCGCTGCCAACGGAATCTCTTCTCCCTTCAACCCGCGCGGATAACCGCCACCATTCCAGCGTTCGTGGTGGCAATAGGGAATATCCAGCGAGTTCTGTAGAAAAGGAATCGAGGACAGCATCTGGCGGGCAAATTCAGGATGCCTGCTCATGATCTCCCATTCTTCAGGTGACAAAGGCTGCGGTTTCAGCAAAATCGAATCCGGCACGGCCATCTTGCCAATATCATGCAGAATGGCACCGCGCCGCAGCGCAGGCAGATCGCCTTCCCAAACGCCCAAACGCTGTGCCAGACGAACCGTCAAATCCACCACCCGCTCCGAATGCCCCTGGGTTTCCTTGTCGCGCAGCTCCAAAGCTTTGGACCACCCCCAAATGGTGGCATCATAAGCCGCTTTCAATTCTTCATTCGACCGCTGCAAACTGCCAATCAACTCAGCATGGTCAATCGCCATGGCCGCATCCGCAGCCAGCGCTTCCATGAAATTCAACCACTCATCTTCAAGCTCATATTCTGTCCGATGAAAAATTTCCAAAACACCCTTCACTTCCCCTTTTGCAATCAAGGGCAGGGCAAGATAAGAAATGAATTTTTCTTCATTGATCAACTTCAAACAGGCTTCATCAATCTGCTTGTGTTCAGATAATTTTTTGACAAACACGTTCTTCCGATCCTGCACAGCCTGCCCGGACAATACATTCTCACCGCATAGACCGCCATCCTTGGCGAACTGTGTTTCAAAACCTCGGCCGACCGCATAGACAAACTCGCGATTTTTGGGATTTAACACCAACACATCTGCGGCATCCACACCAAAATGCTCAACAAGTTGATCCAGCAGCACTTCCAGCGAAATGTTTAGATCAACATCCCCGCTGACGGCCAGGTTGAGCGTGCGCAGCGCCGTCACCCGAACCAGCCTGCGTTGTGTATCTTCATACAGTGTCACGCGATGTATAGAACTGGCAGCAATATCTGCCACTGCTTTCAAGGTACGTTCCTCATCTTCAGCGATCTTGCGGTGGTTGACCACCAACACTGCCCCGATCGCTTTCCCTTCCACCAGCAAAGGCGCCAGGATACCCGCACGGCCTGATCCAACAAAATTGGCGTTATCATGGTAAATTTGTCCGCTGTGGATCCGCGATTCTGCCCACAAATTTTCTTCCTTAATCGTTTCCCCCACGAGGACATCCAGATCCCCTTGTCCCAGCTCAAAATGGAGCAGATCATCGTCGTCCTCATCATAAAAGCCTACTGCTACGCCGCTTGCGTCCAGCAGATCCATTAATGTGGCGATAATTACCCGCAAGGTTTCCAGCCGTGAAGGGATGCCGCGCAATGCAGCTGCAATCACGGCCATCCCCTCCTGCTCACGGGCGCGCATTTTGGCTTCATGAATATCCCGGCCAACGGATTGGATTTCAACCACCTGGCCGTCCTCATCAAGAATGACCCGATCGCGCCACTGACACCAGCGCACCTCACCTTTTGCACCAATATTGCGGTGCTCATGAAGCCCTGTTGGCACCTCGGCACCAAGTTGCAGTCCATATTGACGGGCTTCCGGCACGTCATCGGTCACAATATTGTCCTGAACCGTCTTGCCAATCCAATCTTCCTGCGTCCCGCCAAAAAAGCGGCAAAACGCCTCATTCACGAAAGTGATCACCATATCATCCAAAAACCAGCGCACAATAAAATCAGTCTGATCCTCGACAATGCCGCGGTAGCGCGTTTCACTTTCGCGCAAGGCGCGGTCAATCGTCATGTGCTGAATTGCTGCGCTGATAATGCCGGCCGCCGTGCGCAGCGCACCGATTTCAATTTCTGCAAACTCACGCTCTGCCAGACACTCATTGAAACCGATGAATCCCCACCACTTCTCCCCTTCAAAAATAGGGACAGACAGGAGCGCTTGAATACCTTGAGGTGCTAATTGTTTACGCGCCTCTTCTTCCATCTCACTCACATTTCCAAAAAAGACCTTACCTTCCGCCAAATTGGCGGATAATACCGATATCATCGGAAATTCTTCTAAAATGGGGTTCCCCAAACGGGCGCTAATCCCCTCTGCAACCCATTCATACTGCAACCGGTAAGATTCAGGCTTGCCATTTTGATACACATTCTTAAAAATATACACGCGGCTGACTTCGGCAGCCTGCCCCATCCGCTCCAGCATGCTGTAAATGGTGGCATCGGTATAGCCATCCCGCATAAAATCGCCAGCGGCGAGACTGATCGCCCACAGCATGGCACTGTAGCGATGAGAAGCCTCCTCAATCCGCTTGCGTTTGGTGATGTCCCGCACCAGAGAAAGAATATTATCCTTGTCATACAGCACAAGACGTTCTTCAAAAAACCGGGGTTCCCCATTTACCTCAAGCTGGTATTCCAGCATCTGGGGCTGGCCGGTCTGCAAAGCAGCTGTAAACAAAGGCATCAGCAGCTGCATGTGCTCTTCAGAATAAACCTCAGCCAATTTTCGACCCAGGAATTTTGAGGGTGGGGCAAACAGCAGGGACGAATCCTGGGCCTGATAACCAAGGAATTCTCCAGCCCGATTCAAAAGATAAAGCGTGTCAGGGAAAGCTTTCAGCAAAACACGGCTGCGCTCCTCACTTTCTCCCAGGGCCTGCTCCGTGTCCACCTGTGCAGTAATATCACGCAGCAAGACAAGGTGGGCCTTTTGCCCGGACCATTGTGTTTCCACAGTACGCATCTCGGCAATCACATTCCTGATGCGTGGACGGGTGATCTGAATTTGTTTGACCTTATTGGGAGAAAGAGAAAAAGCAAAAGGCTTGCTCAGCAGGGCGTCAGCCGGAAGATTAAAAAGATCCAGCGCAGCCGGATTGACAAAACACACCAACCCATGCTGATCGATAATAAAAGCTGCATCCGGCAATGCGCCGATAATGCCGCGCAATTGTTCGGTATTGGCTCTTAATTCTCCGGTACCGCGATGAGGTGATTGGTTTGAGAACAGCATCAGCGTAATGATTCCAATCCAGTCAGTGATGACCGCACATTCGATTGAACAACCCAGTGCAAACTGCCTGCCCGTGCTTAAATTGAAAAAGGAAATTTATTCCTATTAAAATTCTACCAGAGAACTCACGAACTGGTGGAAATAATCAACTGCGGAGGGCACAAACCCGGTAGTGAAACACAGTCTCCAATGCTTTGTTGAAGCATGCTGTTTCACTACGGGAATGATCATGTCCGACAGTCAATGTTAACGCAATTTGTTTGAAGTTCAATAAAAATTTACTGCTTCCAGCATTGCGCGAAATATAACCCGAATGTTTTTTTCCTTTTATATATTTTAGATATTGACCCGGTATAATAAATTGACTGCACTGCGCAAGCATGCTATCATCAATAAACATACTATTTATTTTGCACGTTAAAAATTTCCAACCTCTTTTTTTTCGTTTTCGCATTTATTTTGGAGGAATTATTTATGAGCGCAGAACTTATTGTCCGTTTAATCGGCATGATCATCTTCACCATTCTGGGTGTTTCCTGGGGAACAAGCCTGGGGCGGCTGGCAAACATCAGTCCTACCGCCGACACATTTACCATCGAGCAATACGCCTTCACCATTGGCCTGGTCGGGGCGCTTTTTGGATTGATCATCACCCCCTTGATCACCATCCGTCCCATGCGCACGCTGCGCACCATTTTCAGCAAAATCTCCGTACAAACTCTGGTTGCTGCCTTGGTCGGGCTGGTGGTCGGGCTGTTGATTGCCGCCCTGATGGCCTTCCCCCTTTCCATGCTGCCCAGTCCATTTGGCGACATTCTGCCCTTTGTCGGTGTGTTGGTGTTTGTCTACCTGGGCATATCCGTCTTCATCATGCGCCAAAAAGATATTTTTGGTCTGGTACACACCTTCTCTGCCAACCGCAGCACAGGAGAACCAAATGAAGGTGGTGAGGGAGAAGAAGGCGAGGGCTGGAGCGGAGAACGAACCATTTTGCTGGATACCAGCGTGATCATTGACGGCCGCATCGCCGACATCGCCCGCACAGGTTTCCTGCCCGGGTCGCTGCTCATCCCTCGATTTGTGCTGACTGAACTGCAATACATCGCCGACTCTCCCGACAGCCTGCGCCGCCAGCGCGGACGCCGGGGGATGGAAGTGCTTTCCCAACTGCAAAAAGAACCGGGCATCCCTGTGCGCATGAGCGACATTGATGTGGATGGCGTCCGGGAGGTGGATGACAAGCTGGTTATTCTGGCGCGTCAGTTGAAGTGTCCAGTGATGACCAATGATTTCAACCTGAACCGCATCGCCGAGCTGCAAGGGGTAAAAGTCCTTAACGTCAACGATCTGGCGAACGCCGTCAAATCGGTGCTGCTGCCCGGCGAGATCCTCAATATGCGTGTCATTCAGGAAGGCAAGGAATCCGGCCAGGGCGTGGGCTACATGGATGACGGCACCATGATCGTCGTTGAAAATGGCCGCGATTTTATGAACCAGGAAATTGAAGTCCTCGTTACCAAAGTCCTGCAAACCGCCGCTGGCCGCATGATCTTTGCCCGGCCGGACGATCATCAATCACATTGACCTCACATGCTCCAGCATATGGAGTTGTCTGGAAGGAAGAAATGAGTTTACGAATATATAGCACACTCTCGCGCACCAAAGAAGAGTTTCGTCCGGTTGAAGAAGGCAAAGTGCGCATGTATGTATGCGGCCCCACCGTGTACAACAAGGCCCATGTCGGCCATGCCATGTCGGCCCTGGTATTCGACATCCTGCGCCGCTATCTGGAATTCAAAGGCTATCAGGTCAAACATGTGATGAACTTCACCGACGTGGATGACAAGATCATCGCCCGCGCCAACGAGATGGGCATGGACCCCTTTGAACTGGGCGGCAATTACATCCAGGAATACCGCGAGCATCTGGAAGACCTCAACGTCCTGCCGCCCACTGTCACCCCTTACGCTACCCGAGAAATCCCTCAAATCGAAGCGATGATCTCAGGACTGATCGAAAAAGGCTATGCCTACCCGGTCAAAGGCGATGTCTATTTTCGGGTCGACAAAGATGACGACTACGGCAAACTCTCTGGCCGCAAGCTGGAGGACATGAACGCCGGCTCGCGCATCGAAATTGACGAGCGCAAGGAAAACCCGATGGACTTCGCCATGTGGAAGGCGCAGCGCCCCGGCGAACCGGCCTGGGAAAGCCCCTGGGGCATGGGGCGCCCCGGCTGGCACATCGAGTGCTCAGCCATGAGCCTGCACCACCTCGGCGAAGAGATTGATATTCACGGCGGCGGCAATGATCTTATCTTCCCCCATCACGAGAACGAGATCGCCCAAACTGAGAGCCTGACTGGTAAACCCTTCGCCCGTTACTGGGTGCACAATGGCATGTTACAGCTCAGCGGTGAAAAAATGTCGAAATCCATCGGCAACCTCGTCACCATCGAAGATTTCCTCGCTGAACATGAGGCCGATGTGCTGCGCATGATGGTGCTCAATTCCGGCTATCGCAACCCGCTCACCTTCAACGATGAAGTCATCGCCCAGACGGAGAAAGCCCTCGCCCGCCTGCATTCTGCCCTCAAAGCAGCACAGCCCGGCGCAGCAGGGGCAAACCAGGCCGTGCTGAATGAGTTGCGGAGCCAGATGGAAGCAAGCGAAGCTGGCTTCATTGAGTCCATGGACGACGATTTCAACACCGGCGGCGCGCTGGGCAACCTGTTTGACCTGGTGCGCAGCATCAACAAAGCCCGCGACGAAAACGCAGCAGATAAAGAACTCATCCCTGCGCAAGACATGTTGAAAAAATTATCCGGCGTGCTGGGCTTGCAGCTTAACGAAAAAGAAGAAGGCAGCCAATCGGCAGCCCCCTTCATCGACCTGCTGGTCGAACTGCGCACCGAAATCCGCAAAGAAAAGCTATACGCATTATCTGACCAGATCCGCGACCGCCTGGCCGAACTGGGCGTCACCCTGGAAGACAGCAAACAAGGCACCACCTGGCATTTCTAAGCGAACAATCGTGTAACCTGATTACAGAAGCTTGGCAGGAATGACTTCCGTCGGTATTTTCCTGGAACCTGAATTGCAACAATCACCGAAGAAGCAGGGATTAAGGTTCAAATCCTCACTCCCCGGTAAAATTTTTTCGACAATCAAAAATAAAACTGATTATCCAGTAGGGGCGTTTTGCAAAACGCCCCTACGAAAAACCCAAAAGGAATCCCCATGGCAAAAGAATGGATCACCGGGCGCAACCCGGTCTATGAAGTCTTGGCAGCCCGCCGCAGGCATGTCTTCCGCCTGCTGGTCGCCAAAGGCGTAGAACAAAAAGGCCGCATTCACCAGATCATCCAGATGGCCGCCAAAATCAACATCCAGGTAGAATACGTACCGCGTCAGCAAATTGACGCAATGGGCGAGAACCCGCAAGGCATTGCCCTGCAAACCAACCTGTATCCCTACAGCGACCTGCACGAAATTCTCCAGCAGCCCCGGAAGCGCGGCGAACCGCTCTTCATACTCCTGCTGGATGTGCTGCAAGACCCCCAAAACCTGGGCACCCTGCTGCGCACCGCCGAAGCCGTCGGCATCCACGGCGTATTCATGCCCGCCAACCGCGCCGCCGGTGTTACCCCGGCAGTCGTGCATGCTTCCTCCGGCGCCAGTGAGCATCTGCTCGTCGCCCAGGGGAACCTCGCCCAGGCCATCTCTGCCATCAAGGACGCCGGCGGCTGGGTGATGGGACTCGAAGGCGGCCCGGAAGCGCAGCCCATTTTCCAGATGCGTCTGGACGGCCCGCTGGCATTGGTCGTCGGCAGTGAAGGCAGCGGCCTGCGTGCCCTGACCCGCAAATCCTGCGACGTCCTGATCAGCCTGCCCATGCGCGGCCAGATCGAATCCCTGAACGCCGCCGTCGCCGGGTCTGTGGCCCTCTACACGGCCTTCAACGCCAGACAGAAGTAGGAATTTCCCTCCCGCAGGTTTCGAAGCAACCACCAGGCCCCCACCTTCAAGCCCCTGGCTTCTATACATCTGTCCCTAACGCAGCCCTGCGGGAGGGAATTGTCAGGTGGTTCGCCTTATGTAGCTTCTTACGCGGTACGGCCGCCGTCCAGCTCATCCTGCAATTTCTGCAAGGCCTCCCAGTCGCCTTTGGCAGCCAGCCTGGCCTGATCCGGCCAGGTTGTTGGGTCTGCCAGAACACGGAAATCGGCGCCCTGCAGAATCTCCTGCAAGCGCTCCACGCTGGTCTCTGCCATCACCGCAAAGGTCGCCACACCGGATGCTTTCATCAATGCGGCAATTTTCGGGCCAATCCCTTCAATCTTTGTCAAATCATCTGCCGTCATCTCCACAGCCACAACTCTGGCTGCCGGAGCAGACTTAACCTCAACCACATCATTACGATTTAAGCTCATAAACCATACCACCAATGCCACCAACAGCAAAATGACCAAAACCCATACCCACCAGGTGGACCCGCCCAAATCTGCTTGCACCATATCTACTCCAGCTAACCCTTGCATCACGCTTCTCCTTATCGATCAATCATTTTGTAATAAAGTATCACCGATTGCTTTCCTTCCGTTTCAGGAAAACATTCGTACTTCTACTTAAACATGATACCGCTCAATCATATAGTCGGCATAATAAGCCTGCCAGGGTACATCCGGCGCTTCTGCGGGATGAAGCCTGCTCAAATTCAACAGCACACAAATCAACTCGCTGTGCGTAAGCCGCGCATGCAGCAGCTCATTCAAATTCTCGATCATGAAATCTGCATACCACATCGGCCATTCAGGGTCTTCACCGCCCGTGCCGGCAAAGGCCAGCTGATGGGCCTTCTCCGTCTCCGTTAATATCATCACCAATGCATCTTTTGATTCTGCCATCTCCATCTCCTTCGAATACTTTACAAATTATGCACACCAATATTTACACTAATTATATAACATTTATCCAATAAATTCTAATGTGATTCTGACGACTTAATGCTATAATCAAATTATTGGAAAACAAATCACTTTGATCATCTCAGGAGGATAAACAATGATTATCAGCAAGAAACTTCAAGACGCAATTAATACGCAAATCGGCAATGAACTGGGAGCTTCCTTACAATATTTGCAGATCGCTGCCTATTTTGACGCTGAAACCCTGCCCAACCTGACGCAATTCTTTTTCCTGCAGTCTGACGAAGAACGCGCCCACGCCATGAAATTCCTGCATTATTTACTGGAAGTCGGCGCGCAGGTGGCCGTGCCCGCCGTGGCAGCCCCAAAAGTTAGCTTCAGCTCCGCTGAAGAAGCCGTTGGCGCAGCCCTCAAATGGGAAAAAGAAGTTACCCAGCAGATCTACGACCTGGTCGAGATCGCCAACGAAGAGAAAGACTTCATCAGCCAGCGCTTCCTGGACTACTACGTGGTCGAACAGTTGGAAGAAATCTCCATGATGGACACCCTGCTCAACATGGTCAAAAAGGCCGGCGACAAGAATATGTTCATGCTGGACAACCATGTCCTCGCCCTTCGCGCGCCGGAAGGCGAATAATCACCCCTTCAGGGAAAAATATCCCATCAACACTTCAGGGACAGGTTAAAATCCTGTCCCTGTTTTTTTAACACACAATTTTCCTCCTCCCGCAGGGAAGTCAGTTGTGCGTCGACAATAGCGCAAAAATGTATGCAAGCATGGGTAAGTTGCAAACTCCCAACCTGCGGGAGGAGGGCTCACATTCATATCCTTCCCTCACTTCTTCCAGATCTTCCAGGCTTCATCGTAGGCATTCACATCAACATCATCATCCCCCCACCACCAGAAAGCCCAATAATGATGCCCGTTCAGTGTTGACAGGTTGCGCCCTTTTGTCACAATGATATGATCCGCACTAACCCCCGCAAAATAGGTGTCCGCATCATTCTCCCCCCAGGTGGGATCCATCGGCACCCAGCCGGAGCCGGGCAGATACACTTCCAGCCAGTCGTGTTTGGTCTGGCTTTCATCATAATACCCGTCCCAGCTATAGGCGACACCTTCCACAAAACGGGCGGGAATGCCCGCGGCACGGGTCAGCGCGATCATCAGATCAGCATACTCGGTGCAGTCACCGCTGCCAGTTTGGTGGGCGGATAATGCGCCCATGTCACCGGGCATATACCCGGCATACTCCATTGAATCAATCACGTAGGTATAGATATTGTGGACTGCCGCACAATCGGTTGCGGCATCCCTTGTAAGAATATCCGCTGTTGTCGAAATCTCGCTGTTATCCACTTCCAGGTACTGCTCTGCATTGGTAAAAGACTGGAGCGTCTCGCCGCTGCAAGTGGAAAGGTTATAATCCAGGGCATTAACCGTCACTTCATACTCAATCGTCACCGGCACCGAGTCCCCCGGCTGCATGTCATAAAACCAGAACAATGCAAACTCGTTCTTGTTTTCATCCGTGACAACTGCATAATCAGATGGGGAAGCCTGCACCAGAGTGACCTGCTGATACGACGGCCAATCGCGCAGCAAGGTCATATACAGCTTGATCTCATCCGCTGTCCCGCTGCCGTCATTGGCAAGCAGCAAGGTCTGCTGCACGGTATAGGTTGTCCGCCCCGTCACAGGGTCACTGCTCAAATTCAGCGGCGGCTCGGATGGTGCAGGTTGCTCAACCGACGCAGGGGTTGCCAGTGCGAGGGTCGGCTGCATTTCTGACGCCAAAGGTTCTATCGTCAACTGCTGCACGATTTCCCCGGACAGCGCTTCCAAATCAGATGCCATACCGGAAAGGCAGCAACACTGCACCAGCAAGGCTCCCAATAAAACCAGAACAATCTTATTGCGCATCACTCTCCTCCTAAACAAATGAAGCAAATCATTTGTTTCAGCATCGATCCGTCGCAGTCAACAGATACTCATTCTACACGACAAATCGTCTATTTTACATTGCCAATCTCCTGAACCCTGATCGCCTGATTCCCTGATCCCGCCTTTTTGTATTATCATTACCCCAACGAAACCATTTATATCAGGAAACCTGATGACCATTCAACTCGTACGCGATCAAACCCCCAATCCGGAAGAGAAGCGCAGCTTCCGCAAAGCCCTGACCATCACCCTGGCCGGCAACCTTGTGCTGGCGGCAGGGAAGGCCTATGCCTCTTACATAACAGGCAGCGTGGCGCTCTATGCAGACGCCGCCAACTCCGTCTCGGACGTGCTCTATTCCCTGCTGATGATCCTCGGGCTGTGGCTGGCCATGCAGCCGCCGGACATTTCCCATCCGCAGGGGCACAGCCGCTTTGAGCCGCTGGTCGGGCTGGCAATCGCCGGTTCAATGACCCTGGCCGGTTACGAAGCGGGGCGCACTGCCATCGAACGTTTCATCAACGGCGGCGCAGCCATTGACCCAGGTCTGCCAACGATTGTCCTGATCCTCAGCGCCGCCGTCAAGGTGGGCATGTTCTTTGCCATCCGGCGCATTGCCCGCGAGCTGCGCAACGCTACCCTGGAAACCGTGGCTAAAGACAACTTCAATGATGTCCTCGCCTCTGGCGGCGTCTTTCTTGGTGCCCTGGGTTCCTCCCTGATCAACCCCCTCCTCGACCCGATCGCCGGCGGGCTGGTGGCATTACTGATCTTCAAATCGGCGTTTGTTGCTGCCAAAGAAAACCTCAGCTTCCTGACCGGGGCTGGAGCCAGTGAGGAAATGCGCCAGCAGATCATTGAAACCGCCCGCGCCGTGCCGGGCGTAGAGGATGTTCACCATGTGATGACCGAACATGTTGGCCCAAAACTGGTCGTCGATCTGCATATCAACGTAGATGGCAGCCTGCCTCTGATTGAAAGCCATAAAATCAATGATACTGTCATTGAAGCGATCGAAGCCCTGCCGGACGTTGACCGCGCCTACGTGCACCTGGAACCCGACGGCTGGAAAGACTGATGAAGCGCTGGCGTCCGCTCCTGCTGCGTTTGCTGTTCGCTCTTGCCGCAGCCTACGCTTTTCTGATCACCGGCCTCTCTTATATCTATACGCAACACTTGTTATACCCGGCCTGCCCGGCCTCTCCAACGGAACGGGCAGGTTTTGAATCCGTCACCCTGACCACATCCGATGGTCTGAAACTGGACGGCTGGTGGCGGCCGCCTCAAAACGGGGCTGTCATCCTTCTCCTCGGCGGGCTGGGGAGCAACCGCGACGCTATGCTGGCCGAAGCCGAAGTGCTCACCAGTCACGGCTACGGCGTATTGACCCTCGACTACCGTCACTGCGCTGGCGAAACCGTCACCGTCGGCTATGATGAGATCATGGAACTGTCCGCCATGCGCGACTTTGCCCTCAGCCAGCCGGAGACCGAATGGCTGGGCGTGCTGGGCTTCTCCGTCGGCGGGGCGACTGCCATCCGCGGCACGGCGCGCATGCCGGAGATCAGGGCCGTCATCGCCGAGGGCAACTACGCCAATTTTTACGATGAACTGACCGCCGCCTATGCCCCGCCACTCTCGGTGCAGTGGCAGGTGCAGCGTCTGGTGGTGTTCTTCTTCCGCCTGGGCAGCGGCGTCCACCCGCGAGAGATCAGCCCGGTGGATGACCTGCCCGCTATTGCCCCCCGCCCGGCACTCCTCATCCACGGCGGGCTGGAAGCCAAACGAACCCGCGCCCAACAACAATATCAATCCGCCTCTTCACCGGAGGATGCCGATGCCAGTCTGTGGATCGTCCCCAATGCCGGGCATGGAGCTTATCGGACTTTGCACCCCGCAGAATATGATGCCCGCATCGTGGCATTTTTTGATCAGGCAAAAGGAAAATGAATATATTTTCGAAACCAGGGTCACAGACTCAATCTGATACGCACCCATCCGAACTCCCCGCTCCACAGGAATCCCCCGCTTCGTAGAGGCGATCTTCGCCCTCTTTCAACAAAACCGATCCATATCTGCAAGCACTTCCTCGCCCCCTTGTTGGGAGCGGAGAGATTTCAATGCGTGCATTGAAATCAGGTGCGGGCAAGCCGCCTGCTCGCAAAACAAAAAGGACAAGTTCATTACCCGTCCCTGATCACCTGATTCCTGATCACAAGCCCCTACTCCAGATACCCCTTCAACTGCCGCGCCCGCCGCGGATGCCGCAAGCGGCGCAGGGCCTTGCCCTCTATCTGACGGATGCGCTCGCGCGTCAGGCCAAATTTCTGTCCCACTTCTTCCAGCGTATAGGTACGCCCGTTTTCAAGGCCAAAACGCAGCCGTAAAATGCGCGCTTCGCGCGGCGGCAGCGTATCCAGCACCTCTTCAATCTTCTCGGTCAGCAAGCGGGAATATGCGCTTTGGATGGGTGTTGGCGACAGTTTATCCTCAACGAACATGCCCAACTCCGCTTCCTCGCCGTCATCATTGATCGGACTTTCCAGTGAAAGCGGCAGCCAGGAAACCCGCATCATCCAGTCCACCTTTTGTGTCGGCAGATCCATCGCCTGGGCGAGTTCTTCGATACTGGGGGCCTGCCCCAGTTTTTGTTCCAGGGAATGCGAGGTGCGATACAATTGGCGAATCCGGTCAGACATGTGTACCGGCACACGGATCGTGCGGCTCTGGTCGGCAATCGCCCGGGTGATCGTCTGACGAATCCACCAGGTAGCGTATGTCGAGAAGCGAAAGCCGCGTTTATAATCATATTTGCCAACCGCCTTCATCAGGCCCAGATTGCCCTCCTGGATCAAATCGAGAAAAGGAACCCCGCGGCCGATGTACCGCTTGGCAATGCTGATCACCAGGCGGGTGTTGGCTTTGATCAAATGTTCGCGCGCCAATTGTCCGTCAATTACGGCAATCTCCAGTTCGCGGTGCTGCTCCGGGGTAGCATTCCCATTCAGCTTCAGCAAATGCTTGCGCGCATCAACCCCACGCTCAATCCGCATGGCAAGCTCCACCTCTTCCTCTGTGGAAAGCAGCGGCACCTGAGCCATTTCCTTCATATATAACCCCACCGTGTCCGTGGTAGAAATCGCGGTTAAATCTGCACGTTTTTCCAGGGCGTGTTCAAATGGGTCCTGTTCGTCTTCCTCCTCCAAATCCTCTGCATCCGGCTGATCATCCTCATCAAAAATATCGACCCCCTGCTGGCGCAGCGCCAACATCACATCTTCCAGATGATCACTATCATCTTGAATATCTGGATAATATTCAATCAAATCATCTGTGGTGACATATCCAAAAACATCCGCCTTTTCAATCAAAAGGCCGATGATTTCTGTGTTCTCACTGCTGATTCTGGAATTCATACTCCATCCCTCCTGCAATGATTCACGCGGTGCCTTATTTACACAATTCCTGGTCAATCCCCGATTCGTCCAGCACGGGAAACCGATCCTTCTGCCCTGGGATAATGCTCGCAAGCCCCCTGGTTGAGATTGGCGCCACAAACATCACATAGTCCGCGGCAGTCATCTTTGCAGTGCGAACGGATCGGCACCTCCAGCAGCAGATATTCTCGCACCACTGGACCGAGGTCAATAAAACCATTCTCCGACAAAAGCTGCCCCGATTCATCAGCTTCTTCTTCCCGGAAGGCATACAGCTCATCAAATTCTGTGTGAACAGGTTGCAAGAAACCTTCCAGACAGCGCACACATTCAACTGGCACTGCTGCCTGAAAATCCCCCTGGATCAGGATCCCCTGCACCACGCGGTTGACTTTGACTTCACCCTTAAAATGCTCAAAAACCGGTTCGGTTTCAAATTGAATTCGTTCTGCCTCAAACGAAAGCGTCCGAAACGTACCGACCGGCTGGTTGATAATAAAACCTACGTTAAATCGCAAAAGGTATTTAGAATTGCTCACAATAAAATTAATTTCACCAAGTCTATAATCATTAATGCGTATATAATTAAGTGCTTAAGAGATTATAGCACAGCCGATTCATAGTTTCAAGTTTTTAATAGAAAGTTAATAATATTAACATTTCTAAGGATATGCCATGTTCACTTTATTAATTGCTACCGGTAACCCTGGAAAGATGATCGAATTACAAGGCCTGCTGAAAGACCTGCCCGTCAAGCTCGTCACCCCCGCTGAAGTTGGACTGAGTGACTTTGACGTGGTCGAGGACGGCCACACCTACGCCGAGAATGCCGCCAAGAAAGCCCTGGCCTACTGCCGGGCCAGCGGACTGTCCGTCCTGGCCGATGACTCCGGCCTGGAAGTGGACGCCCTGCACGGCGCCCCGGGTCTGCACTCGGCGCGCTATGCCCCCCGGCCCGGCGCCACCGACGCTGACCGCCGCGCCCTGATGCTGAAGAACCTGCGCGGCCTGCCCCAACCCTGGACCGCCCGCTTCCGCTGCACCGTGGCGGTTGCCACACCCGAGGGATCACTCGACCTGACCGAAGGCATCTGCGAAGGCGAGATCGCCCCTGAAGAGCGCGGCACGGACGGCTTTGGCTACGACCCGATCTTCTTCGTCCCTGAATTAGGCCTGACCATGGCAGAGATGAGCCGCCAACAAAAGAACACCCTCTCCCACCGCGCCCGCGCTGTGAATGCGGCCATCCCAGTTTTGAAGAAATTATTGTAGTCACCCTGTGGTCAGTCGTTATTGCCCGCACGGGGAAACCACTAAAGTGGTTACTACGATGGCTTGGGTCCAGTATTAGAGAAGATGATTAAGGAATAGAATCACCATCATTCTGTCACTGCGCAGCGCCCCCGAAGCATCAGGAAGGGGATTGCGAAGGAGCCGCGAAGCGAGCGACTGTGGCCGCGAAGTGTCCTTGTTTGCCACACTTCGGCTCCGCCTCCGCTCGCAATGACCACCATCGTACTCATCACCGCCAGGTGACCGCACCATCCATGCTTTTTCTGACAATATCACGACTCTCCCTTTTATAGACACCCCTTAACTTAAAACCAGAACATACATTCTACACAACCCTCCAAAATCTGCTACAATAAACCCATTGTGGCGGAGTACCCACAACAGGAGGTAGTATTATGAAGAAAACTTACTCAAAAACCGGAACCACCTGCCGCGTCACCTTTGAACTGCCGGCAGATGTAGAAGCCACCAGCGCCGCGCTGGTTGGCGAATTCAACGACTGGGACAAAACCAAAAACCCCATGACGCAGCGCAAAGACGGCCGATTCTCCACCACCGTATCACTGGAAGCCGGCCGCGAATACCGTTTCCGCTATTTCCTCGACGGCGAACGCTGGGAAAATGACTGGAAC